>Ga0137306_102629_pt1 | contig 14691 bp, 12 predicted proteins | sample Inofroosms_March_FD_97187 | JGI IMG/M metagenome (GOLD analysis project Ga0137306, IMG submission 97187) | Mouse cecal microbial communities from Vienna, Austria - N-Acetylneuraminic and N-Acetylglucosamine D2O microcosms_March | ecosystem: Host-associated > Mammals > Digestive system > Large...
GGCTGCCGTAAGGCAGACCTGATCTCTTTGATTCCTTAATTCTTATTCCGATATTCTCTTTCTAATATGCATTCAATGACTGCGCCAGCGTTTCTTCCGAAGCAAACTGCTCGTCCATCCATACCAGCCGATTAATAAGCCATGGTTTCAGCTCCTGATAGACAGCCCGCTCAAAATATTCATCGTCGGCTTCTTCCCGCCAGCGTTTTGCGTCAGCCTGACCGGATTCGCACAAATATCCATAATATTGATCGATCATACCGCCGTCTCTCACCATCTCCTGAAACAACGGTCTGTATCGATGATAGGCTTCAAAGGCCTGACGGACAAAGTCACGATTTTTGATCAGCGGCCTGTACCACATGATAGTCTGCTCCTTCGTCCCAGAATTCCATGTGGCCCACAGCGTATAGGAATCCTCCCTTTCATCGCCGATACCACAGGTCAAGTCCATATCCCAGATCGGACCCAGAAAAAGCTTTCCCTCTATATCCTTATACAGAAAAATACTTTTCATGTCAAAGTCTACATTATAAAATAATTCGGAAACCAACCAATAGTTCACCAGAGAATCCATATCCACCAATTCACTGCAGTGAACAGATTTCCCCCTGAATGTTCCATAGCCTTCCTCGTCATAGGCCGCATCCTCAACTGCCTGGACATAATCCACAATGTAATCCATCAGCTCCTGATTACTCTTGGCATATTCCGGAAAATAAACCATAATCGGCAGACCTACATGAGAAAAAAACTGGGTCGTTCGGTCAAAAGAAATATCAATTTCCAATATAAACCCACCGGTTAGCGCCGATGGCATCAACTGATCGGGGACCGTATAGTTTTTCCCCTTAAATTCAAAAACCCCCTCGGACATCCAGCTTAAATTCTGTTCCAGATACGCTTTCAGCTCCTCCTTTTCCCCTGGTACGCCGCCCTCCGAATAAACAGCCTCCGCCACCTGACCGGATAATTCTTCCCAATCGGCGGCAGGCACCCGATCGGCGCCCGGACGGATCTGCTGGCACAGCTGATAATTGCCCATACAGCTGCCGTTAACCACCAGGGCAACCCATTTCGTTTTCATAGAAACCAAACCCATCTGTTCCGAAATCCAACAAGACAACGTATTCCGCATCAAGCTGGGATCAGGCATATTCGGAATCAGCACCCAGTGCTTATTCTCTCCCATCCCCAGCAAATCCGCCTCATCATCCAGCTTTAACTTATAAGGCGTCTTCGGCAGTGTCCAAGAATAATTTCCCCGCCCTTTCACCCAGGCGCCGCCTGTGACAGTTTCATATGGACCTTCTCCGGCGCCCTGCAGCACATAATAGGCGCTTTCATATTCATCCTTCGATTCCACATTTGTACCATCATCCGTGTCTATGTACAAAACAGGAAGCTTACTGCAATACACCGACAGCATTTGTTCCTCATAGCCATCCGCCCTGACAGTCACCGTAATCATCTTTTCCAAATCAGCTTCCGCCGGCGTATAGCTGGAACCGTCATACTCTATCAGCTCTCCATCGACTCTCCACTCATAAACCAGCTGTGTAAACATCGGATAATTAGCTGCAACTACCTCTACCGGCGTCCCCGGCCGGGCGGTGGCATTGGAAAAATAGGCGGTTCCCTGCTTCAATTCCGCCGCCTTTGTATTCCTTTTTTTATCCCGATCCTGATACCAGAGTACTGTCGATAATATGACAGTCAAAACTATCAGCATACTGAAAACAGCCCGGCGTTTGTACTTTTCAATCATTCTTTTCCTTAGAAATCTCACAATCATCGCTCTATATCTTTTTATGGTCCCAGTGCGCCAGCGTACTGTCAGACTGATCGCCATCCTTTCACTACGATTATATCATATACCATTTTTTATACTTTCGCAAGCCATCCTCCCCGCCTGTATTAATCAGGATTCAGCGACCGCATCAACGTCTCGGCCGACACAAACTGCGCATCCATCCATGCCAGTCGTTCCTGAAACCAGGGCTTTAAATATTCCTCCACATCCTCCGTAAAAGCTCGGCCATTCAACCAAAGCTTTTCGTTAGCCATGGCAGATTCATACAGGTAATCATAATACCCATCGATCACCCCGTTTTCCTCCGCCAATTGCCAGAAAACAGGACGATACTGTTGATACAGCTCAAATGCTCGTTCAATAAAAATTTCATCCTTTACCAACGCTTTATACCACATCGTTTCCTGGCAGACATCATTTAAATGTAAAACGGCCCACTGATCATAAAGACCGAATCCAGTTACACTCCTGCTGCTGAAATCCATATCCCAGATCGGCCCCATATAAGCCTTCTCACCGATCTCTTTATAAAGAAAAACACTTTTCATCCCGAAGTCCATATTATAAAAATACTCCGAGACAAGCCAATACGCCACCAGAGAATCCAAGTCGATCAAATCACTGTAATGTACGGAAATACCCCGAAAAACAGCGCGTCCATCCTCCGCCCATACCGCATCCTCTATGGCCTGGACATACTCCTTTGCATAATTCATCAATTCCTCATTTGTCCATGCATTAACCGGAGAATGAAACATCACAGGCTGCCCCAGACGGGTCGTAAATTTTGACGGCTCATCATAGTTGGTGGCAATTTCCAGAATAAAGCCTCCGGTCAGCGGCGGTGCTTTTACCCCTTCAGGCATCGGATATTCCTGCCCTTCAAATTCAAAGCGCCCCGTAGACATCCAGCTCAGATCATCTTCAAAGTGTTCCCTTAACGCATCCCGTGAATCCGATGAAATCATTCCTTCCGCAAGGACGACCTCCGCCGCCTGACGGGAAACCTCCTCCAAATCCGTAACCGGGACTTGGTCCGCCCCCGGTCTAATCTGCTGGCATAGCTGATAATTACCCGCATAACTCCCATTGAAAACAAGGCTGACCCACTGAGTTTTCATCGCTGTCAATCCCACCTCTCCGGACAGACGGTAAGACAGCGTATTGCGCATCAGACTGATATCCTGAAAGTTCGGAACCAGTACCCAATGCTTATTTTTTCCCATCCCCAGCAGACTTTCTTTTTGATCCAGCTTCAACTTATAGGGATGCTTCGGCATTTCCCAGGAAAAATTACCACGTCCTTTTAACTGTGCCGTTCCCTCATAATGGTCATAACTATTCTCCCCTGCCCCCTGCAGCACATAGGAAATCGTCTTATATTCCTTTTTGGAAATATCCTCCGTCCCATCCTCTGTCTCTATATATAATACCGGAAGCTTGCTGCAATACACTGACAGGCTCTGCTCTTTTACGCCCTCTGCCGTTACGGTCACAGTGATTTCCTTTTCCAGATCTTGTTCCGTCGGCGTATAGCTAGCGCCCGTCGTTTTTGCCAGCTCTCCGTCAACCCTCCACGTATAATGTAAGGGACGAAAAATCGGATAATGAAATGCAAGCACTTCTACCGGCACTCCTGGCTGTGCGGACGCATTTGCAAAACAAATTCGTTGTATGTCTTCTTTTCCGTTTACTTTTTGAACTGATTGAAACATACTGCCCAACACACATACGGTCAATAGCAACAGTGCACCGAAAAACATACGCCGTTTATCGCTTTCCCTCATCATTCTTCATACCTCTCCATGCATACCACGCGCTTTAAACCGGATCACAGCAAATAATTTCCACAGTAAAAATGACAACATCATATCCGCATTATCATCATATACGATCATGGTCTTTTTGGCAAGGCTCACTGACAAGCCGAAACATTCGTTTCAACTTTTATTTATAAAAAATTCAGACAAACATTCACATTATATCTATTGATTTTTTTGGTTTTTTTGATACAATATTTTAAACGGCATTAAAAAATGACCAAGGGATATTTTTTGCACATTATATGAAACTACAATGGGACGATTATGGCTGATACCTTATCCATATACAGAAGTGAACAAAAATATTTGATCAGTTATCCCGACGCTGTCAGACTAAAGACGCGGCTGGGCGCTTTCTTATGCTCGGATGAACACGGCAAACAGGGCGCTTACCGGGTCAAAAGCCTGTACTATGACACACCGGACGGCAGGGATTACCGTGAAAAACTGGACGGCCTGCAAAAGCGCCGGAAGCTGCGCCTGCGCATTTATGATGAAGATCAACCCACTGCTAAACTGGAACTCAAAAGTAAAAACGGTAATTTACAGCACAAAACCAGTCTGGAAATATCCCGATCAGATGCGGCAGCTCTTGCACAGGGGATCTATACGCCTTTGTTTGCTTACGGAGGCGAGGATGCCATGAAGCTCTATACAATGCTGACGCTTCACCGATACCGCCCGGTTGCCATCATCGAATATGACCGGACCGCTTTTTCTTATCAGGAATTTGACGTCCGGCTAACACTCGATTCCCATATTCGATCATCGGAAGCAAACCTGAATCTTTACGAACGACAGCTTCCCTGGAATCCGGTGTTTCAAAATGCTGTGATTTTGGAAGTAAAATTCAACCAGGTATTACCTGTATTTATTCAAAAACTATTGCAGCCCTATCGACTGACTGCCATATCCTTCAGCAAATATTGCTGCGGTCGTCCTGTCATCGGCAGTTATCTAATCTAAAATTCCGCAGTACTCATCAGCGGAAGTCCGGACCAGCCCCGGAAGGATTTGCAGACACTTTAGTGGCTGAAAATTCTTCCGGGGCGAGGGGGCTGGGGAGGACTGCAGCGGTACTATAATAGGAGAGATTACAATGAGCAAACGAGAAATTCTGCAAATGTTTTACACCACCTCCGCCAGCTTCACACCCCAGAAGATTTTTCTGGTCATGTGTCTTGGACTGGCGGTTTCCCTGATTATTTTCCTTACCTATCGCTTTACCTACCGCGGCGTCAGCTATAACAGCCGGTTTAACGCTGCTAACGTGTTGATTCTCCTGATTACCATCGTCATCATGATTATGATCAGCAGCAACATCGCCATCTCCCTCGGCATGATCGGCGCGCTGTCCATTGTGCGGTTCCGTACAGCCATCAAGGAGCCCTGGGACATCGTTTTTATATTCTGGTCGATTATTGAGGGACTGTGTATCGGTTCTCAAAACTTTTTACTGGCCGGCATATCCACATTATTTATCGCCATTATTGCCTTTGTATTCAGCTGGCTCGGAGGGCTTCACAAAAAATACATGCTGATTCTGAGAGGCGAGGGGCTGGACGCGAAGGAAGCTGAATCCCTGTTAAAAGGCAGGCCCTATCAAATACGTACTTTGGATACAACCGGAGATTTCACAGAGATGATTATCGAATTATCCGGCCGGCAAAACCTGGATCACGATTTACTGGAAAAGCTTCGCGGACTGCCTGGCATACAGACCGTCAACTGCCTGCTGGAATCCGGTGAAATGCTGGGATAGCTTATAAAAAAGCCGATGCACTGTCAGGGTATTTCTCCTGTCAGCGCTTCGGGTTATTTCGTCTGAAAAACCTGATAAACCGCCATATAAGCAACCCGGTTATCACACCGCATAGATCAAGCATCACATCAGAAAGCTGACAGGATCTGCCCTCGGTAAACAACTGGATTCCTTCATCAACAGACGCCATCAAAAAACCGGACAACGGCACAAGCCATAACTGCCCGACCAGAAAGAATCCATATACCTTCACGGTCTGAGCCAACAGCATCCCTAAAATCAGATACTCCCCAAAATGAGCCATTTTCCTGAGCACATGTTCTGTCAGCCCCAGCGTGTGAACGATAAAAGGGAACGCCTTTTCAATCATTTTCAAAAGCCCCTGGCTCTGATTCGAGGATTCGACAGCCGGCCGCATGGAATTGGAATAAATAAACAGCAGATACAGCAGCGTCAGCGCCGTCCAAAAAATTTCCTTTTTATATCTACACAGTCCTGAACAGGTTCTCTTTTTCATCTGTTTTCCACCCTCTGCCATGATTCTTTTCCACAATCATTTTTTACTTTTCTTTTTATATGGCTTTTCTTTTTCTTCGCCAACATTCAATTCCAACGCAGCCCTTTGGGGTAATGATTTTTCAGTTGTCCGTTCACAGCCTTCCCCCATCCCAGAGAATACCCCTCCACACATACCAGACACCACCCGTCGTCTATCTCTGCGGGAATCGTCTCGCCGTGAAGATATCGGAATATTTCCTGTCCGGATGCAGACAGCTCTATGTGCCGTACCGCTTCTCCCGGCCTCAAGGCCAGCGCCAGCCCATGGGCCGGAACAAATCGATTCTTTTTTACCTGACCCAGCTCCAAACCGGGGCGGAGCGCTTTTAACCCTCTGAGATCAGGCATTTGCTCAGGAAACAGATACAGATGTTCTCCAAACGCCAGAGATCGAGCGCTTAGCCCATTTTTCCATCGCAACACATTTTCCGCAAATTCCGTATATTCCTTCGGCAGCTCCTTCTCAGAAATTCCTTCCTGCATCCTCACCGGATACAGGGTCTTATCCCCCACTTTCCTGAAAACGGCGGCAAAATGTCCTTCTCCCTCTGCCAGATGAGGCCAGAGGCGAAGGGCTTCTACTTTTTCAAATTCCGGATGACGAGCAAGAAACGCTGCGGCATTTTCCTCGTCCTCCTCCGGCGAAAATGTGCAGGTGGAATAAACCAGTCTCCCGCCAGGAACTAGCATACGCGCGGCGCATTCCAGAATCCGAATCTGTCTCCTTGCGCACAATGCCACATTCTCCGGACTCCACTGGGTTCTTGACTGAGGCTCCTTCCGAAACATCCCTTCACCAGAACATGGCGCATCCACCAGGATTTTATGGAAAAATGCCGGAAAACGCAGGGCAAGCGTCTCAGGCGCCTCATTAGTAACCAAACAATTCCGAATCCCCATCCGTTCCACATTCTGGGAGAGAATTTTCGCCCTTCCCGGATGAATCTCATTGGAGACCAGCAGTCCTTCTCCCTTCATGGCTGCGGCAAGCTGCGTGGTTTTTCCGCCTGGCGCCGCGCACAAGTCCAAAACCCGTTCTCTGGGACGAACCTGCAAAAGCCCAGCCACCGCCATAGCACTGGGCTCCTGAATATAGTATACGCCGGCCTCATGGAACGGATGCTTCCCAGGACGGGTCTCCGGCTCATAATAAAAACCATCCTCCGCCCACAAAACCGGTTTCAAACCAAATAATCCACTGCCAATCAATTTTTCCGCGCTGCCCTTCAGCGAATTCACCCGCAGCCCCTGCTTAGGCGGCTGCTCATAGCTCTGTCGAAAAGCTTCCCACTGTTCTCCCAGAAGCCCTTTCATTTTTTCCAAGAAATCCGGCGGTAGCTCAGGGATGCTTTCCAATTCGTTTCTGATCGGACATTCCTTTTCCGCTTCCGCTTTTTGTACAGCCTTTCGCATGCCTTTCCGCCGTATTTTGTCTACGCGCTTTTTCTCTGATTGTCTTTCCATTCTTTTCATATCCGCCTGATTCATGGCTTCATTGTATCCTTTTTCCCGATGGATGTAAACCATATTGACTTAAATTTATTTCTCGGATAGAATAGATATACCCCATAAGCTAAATGATTTGACAATATATTTACGCTATTTCAGAACAGATCGCAAATCATTTAGAAATATGTATGAATAACAAACTGTAGCAGAACTAAATATAGGAGGTTTTTTATGGAACCACTTGAAATACTGACCAGGCAGTCGGTTCATCCGGCGCTGGTGGAGGATGTAAGAAAATTTCGGAATCAGTACGTTGTAGACGAACAGGCAGCCAGCCGCGTTGCCTGCCCGACCATGCCCTTCTATGGAAAAGATATTCTGGAGATGGCCATCAGCGCTCTCTTACAGGGTGAAAACCTGCTGCTATCGGGAGCCAAGGCCACCGGTAAAAATGTGCTGGCTGAAAATATGGCCTGGATTTTCGGACGCCCCTCCTATAATATTTCTTTCAACGTAAACACTGACAGCGCTACGCTGATTGGCACAGATACATTTAAAGACAATGAGGTGCAGCTGCGCAAGGGCCCTGTCTATCAGTGCGCTCAATATGGCGGGTTCGGCGTTTTCGACGAGATCAATATGGCCAAGAACGACGCCGTTTCCGTTCTTCATGCCACGCTGGATTATCGACGTATGATCGACGTACCCGGCTACGATAAAATCCGCCTGCACGAAGCCACCCGCTTTATCGGCACCATGAATTACGGCTATGCCGGCACAAAGGAACTGAACGAAGCCTTAGTCTCCCGTTTCCTGGTCATCGATATGCCCTCCTTAAATGAAGATACGCTGATGAAAATTTTAAAGGAAACCTTCCCCGACGGCAAAACGGCAGCCTTAGAGCAATTCTGCGGCCTATTCCTGGATTTGCAGCTAAAAGCCTTTAACGGAGAGATTTCCACAAAGCCTCTGGACCTGCGCGGTATGCTGGCATCCCTGCGCACCATTAAAAACGGTTTAAAGCCCTCTCTGGCCATTCAGATGGGCATCACAAACAAAAGCTTCGATATCTTTGAGCGGGAAATCATCGGCGACGTTGTGCTTACCCGCATTCCTTCCGCCTGGACCGCAGCAGACGTATTCTGATTATTGTGGGGAGCTTGGGAGGACTGCAGCGGAACTATAAAGCAGAGCATAACTATAAATAGGAGTTTGCCATGTTTGAAAAACAAACGGTTGATCTGAAAGAATATGAAGCAGAAAAATATGAAGCAGAAGAATACGGCGCAGACGACTATGATGCGGAAGCATTCCACCTAGAGGCGGAAAACCGAATCCGCAACCTGATGTGGACGGTCAGCGGCGACTACACGCTGGATATCAAGCCGGATCTGGCAGCCTTTCGCAAATCAAAGTACATCGCTCTCTACGACGCGGTCAAACAGGGCGCCTTCTCCAAATATTTCGACCAGGACGCCCTGTCCATGTATATCGTAAAGAAGGTCTATCTGTCCGCCAACAACAAACAGCTGATGACCCTGTCCCAGCTCTGTGTGGATGCCGCCATATACCGGAAAATCAGCCGGGAGCGTCGGGGCATCGAGGAAATCCGCCGCCTGGCCTTCCAGGATATCATGGATCATGATATGAACGATCTGACCCAAACCTTTTTAGGACAGGTAGAACTGCGAATCATCGCGGATTTCTTGAGAGGCGGCTACAAGAGCGTCCATCGCATCGAGGAGACAGCCGTTCAGATCGACGCTCTGGAAAACGCGACAGACACCATGGACATCATCCGCACCATCGATCAGATCTATAATTCCACCATTGAGCCGGATTTCGAGAAAAAAAACGGTTCGTTGGAGGAGGTGCTGGCCGTCACAATAGAAGAACTGCGGGAATTTAACTGGCAGGATTTTCTGGAAGAGGAAATGTATGAGGATATGCTGGACAAGTACGTGAAAAATGTGTCCCAGAGCATTACCCATATCACTGATCTGGAAAAACGTCAGGAGCGTCGTCGCTCCCATACCCAAGGCCAGCAAATCGTCACCGTGGACCCGGAAGCCCTTAAACGGCTCTACTCTTTTGTAGAAATCAATTATGGCAGAACCTACCTGTCAGAACAGGAGCAGGAACGGCTGAATTATAATCTGTGTCGGGGCATTCATGAAGGCTGCAGCCTTTACTTTACTGACGGCATTCTAAAAAATGCCGTTCGAATCAACTACCAGTATAAATATGCCCAGAAACAGCTAGACAAAAACAAACACGTTTACTATGACAAGCACCGCACGGTCAAGCGTAATATCGCCGTGCTGACAGACATTCTGAAAAAAGCGTTGATGCTGCGCAGCCAGATTGACTATGTCTACGCCGACCACGGTCAGCTAAAGCCCAATCTTTTATGGAAGGTGGGCCGCACCAATGATAACCGGTTGTTCACCCGGGAAATCAAGAAAAACAATTCCGATTTCGTGGTGGATATCCTGATGGACGGCAGTGGCTCCCAGAGCACAAGGCAGGCCCAGGTAGCCATCCAGGCTTATATCATCAGCGAGGCATTGAGCAATATCGCAATTCCTCACCGTGTCATGAGCTTCTGCACCTTCTGGGACTATACGATTATGCGCCGATTCCGAGAATATGACGAGAGCAGGCAGGCTAACCAGCGGATTCTTGAATTTACCGCCACCTCCAACAATCGGGACGGCCTGGCCATCAAGGCAGTTACTGACAGTCTGATGAAACGCCCCGAGGAGCACAAGATTCTGATTATCTTAAGTGACGGCCGCCCCAATGATGTGGTGTTAAACCGGCCAGGCAGCCGCCAGCCCCAGCCCTACTGCGGCGATTATGGCGTCAGAGATACCGCCTTCGAGGTCCGCAAAACCAGAAGCTACGGTATCTCTGTCCTGGGTGTCTTTGCCGGAAAGGAAGATGACTTAAACGCCGAAAAAAAAATCTTCGGAAAAGATTTTGCCTATATCCGGGATATCAATAATTTTTCCAACGTAGTAGGCGCATACCTGAAAAAACAGCTTGATGAGATCGACTTATAGCGTTTTTATTTCGGATTTTTACCCTTGTTTCGTGTAAGTTTTCGGGTTTTTTCGGTTTTTTTCGATTTTTTAGAATTTTGCAGTACATTTTTCCGAATATACCGAAATGTTTTTGTTTCTCCTTTTTCTGCCAGCATTGTCAGCAAAAATAATAGCTGCCGATAAGTGGCCGGATGCATCAAAGTATAATCCTTGCCTTTTTTCAGATATTCCAAAGAAGTGGCGTCCGTATATGCTTTTCCCTTATAAATTTTCGATGCCGCCACCCGGTCAGCGAACATTTCCGCCAGATATCGGGGCGGCATTTCTACACCTACCAGACAACTTTTATCTTTGGATACGTCTGTCCAATATTCAAAATGGTGTTTATTTCTGCCCTTATGGTGCATCCATGCCGTGGAATAGCCCTTTTCTTCCCGTTCCGCGGCATTTGGACTCCGGGTCCCCTGGAAATAGCGGACACCCATTTTAAATTCCTCAGGGGAATATTTGGACAGATCATGCAAAAGTCCCTGCTTATATAACCCCATACGAAAACAGTTTTTCATCACTTCCCATTTATGCCGGGTAATCACTTGAAAATGGTTCCATACGTTCTGATTCATATATTCCTCCTGAACTACTGTTTTTTTCTCCAGTTATTATATAAGTCTCCGGAACAGCCTGCAAGTGTTTTCGATGACTTTCAATATGTCTGACAAATTAAAAATAGTCCCTTTGGACGAGGAAATTTGTAACAGGGAATTTTCAAAATTGTTTGACATGTGTGACAAATTATGCTAGGATAAGTATAAGTTGCTAAAGGCAATGGAACCATATTGTTATAATTTTTGTTTGGAGGTATTGCAATGAATAAGGGTACAGTAAAATGGTTTAACAACCAGAAAGGTTACGGTTTCATTTCTGATGAGAGCGGAAAAGATGTTTTCGTTCACTACACAGGCCTGAACATGGAAGGCTTCAAGTCTCTTGAAGAGGGCCAGGCTGTTGAATTCGAGATTGTAGAAGGCGCTAAGGGACCTCAGGCGACAAACGTAACCAAATTATAATCTAAACTCCAGCGATGTGCCTTTTTTATAATAATTGACCAAAAGTTCTATTATTTGATTTTTATTATTTGAATGAGCAATTCCTGAACGTATAAGATTATAAAGATATGCCAAAGATACCCACGAATATGCCGCATGCCGGTTTCAGCCGATGCATGCGGCATATTCGTGGGTATTTGGTTTTTATCGTTTATGATTTCCGGCAAAAATTTTCCTCTTACCGGGCTCGCTCCAAAAGATTTTCCAACTCCTCCGGCTTGAACCAAAACCCATGATTACAGAAATGACACTTCACCTCCACCGGTTTTCCCTCCCGAATCATCTCGGTCAGCTCATTTTCCCCGATGCTGATCAGCGCCTTTTCCACCCGCTGCCTCGTACAATCGCAGGAAAAACAGGCCGGAATCCGTTCAAGAATTTCCACGCCAAAAACCCCCAGCACATCGCTTAAAATATCCTCCGGCTTCATCCCCTGATCCAGCATAGAGGTGACGGAGGAAATCCCGGCCAGTTTCCGTTCCAAACCGGCCACGATCTCCTCGTCCGCGCCGGGCAGCAGCTGAATGATAAAGCCGCCGGCCTGCCGCACCGTATTTTCCCGGTTCATCAATACGCCCAGCGCCACTGCCGAGGGCACCTGCTCGGAGGATGCAAAATAATAGGTCAGATCTTCTGCGATCTCGCCGCTGACCAGATTGGTTCTGCCCACATAGGGCTCCTTCAAACCGGTGTCCCGAATCACCACCAGCTCGCCCTTTCCCACGGCGCCTGCCACATCCAGCTTTCCTTTTGCATTGGCATGAAGCAGCACTTCCGGCTCTCTCACATACCCCTTGACTCTGGCCTTGCTGTCTGCCGTCACCGTAATGCCGCCGATCGGACCGTCTCCCTCTATCCTCAAGGTCAGGAGATCCTTCTCTCCCTTCATCATCATTCCCATCATCGCCCCCGCCGTCAGCAGTCTTCCCAGCGCCGCTGTAGCTACCGGACTGGTGTTGTGGGCCGCCCTGGCATACTCCACAAGCTCCCTCGTGGTCGCCGCAAAGGCACGCACCTGACTATCGCCGGCAGAAGCGCGTAAAATATAATCTTCCATACTCCATTTTCCTGTTATGCACGCCTGAAATCTCTCAATATCTGATCTTGTGAGACTCCGAGCGTACATTGTTTCCTTTCCTGGCGTTCTGCGATCATATGCATCCGCCAAACTCACGCACATCTCTTCGGATATTTTGCATTCCCAGCATCCTGCACTCCTATTGATACCGCTGCCAGCAAAACATTCGTGGCGCCGTCTATTGTTTCCGGATACCGGACTTTCCCCGCTCTTTCAGGATTACATAAACCCGTTCACCGGTATCCGACGGTTCCTCCCGGGTAAAAGCGTCATAAACGGCAATAAACTCCATTCCCGCTTCCGCGGCGGCCTTTTCTACCGTCTCAATGGCATAGGCTTTCTGATAATGAAACTCCTCAAACCGTTCATATCTGCCGTCCTCCCCGCGGACAAACAGCGTCAGCGCATATTCATTCAGTTCTGTCTCGTCATCATAGGTGTTTTCCCAGATAAAACTGCAGTCTTCCCGGTTTTCGGCAAAGGTATTGTCCGCCAGAAGCTCCCTGTACTTATATGGAGTGTTCAGATCGAAAATAAAGTATCCGCCGGGGTCCAGATAATTATTTACCAGGCGGAACACCTGCACCAGCTCCTTATATTCCGTGATATAATTCATGGAATCACAGAGACTGACTACCGCCGCCACCGTTCCGTACAGCTCAAATTCCCTCATATCCTGCTGCAGATAGAGAATCTCCGTTCCTTCTTCCGCCTGCCGCTCCCTGGCAATGCTCAGCATATCGGGAGAGCTGTCCAGTCCGATCATGTCGTAGCCGGCCTGTGCCAGCAGCCGGGTCAGGGCGCCGGTTCCGCAGCCCAGCTCCAGAACCAGTCCCTCACGGCAGCCATAGTCCCGCAAAAGCCCCGTCAGATATGCACACCAGTCTTCATAGGGGACATTATCCATCAGCTGATCATAAACCATGGAAAAGCCGGTATAAATTTCCATCCACATAAACCTCCATTGGTATCAGCCCCCATCACGGTTTCTCCGTACTCAGATAATGATGGTCCACATAGCCCTGCTTGCCTTTATACTCCACCAGCGTCCAACCATCCTTGCCGATGGAAATCTGGGTAACAGCCTCGCCTTTCTCCAGTACGCCAATCGGATTCGGCGACGCGCTGTTTTCCGGATTCACGCATACCGGGCAGATCGCGTATACGGTCTTTCCGTTTGCGGACGCCCCGGCATTTCCTGTGGGCTGGGTCGCCGCAGTCGTCTCCTGAGACTGAGAGGTAGTCTCCTGGGATGCGGAAGTTGTTTCCTTATAATTGGCAGGCTTATCCGAGGACAAATACTTATTGTAAGCGTAGCCGGTCTGTCCGTTATAGCTGATCTGATCCCAGCCCTGTCCGCCTTTTCCGGTTCTGGTCACTGCATTGCCGGACGTCAGGATACCCAGCGCTTCATAGGCGGTTCCGGGGCCCTTACGCACATAGACGTCGCCGGTGGTGTATACGGTTTCATTTCGTTTTTCAAACTTGGAGGTATCCACCTCCGGCGGCTTCGTCGTTTCCTTTTCCGCTGCCTTTGTAGTCTCTTTCTCCGCCGCCTTTGTCGTTTCAGCGGAAGCGCCGTTTTTCGATCCGTCTACTAAAGAAGCGTTGACATAACCGGTCTTTCCGTCAAATTTCACTCGGTCCCAGCCCTGACTGCCGATTCCGGTTCTCTCCAGGGTATCATCCACCCGTGCGATTCCCAGCACGCTGCCCTGAGACGAGGGCTGATCCCGCACATTCAGGTCGGTGGTTACTGTCACCTGGTCTGAAACCCGCTTAAAGGTCTGGGTACGGCTGTCTCCTCCGGCTACCGGCTCCTCATACACCGTCTCCGCCGCCCCAGGCTCCCCTGTTTCCGCCGCCCCGGACGCCTCCGTTTCCGTCAGACCCGCCATTTCCTCCGGTCCTAAGGGCTCTCCAACCGAAGCATAGGGCGAAGTGGTAGCCGCAGCCGTTGTCTCCACAGCATCTCCCGAGGGGGCTTCTGTTCCCGCCCCGTCCAGAAATTCCGGGTATCCGTCAAAATCATTTACAGGTTCATCCTTTTTAGAA
>Ga0137306_102632_pt1 | contig 14658 bp, 12 predicted proteins | sample Inofroosms_March_FD_97187 | JGI IMG/M metagenome (GOLD analysis project Ga0137306, IMG submission 97187) | Mouse cecal microbial communities from Vienna, Austria - N-Acetylneuraminic and N-Acetylglucosamine D2O microcosms_March | ecosystem: Host-associated > Mammals > Digestive system > Large...
ACCAACTGGCGTTCTTATTTCGGCGGCCCGGTTTGGGACGATCTTCCAGGTACCGACAAACAGTACCTGCATGTATTTCATAAAAAGCAGCCGGATCTCAACTGGGAAAATCCAAAGCTGCGTGCAGAAGTATATAAAAATATAAACTGGTGGCTGGACAAAGGGCTCGGCGGATTCCGCATTGATGCCATTATGAATATCAAAAAAGCGCTCCCGCTGCACGATTACGAGCCTGACAGAGACGACGGACTGAGCAATATCGCTGATATGCTGGCTGAAGCCCACGGCATTGGGGAATTTTTATCAGAAATGCGGGACCAGACATTTAAAAAATACGATGCATTTACCGTCGGTGAAGTCTTTAACGAAAAACCAGAAGAAATACCAGACTTTATCGGTGAAAACGGCTATTTTTCCAGCATGTTCGACTTTAACGAAGCCATTTTTGGTGCCAGTGAAAACGGCTGCTTTGACTCGAAGCCGATTACGCCGGATGATTATAAAAGATGCTGCTTTGAAGCCCAGGAACGAATCGGCACAATCGGTTTTTTGTGCAATATTATAGAAAACCATGATGAACCGCGTGGTGTAAGCCGCTATATCCCAGAGGGCGAATGCTGCCCGCAGAGCAAAAAAATGCTCGCAGCTTTGAATTTTATGCTGCGCGGCCTTCCATTTATCTATCAGGGCCAGGAACTCGGCATGGAAAACACCACATTTTCTTCGATTAAAGAGGTAGATGACATTTCTACATTAAATGAATATCAGGTAGCCTTACATGCAGGACTGACCGAGGAAGAAGCGCTAAAAACCGTAGCAAAACACAGCCGCGATAACGCCAGAACGCCGATGCAGTGGTCAGCTGAACACGGTGCAGGATTTACAGACGGACGTCCATGGCTGAAAGTAAATCCAAATTATACTTCAATAAATGCTGCTGCACAAAAAGATGACCCGGATTCTGTACTGAATTTTTACAAAAAATTAATTGCACTTCGTAAAAATCCAGAATATAAAGAAACAATCGTATACGGCACACTGGAGCCTTATTTAGAAACGCAGCATAACCTGATGGCATATTACCGCACGGGTGATAAAACACTCCTTATAATCGGAAACTATCAGACCAGTCCACAGGACGCAGTACTGCCTTCTCCGTATAAAAAAGTACTGCTCAATAACTATGATGATGTAGAGCTGACAGGAAATACGCTTGTTTTAAAAGGTTATCAGCTATTGATTATGGAAATGTAATTTAAAATCAAATAACAAAATATAATAAATCAAAATAGATAATATGAAATCAGATAAACTATAAAAAAAACAAATTATCATTAAACAACAAATTATCATTAAAATAGCAAATTATCTTCAAAAACCAAATAAACTATAAGAAAACCAAATTATCATTAAACAACAAATTATCATTAACATAACAAATTATCATCAAAAATCAAATAAACTATAAGAAAACCAAATTATCGTTAGGATTTAAATGCAGAAATATTCTAAATAAAATATAGAAAGGATTTATGAATTATGCAGAAAACATGGTGGAAAGAAGCCGTCATTTACCAGATCTACCCGCGCAGCTTTATGGACAGCAACGCTGACGGCATAGGCGATATAAAAGGCATTACAAGCAGGCTTGATTATTTAAAATATTTAGGCATAGATGTAATCTGGCTGTCTCCTGTATACGAATCCCCAAATGATGACAATGGGTACGATATCAGCAATTATCAGGCAATTATGAAAGAATTCGGCACAATGGAAGACTTTGACGAAATGCTTGCAGCTGCCCACGAACGCGGCATACGCATAGTCATGGATCTTGTGGTAAACCATACCTCTGATGAACACGCATGGTTTATCGAAAGCCGTAAGTCCAAAGACAACGACTACCGTAATTATTATATCTGGCGGGATGGAAAAGATGCGCAGTCGCCTCCAAACAACTGGGGCTCCTGTTTCGGCGGCTCTGCATGGCAGTACGACGATACGACGGATATGTACTATCTGCATTTATTTTCCAAAAAACAGCCGGATTTAAACTGGGATAATCAAAAGGTGCGCCAGGAAGTATTTGATATGATGACGTGGTGGTGCGAAAAAGGCATTGACGGTTTCCGCATGGATGTAATCAGCATGATCTCAAAAACAAAGGAAATGCCTGACGGAAAGATCAATGGAATATATGGTGATTTCGGCCCATACTGCGTACACGGGCCAAATGTCCACAAATATCTAAAGGAAATGAATGAAAAAGTATTGTCAAAATATGACATTATGACCGTAGGCGAGACATCCGGCGTTACTACAGAGCTGGCAAAACAATATGCCGGTGAAAATGCAGGTGAATTAAACATGGTATTTCAGTTTGAACATGTAGAAGGCGACGGTAAATACGGCAAATGGACAGACCAGAAACAGCAGCTTACTACTTTAAAAGAAATCATGTCACGCTGGCAGACCGAATTATACGGACAGGCATGGAACAGCCTGTTCTGGGATAACCATGACCAACCACGTGCTGTCTCCCGTTTTGGCGACGATAGCCCTAAATACCGCGAAAGGTCTGCCAAAATGCTGGCTACCTGCCTGCATATGATGCAGGGCACGCCTTACATTTACCAGGGCGAAGAGCTGGGCATGACAAATTATCCGTTTGAAAGCCCTGAGGATTTCCGCGACATCGAAAGCATCCATGCTTATGAAGAATGGTGTAGGAGCGGCCGCCTGACACACGAGGAATTTTGGCCGTGCATGCTCTATAAAAGCCGTGACAACGCCAGAACACCGGTTCAATGGGATGACACAGAGCATGCCGGATTTACGGCAGGTACTCCTTGGATTGCCGTAAATCCAAACTATAAGGAAATTAACGCCAAATCCCAGACAGCTGATCCTGATTCCGTATTTCATTATTATAAAAAACTAATTGCACTTAGAAAGCAGCATCCTGTAATTGTATACGGCAGATATGAGCTCCTGCTAAAAGACAGCGAACAGTTATTTGTATACACGAGAACACTTTCAGAAGACGAAAAATTGCTGGTAGTCTGCAATTTTACCGATCAGGAAACATCCTTCAGCCTGCCTGATGATTTTAAGCAGGCCGCATGCCTGATCTCGAATATGGATTACAGCTGCCAAGCTGCTTCTATAACGGTTCGTCCTTATGAAGCATTTGTCCTTTTAAAATAATTAAAAAAGCCTTTCACTTTCAATCATTTAATCATATATTACAAAACCGCAGTGCTGCACCAGATTTTCAGCTGCTGCGGTTTTTGCATACTTTTTTAAGAACAGGTAAACTCCCCCGCAGGAATAAATAGAAGAAACAAGCATATATTGAAACAAGATTACTTGTATTATTATTAGGGGGATTATGGAAAATTTCAAATCCAAACTGCACGCTGTCCACAAAAGATTCTATTCTAAAGTACTTTATCCACTCTGCGGGATCTTCGGCCTGTTTATAATCTTCGGGCTTTACTGCATAAACGGCCATTCAATGCTGATTGATTCTGCCCTGCATACATCTACTCAGGCAGTAGAACAAAAAACAGATGAAGCAGAATTTAACTCTTATCTGAAAAAACTCTTTCAAAATAAAGTAACTGCAAATACATTAAATTTACATTATACATTGGCAGATCCATCATCAGCACACATTACCGAATACCCCATCACCTTTGGAGAGGTTTCCACAGACAGTGAAGCCTCTCAGATGGCAGCTTTAGAAAATATGCAAAAAGAACTGCAGACATATGATACATCAAAGATGTCCACCTCCGCACAGATGACTTATGACATACTGGAAGATTCTATAACACGCGGATTAGAAATGGCTCCTTACTATTATTATGACGAACTGCTTAGCTCTACAAACGGTGTCCAGTCCGAATACCCGATCCTGCTGGCGGAATACACATTTCATTCTGTGAAAGATGTAGAAGATTATTTAAACCTGCTTTCACAATACGATACATTTTTTAAGCAGGTCTGCGAATTTGAAAAACAAAAAGCGAAACGCGGCTTATTTATGAATGAGACAGCAGTAGAAAATTTAATCGAACAATGCCACGCGTTTATCCCAGAAAACTCAGAGAAATCTTTTTGGGAAACTACATTCAAAGAACGTCTGAATAAGATTGATAACATATCCGCAAAAGAAAAACAGTCGTATATCAAGCAGAATCAGGAAATGCTGAAGGATCACGTATATCCTGCTTACCGCAGCCTTATAGCTGTTTTAAAAGCACTAAAGAAAAATGGAAAAAATCCGCAGGGGCTGTGCCATTTTGAAGACGGAAAAACGTACTACCAGCTATTAGTCAAGTCCACAACCGGCTCCGGCCATACGATCCCGGAGCTTCAAGAAATGGTTGAAACCCAGCGCAAAACCCAATTAGAAGCGCTGACACAATTGGCTTCAAAACTGACACAGACTACCTCTTCATCAGTTATAAAGCGGAAAAATAATTCAGACAGAATCGTTACGGCAGCTTCATACAGTGTACTTCCATACCATTCACCCGAAGAAATGCTTGAGCACTTAAAGACACAGATCAACGATGCATTTCCTGCCACGCCGGATGTAAACTATTCTGTAAAAAATGTAAATGAAAAGCTGCAGGATTTTCTATCCCCGGCATTTTACTTAACTTCCCCCATCGATCAGTTTACAGAAAACTGTATATACATCAATCCAGGAAATGATTACAATGAAATACAGCTATTTACCACTTTGGCACATGAAGGCTATCCGGGCCATCTGTACCAGACCGTATATTCCTATGCAAACAAACTGAATCCCATCCGCTACCTGCTCTACCATGGCGGATACACAGAGGGCTGGGCTACCTATGTAGAAATGCTTTCTTATCAATATGCAGGTATCGATACAGATATGGCAGATGCCCTGATGTTAAATCAAGATGCTACTTTAAGTCTATATGCTACAATCGATATGGGTGTACATTACGATGGCTGGTCACTTGCAGATACGGTAGACTTTTTGTCCGACTATGGAATTACACAGACCTCTGTTATATCAAATATTTATCAGACAATTATTGAGAATCCGGCAAACTATTTAAAATATTACATAGGCTATCTCGAATTTTTAGACCTCAAGGAACAGGCAAAAAACTATTTTTCAAACGACTATTCTGAGCTTCTATTTCATACTGCATTGCTGGATATGGGCTCAGCCCCGTTCTATATACTAGAAAAATACTTTGTTAAATACTATAACGCGGCAAAATAATTCAATAACAGAACTGTGGAGAATTTATCCTAAATTTAACGAATACATCCGTCTCATTATATTCCCTTCAGATACAGCTCATAAATTAAGGATAAATTCTCCACAGCATTTTTAAAATCTCCCTAGAGCGTGTTTGAAAAATGCTTTCTGTCAAATGTGCGTCACAATTCAAGCTTCTTGGACTACTAATGTCCAAGATGATGTGGGAGATTTGACCCGAATGAGGGAGGCGTAGTGGGCTATGTTGACCGAATGAGGGCCAAATATACCGCAAAGTGGGACGTGCAGTTGGCAGGAATGATTTTTAAGACACGCTCTAGTTCAGCAGCTGCTTATACACATCTCTTTTGGAAATTCCCCTGTCTTTTGCAACCATTTTCATAGCCTCTTTGTTTGAAATTCCCTGTCTTTCATAATACTCCATATGCTCTGCCAGAGTCATTTTATTCCATGCATTCTGCTTTTCTATTTCTATATCTTTATAAGATTTTCCTTCAATAACTAAGACATATTCTCCACGAGGCACATTGGAATCACAATAGGAAACTGCCTCACTTAAAGTCATAGTCCTTATTTCTTCGTGCTTCTTCGTCAGCTCCCTGCATAAAGAAATCCTGCGCTCACCCAATACCTGAAACAGATCTTCTAAAGTATGAGTCAAATGATGCGGCGCTTCATAGAGCACAATTGTTCTTGTTTCCTGCTTTAGTTCATCCAGTATTATACCCCGCTGCTTTTTATCACGCGGTAAAAATGCCTCAAAAACAAATCTTCTTGAGGCAAGTCCTGATAATGTCAGAGCCATAATACACGCTGCAGGGCCTGGTACAGCAGTTACTTCAATCCCTTCTTCCTGGCAGATCCTTACCAGATCTTCACCCGGATCGGATATCCCCGGCGTTCCGGCGTCTGTAATCAGTGCTATATTTTTTCCTTCACGCATTTTCTCCACCAGCTGATAAGCCTTGTCAATCTTATTGTATTCATGATAGCTTGTCATCGGAGTTTTTATTTCAAAATGATTTAACAATTTGATAGAATTTCTTGTATCCTCTGCTGCGATCAAATCCACTTCCTGTAAAATGCGCAGTGCACGATAGGAAAGATCTTCCAGATTTCCGATTGGTGTTGCACATAAATATAATTTTCCTGACATAATTACTCCTGACTGCTTCTTTTTATTGACTTTTCCAAAAGCAGAACGTACAATATTTATTAGAACATAATATTTTGACGCTCTCTATGACGTGATTATATCAGATTTCAATATAGTTGTAAATCTGAACGAAAGGAGACTAAACATAATGGAGGTACTATACGATATGACAGTTGATGAAAAAAAAGATATGCTGCTGCAGATCCTAGCTGATTTATACACAATTAAAGCTGCAAATAAAGAAGAAAACGCTGTACTTGACTATAAAATCAAAGTAACTGAAAAACGTCTTGAACTTTTAGGCGTTACCGATTTAGCAGATATAAAACCGTGATTTTTAATAATATAAAAGCGAACCGGCATATAAAATCTCCCTGCCGATTCGCTTTTTATATTTAACTAATATCCATAGATCTCAACAATCTCATCCGTATATTTTCCACGCTCTTCATACACAATCAAAGGTTTTTCCACAGTCATCCGTCTTTTTCCACCGCGCAGCCCTTCTATCAGCACCATATTAGGCTCCCTGTCAACATATGGATAGACGAGCTTCATCCGCTTAGGCTCTATTCCGTACTTTGTCATTGTACATATTATTTCCGCTAACCGGAACGGGCGGTGCACCATATAAAACCTTCCCTTTGGGCGCAGGAGCTTTGCACTTTCCCGGATGATATCTTCCAATGTACACAAGACCTCATGCCGGGCAATTGTCTTTGCCTCCAGCCCGTTTTTTAATCCATGGCTGTTAATCATATAAGGCGGATTCGTTGTCACCACATCAAAAGAAGATGCTCCAAAATATTTTGAAGCATCTTTAATATCTCCGGTAACAATGTCTATTTTAGATTCCAAATGATTCAGCTGCACACTCCGGCCTGCCATATCCGCACTCTCCGGCTGTATTTCCAGCCCGGTAAAATGCCTGCCCTTTGACTTTGCCTCTAATAAGATCGGAATAATGCCTGTGCCGGTTCCAAGATCTAGCACCTTCTCATTTTCCTTTACATTCGCAAAGCCGGATAACAGTACCGCATCCATTCCAAAACAAAACTTTTCTGGATTCTGTATAATTGCATATCCATTGCGCTGCAGCTCATCGATACGCTCACCTTGTTTTATCAGCCCATCTTCATAATTACTTTGTCCTGACATCGCTTTACCCTCTGTTTTATTTGTTATCCTCCAGTTTTGATTTGCCTTCCCGGTCTTCTAACGCTGCCAGCTTTTTAATCTCTTCCGCAGACAGCTTCACCTTATGCCGTTTCTGCTTAAACTTCAGATCACTGACTTTATATTCGCGCAGCTCTTTTTCTCCGTTTACATCCACTTTCACCTTAATCAGCTGGCGGAGCACGCTGACACTCTGCACTTCTCCCCTTAATCCGTCGTTTGTCGTAACATATTCATTGATCTCTGGAAGTGTACTGTTTAAATACTCATATGTCTCCTGTTCATTTTTCAGACAGCACATCAATCTTCCACAGACTCCTGATATCTTTGTAGGATTAAGTGATAAATTCTGCTCTTTTGCCATTTTAATCGAAACAGGCACAAATTCGGATAAAAAAGAAGAACAGCACAATTCCCTGCCGCAGATTCCCATACCTCCTAAAATCTTTGTTTCGTCCCTTACGCCGATCTGCCTTAATTCTATGCGGGTACGGAACACCGAAGCCAGATCCTTGACAAGCTCGCGGAAATCAATCCTGCCGTCTGCAGTAAAATAAAATAACAGCTTGTTATTGTCAAATGTATACTCAGCCTGTACCAGCTTCATTTCAAGCCCATGCTTTTCGATTTTTTCCAGACATATTTTATAAGCGCCTTCCTGTTTCTCCTTATTCTTCTGCTGCTGTTTTTCATCCTCATCAGTCGCGATACGGATAACCGGCTTCAGCGGCTGCGGCACTTTTTCATCCTCCACCTCCTTTGGAGGGATCATTACCACGCCAAATTCCACACCGCGGGCAGTTTCCACAATTACATGAGTGCCTGTCTCCATTTCCATGTCATCTGGATCAAAATAATATATTTTCCCCGCGTTACGGAATCTGACTCCTACAATTTTTATCATCTATCAATTCTCCTTCATTATCAGCTTTTATCATCTATCAATTCTCCTTCATTATCAGCTCTTATCATCTATCAATTCTCCTTCATTATCAGCTCTTATCATCTATCAATTCTCCTTCATTGTCAGCAGTAACAGCTCCATGACAATATCAAAATTTACATTGGCATTCAGCCTGATTTTTGCTTTATCCAATGCTTTTAATATTTTTTGAATGCCGTGATAAGAACTGTTTGACGCCTGTTTTTTGATATCATAAATATGCTCTTTGAAAATCAGCCCGTTAATGTCCATAGTTGCTTTATACATCAGCACATCCCGATACCACACCATCATAATGTCCAGATAGTCATTGATGGACAGCTTATATTCACTGATCTGCTTGATCACCTCGCCAAGCTCATATACATCTACACTTTTTATCCGTTTTACCAGCTGTACCGCGGAATCTTTCAGCTCATTAAAATGATCGGATGAAGCCAGCTGTATTGCTTTGCCTACATTGCCCTGTGCAAAAGCTACGCTGATCTCTGCCTGATAATCCGGGATCTGATAATGCTTCATCAGATATTCTCGTATTTTTTCATCTGCTACAGGCATTAGATTCAGCCTGATACATCTTGACAGGATCGTAGGCAGAAAACTGTCAGCATTTGCAGTCAGCAGCAAAATCACTGCATAGGCAGGCGGTTCCTCAATCGTCTTTAACAGTGCGTTCTGTGCCTGCTGGTTCATCTTTTCCGCTTCATCCACAATATATATTTTATACGTACTGGAATACGGCTTTATCACAATGTCCTGATTAATCTGTTTTCTTATATCATTTACAGATACCGTATTTATTTTTTCATGTGTCAGATATTTGATATCAGGGTGGTTATGGCTGGCTGCCTGTCTGCAGGAATGACATTCCAGACAGCCCTCCGTCCCCTTTTTCTCACACTGCAGAGCTGCGGCAAATGCTTCTGCCAGCATCATCTTACCCGATTTATCCGGGCCGTTCAAAATATACGCATGTGAGATCTTGTCCATCGTAATCGCATTCTGAAAATGCTCGATGATCTGCTCATGCCCTATAATATCTTTAAATCCAGCCATAACAACACTCCTTTCTAAGTCATTTATCATCTTTAAGTAAATATATCAAGCAGAAGTCCTGTTATTTCTCCAATCTTGCTCAATATGTTAATATGGTCTTTTTCTTCCTCGCACAATTCCTGCGCCAGCTCGTCCAGATTTGCATCTACCAGACGGATAATTCCATACACACGGTGCCTGCCCCTGCGGTCTAAGAAATTCTCTCTGGAAAACTTATGCGACCTGTTTATGATTTCATTTAAAAATTCTTTTATTTTTCCGCGGTATTTTTTCATATCACGGATATCCATATGGCGTGCAATAATTTCTCCCTGATGTGTAATATCTTTCAGCATTGCTTCGAGCTGCTGCTGTAAGTCTGCATCTTCTATTGCATGTGTCAGTGCAAACTTAAATCCATCATTTCCATTTTCCACTGGAGCTGTAGTTTCTGTCGGCACAATTGCTGATGCCTGATTTACTTTAATATCCATTTAAGTCTACCGCCTTACTTTTTCACAATAATATAATATCGTATGTCACCGTTTCTGTGCAACAGTAAGTATCTTCCGATATTGCTGATCCCTGGTTCCCTGCACATTCATCTGCGATTTACGGCACTGGTTCAGCAGCTCGATCAATTCATGTGTAATAATTTCTCCCGGTACAATCATAGGTATTCCCGGAGGATATAAATATACATATTCTGCACTGGTTTCTCCTGCGCAGTCTTCCAGATTTGTTTCTACTATATTATCATCGTCAATTTCGGATATTTCCAAAACCTTTTTTCTTTCAGCATATGCATTTTTTAAAAAATCTTTGAGATCATTATCCATATTATAATTATACTTTGTATTGTTATCCCAATCAATACATTCTTTACGCAGCTCTCTCTGCTGCTCTTGGTCTATGGCATATAACGCATGAAACAGCCGGTCAAATCCTTCCTGACGATCCATTATGCTGGTCATAGCCAGCACATACTGTGCCGAATACATTTCCATCTGTAAATGATACTCTTCGGACAGCTTTTGATCTAACGCCTGTCCGCTCAGTGCCGTGTGCATTGTACTAATAATTATTTTCGACTGATCCGCCTCAAAAAAATATGCAGCGTCATAATCATCAGCCGTCAGCACACGAAGGCATTTGAAATTCCTGCATTTTTTATAAAAATCAGCCAGACGCTCAGCATATGCTTCAAACAGCTGTTCTCCTTTATCTATCAAAATCCGTACACATTTTTCCATTCCTGCCATTAATATATACGAAGGTGAGCTGGTCTGAAAAACACGCAGCATCTCTTCCAGCTTATGGAAATCAACCCTGTCACCAGCTATATGGAGCACTGCTGACTGTGTAAAACAAGGCAGTGTCTTATGAAGACTCTGAATGACAAGATCCGCTCCCAGCCTGACTGCTGACTCTGGAAAATAAGGGCTTAGTGAAAAATGTGCCCCATGAGCTTCATCTATAATTAAATATGTATGATATTTTCTAGCAATTTCTGATATTTTCTGAATATCAGATACGATTCCATCGTATGTGGGTGATGTGATAATTACCAGCCTGGCGTCTCTGTGAATCTGTAAGCATTGCTCTATGTCATCTGCCTGTATGCCGCCCTGTATACCGCATGTCATCAGTCTAGGATAGACAAACTGCGCCTTCAATTGGAATAGTTTTACCGCGTTATATACCGATTTATGGCAGTTTCTAGCCATAACAATCTTATCTCCACATTTTGTCAGCGCTCCAACTGCGCTTAAAATACCGCCCGAACTGCCATTTACCATAAAATATGCTTTTTTACTTTTATAAAGCCCTCTCAAACGCTCCTGAGATCTGAGCAGCAGATCCTGTGCATAGTGCAGATTGTCAAAGCCATCGATTTCTGTCACATCAATCTGATACGGATTTTCAAAATCCATCGCTGCCCGTTTATGTCCCGGCATATGAAATGGATAATAATCTGATTTTGCATATGCAGCTAATTTTTCATCTAGATATTCATACTCTTTATTTTTCATATATCAATTGTTGTCTTTTTTACCGCTTTCTTATTATTGTTTTTATTTCTATCTACTCAAATTATTTTCTTTTTTATTTTTCTTTCCTATCAGTTATTTTTCAAACAACCGTGTTTTCTTTTTCAATAATTCATTTCTTTTAATTACTTTCTTTTATCATCTATGTTCAATTAGATATTTTCAAAAAATATTCGATTATTTTTTAATAGAATTTCCACAAAATCTTTGCTCTCCAGATCTTTGCTATATAGCTCTTTAGTCTATATATCTGCCCAGCTCCGGCATCCAGTCTCCGAGATAAATTAAGTTCTCGCACATATGCTGCCAGATAACTGAAAAAAACAAATCTATCATCTGCAGTATTTCGTCCCATCCAGGCCCCTTTTTCTTTTCATGTCTTAGAAAAGCTTTCCACTTCTTTTTCATAAAACTGCTGTTCTGGTAAGAAAGCAGCAAATCAAACCTGCTTTTTTCTACTGCGATCCCCCTCTCCTTACATCCTTCATTCACCAGCTCCCAAACTTTCCGTCCCGACAGCGCTTCTTTTTTCAAAATCTCATAGATCTCCATATAGCCGGATAAATCATTCATCAGCTCCAGCTTTTCCAAAATATCCAAAAATTTTTCTGCTGCTACATTCTCACTTGGAAAACAATTGATCCGTATAATTTTATTATTATTTGTAATTAATCTTAAATCTTTTCTATATGCCTTCAGCTGTTCATCCTGATGATGCTCCAGCTTGATCTTAACCGGCACCTTTACAGATGAAATCATCGCAGTAAGGCTGATATAAAAAATATTCCAATCCATCCATATATTGTAATTCCAGTGAACAGCGTCTTTTTTTATATTCCGAAACAGCTCTGCACATACTCTGCTGATTTCCGACTTTTTATAATGCAGTTTTTCTGACTCCTGGATAAAAAACGTAAGATTTAAATCCACTTTCCTTCGATAATGATCTAGGCTCAGCCTCGCACTATTTTTCATCCAAAAACAATCTGCATATTCTGATTCTATCATCCGCTGCACAATTTCTTCCAAAATAGATGCTGCCAGCAGATTTTCAAAAGGCAGCTGGAGCTCTTCACTGCGCTGCCTGATAAACGATTCATTCAACAGCCTGCCCATCGTCAGCCACACTCCTATTTATTAATTTATAGAAGAATTATAACTATATTTCTTCCAAATGTATGCACTATAATGATCCATTTTCACATTACAGATATATTTCTATTTTATCCTATTAGAATATTCATCGAATATAATCCTCAATGAATATTATTTTCACTATTATAGATTCACTTCTTTTTTCTTGTATACATTATTAACGCTGGAGCGTGTTTGAAAAATGCTTTCTGTGAGATGTGCTTCACACTTGGTACTCTACTTCTTTTTAACTGTCCACATCCTCACAGCCAATATTAAAATTACAGCCATACTCCTATTTGATTACGTACTTTAGACAATACCTTTCTTTCTTTTGCATAATTCAGCAGTTTTGCTATATCTTTATTTTTATCCATGATAAAATTTTTCAGAGCCTGCTGCAGGTCTTCCCGCTCCATGCGGTTTTCATATTTTAACACATCACAGATCAGCCGTTCTTTACTATATATCGTCATTTCAGAATTTCCAAATTCAATCTGCATAACCCCCATCCGCAGCACCTCCGGCTCTGTATAATACGGCTGCACTAATGGGTAGTCTATTTTAAATCGCGATTTCGAAGTATTTTTGTCTACGGCAATCGTCCATTTAAACGGCTTGACCTTTAAATATTTATGGCAGTATAACGCACTCTCCATACTCAGTACGCAGTCAGAAAACATCGCTGCGATAATATCTTCTTCCCGTTTCTTATGATAATTCATCGCATAATATCCATTTTTTACTCTTTCAATCACGCCATAATCCACAAAAGTCTGTATCCTGCGATAATCCATTCCCAATGTATACAATTGTGATGTCTTTACAATCCCGCCATTTTTTTCCATCAGCTCCTGTATCTGGGCAATCTGCTTTTCACGTTTTTCCTGCCTTGTCATTTTCTCTTCGCTCATACTATTTTTTCCGCTCCACGAACATGATTTGAGTATATATTTACATTATATTCCTCTTACTGTATAGTTGTCAAACTTATCTTGTACATTTTACGCAAATTTATACAGTGAACGTCTATACCTGTCGAAATTACAAATAAAAGACCAGCTCATTTTTTCTTTACAAACAGCAGGACATAGAGTTAATATATATTAAGCAGGCAGAAATCTGCCATAAATCCAAAATCTGTGCTGCAGAAAGAAAGGACACTCACAATATGCCGACGCCTTATATTAGTTCTTCACATAAAAATCCATCCAGAAAATCTTGTGAACAGACTATAAAGAGAATTTTAACTAGAGAATTTGAAGAATACGGTGAGAATCACCATTTTAAACAGGCATCTGATTTTATGATTTATTTTGAGTCTCTTCACCCTGCTTCTCCCAGCCTGACGAAACAGGTACAGCGTGCAGTCAGCTCTTTAAATCTGCCGCGTGATGAAAACGGTTATTTTATGATTAACAAAACAGCTGAACAGTACAAAGCCGAGCAGGAGCTTGCAAAACTGCTCAGTGATTCTCAGCTCGTCAATCTGGAAGAATATACACCGTTATTAATAAAAGCAGAAGCTTGGAAACGTTCACATATGATCCATCTGCTGGAACACTGTGATGAAATACAAAATCTGTGCAGTGCAATAACAGAATCAAATAATGGGATTATCTTATATACAATGTCTCCAGAAAAACTGCTTTCTTACTTATCTGACTTTCTGCCGATCGAATTGGATGAAAGCCAAACCTATGATGAAATACACAAAAATACCAGCAATTAGTCTTTAATTTAGCAGAAATCTGCATTTATATTGTTCTCTTTTTGTATATTTATACTTCAATTCAGAATATCTTATAAATTATCAGAAAATATTATCCCTATTTTTCTATGTCGTATTTAATAAAAAAGACAGTTTTAAGGGATAATTATTGTCTTT
>Ga0137306_102635_pt1 | contig 14655 bp, 14 predicted proteins | sample Inofroosms_March_FD_97187 | JGI IMG/M metagenome (GOLD analysis project Ga0137306, IMG submission 97187) | Mouse cecal microbial communities from Vienna, Austria - N-Acetylneuraminic and N-Acetylglucosamine D2O microcosms_March | ecosystem: Host-associated > Mammals > Digestive system > Large...
CAGCTTTTCAGCAGGCACGACCGGAATGGTCTATGCCTTTGTCACACATCATCATAATCAATGAAGGGCTGGCACTGCTGACAACACTGGTTTATGGCATATTTGCTCACTTCGTGATTGCAATCATCAACAGACTAAGGAAGTAATGGAAGAAATCAGAATAGACGTAACGAAGCAGACACCCGAAGAATTGGCCCTTGCCGCCGAACATGCGCAGCTCATATTCAGGTTCAATCACACCATGCCGGGGACAACCGAATATGATGAATTGATGCACCGTATTTTCCCCTCGATGGGAGAAGGCAGCAGAGTCATGTCACCACTTACAGCCGTCAGACTCCACATGGTCAAGATTGGCAGAAACGTAGTGGTAATGCCCGGATGTCTGATGATGTCAGCCGGAGGCATAACAATCGACGACGGTGCGCAAATAGCCGCCAACGTGCAGCTCATATCCAACAATCATGACCTATATGAGCGACAGGTGATAACTTGCAAACCCGTTCACATCGGCAAAAACGCATGGATTGGCGCAGGGGTCACAATACTTCCCGGTGTGACAGTCGGCGACAATGCCGTAGTAGGGGCTGCCAGTGTCGTGACTAAGGACGTGCCGGCTGATACTATCGTGGCAGGTAATCCCGCAAAATTCATCAAGCGCATCCCACCCCGGCCCGAGTGCTCTGCTACCAATGAAGATGAAGAAACAATACAGCTCGGACTTGACAGTTGCGGTGACTGATAATTTCAGGAGTCCCACTGAGGGAGGGTTGAACTATCATTGTCAAGTCGCGTAAGCATGGCTCGACTCCATTCAAGTAATTCATCTTTCAGATGTTGTGGGGATATTATCTCGACCCATCCGGCACGTGAGAATATCGCAGCAAGAAAATCAGTGGTTGGACGGAGATATAGCTCAAAGTCAACAGTATTTTCCGTTGCACCGATTTCATGCTGTGTATGATGTAACGGGAGGTCTCGCAGATAATAGCGTTCCTGACCATGCGCCCGGAGAATGACTCTCTCGGGTTTTACGCGAGAGTCGGTCATCATTCCGAAATACTCATCGAAATATGCCTCACAGTCAAAATCTTTAGGCATTTTGAATTTTAGTTCTGATGCGCGAGTCTTGACGATTCGGTCAAATGAGAACAATCTGAATTTATCATCAAAATGCCCAAGAAGATACCATCGTTGTTTGTAAAGACGTATGCAGTAAGGCTCGATTAGATAATTCCGTTCAGACTTACCATATCCCTGATATGTGAGTTCTATCTGTCGATTTTCTTTCATCGCCTCGATTATGGTCTGCAATGTATCTCCGGCAAATGGAACAGGTTCGAGCAGTATTCGATTTTGAATCGAGTGGCTCTCCGTTATCATATTGTTGACCGCAAGCAACGATACCATCCAGTTCATTACAGAGCCAAGACTGTCAGCGTTCGCTATATAATAGACATTACCGTTTGAACGGTCACATTCAATGTCAATTCCAAATATTTCCTGTACTGCCGAGCGGTGGCGGTTGAAGGTGGACCGGGGCATCGGAGAACCATTGTTCAACTCACTTCTTTCCCAGCGACCCGATAAATCTTCAAGCGTAATCTTACCGGCTTGCCAAATAGTTTTGACAAGCCACACATATTCCCTGAATATATCTGATGACCTCATAAGGCAAATATACAAAAAAAATCTTGATTGTACCGCATTATGAGACAATATATATTTAATTTTGCAGTAGCAAAACAAAAAAGTATGGACTACATAGACTATGACCGAATCTATCGAACCTATGGCGAACTTGGTTTCCCTCATGCCGAGCGCACCTATTTCGACCATATAGGTACGGAATTTTCATATAATACCATCGAACGGAAATTGCTCGATATAGGCTATCTTCTCTGGCACGGCTACGATGTACGAGCCGACATACATCACACATACAGCGATGCCCATCCCTCAGTATCGCAGAATGATGTAAGGCAGACCATTTATATCCTTCTCGCTGAACTTTGGGAAGGCCGAACGGAATATGTCGAGCAGATGTTTCGTCATAAGAGCATGGATGCTCTTATTGACGAACTGTTTACAACCGTGCTGCGATATTATCATCTTCCGACAAATCATTATCAACCCCACTACCTTAAAGACCCACTCGATATGACAGAAAAAGAACTCAGAGACTGTAACCCTTGGCGCGAAGTTGCAGACCTTTCAGCCAGAAACGATTTCCTGTTGTCGGACAAGCACAATCTCGTCTGCTCCGATGACAAAGAAATGATTGAGACATTCAACGCCTCAGCCAAACCGGAACACAAATATCATCTAAACATACCGGCATATCCATGGTATGGCAATCCTCTCACGGCAAAAGTGATTGTGTTAAGCCTCAATCCCGGTTATGATGAACGTCAGTCAAAAATCGCCGCTATGTATAAGATGCTTCCTCAGGGCTTGGTTGAGGGCTATGCCATTCATCTGCGCTCTATGCTGACTTTTGATTGTTATAGTTTCCTCCCCGAGGACTTCGGTCCGCATGGAGTAACGACACGCGACCTTGCCAACATACATCAGGGTTATTATTGGCAAGACCGTCTGACCAGCGCATTTGTCAACGAAGATACCGGGCTTTCGTTTGAGCAAATCAACGACCGATTCGCCGTCGTTCAATATGTAGGGTATTCTTCAATAAAATATGCGCCACTCAAACGCGGTCAGTTGTTGCCCTCTCAGAACTATACAAAGCAGTTGATTCAGTTCATCCTACACAATAATCCTGACACGGTTTTCATTGTGCCCCGTGCAGTAAATAGCTGGAAGTCACTCCTTGGCTCCATGTGGGACGATAACCGCTTTTTCGTATCAAACCTGCCGAGAAGCCAATGGTTTTCAGCCGCGACACTCGGTGAAGAAGCCTACTCTAAAATAATTGAAGCATTTAAGAGATGACGCTAGATTCAAGATCGAAGTGCAACAACTTCGTTCTGAATAGCCCAATATTTTTTGCCGCACGAGACTTAATAACGGATTGGGGATGGGGCTTCACAAGCCCACAGCCCCTCCCCAATCCGTTATTAAGTCTCACAAAATGCAACTTTCGACTGACAATACAAAAAAAGGAGACCGAAGTCTCCCTGAGATTAATTAATTTTGTGTTGTCAATATGTATCATCAATTAACCGTATGCTTACTTTTAATCAAAAATAACATTGAACGAGTAGCGGACAATGATTTGTCAATTAGTACCATTGGACTAAATATTTGCAATTCGCGAATTGCAAATATAGGTATTAGAGAGTTATAACAGCATCCTTCCGGAAATAGAGATGTTCCAATGCACGGACATATCCTAATTGATTGCACACGCACATTGTGTTCCCAATCCGCTTTATGATATTGCGATGGGAATGACCGTAGATCCAGTAGCCAATCCGGCTGTCTGCAATCATATTGCCTAACTCGGAGGTAAAGGCTCCGTTTATTGGACTGCCCTTAAATTCATCAGCTATTAGAGCGAATGACGGCACGTGATGTGTCGCAACTGCGATTCTTGCAGCATTACTTTCGCGCACCTTTCGTTCAATAAAATCACGGCATTTTTCATGTTCTTCATTGAAACGCTCCCAGCCAAGAGGCTTTCCGCCATCACGGATACAGTGAAAATCGCTTACATTACGCTGTGTAAGCAATCCATTTTCCGGCGATATTTTTGACCAAAGAGTGGACGCAATCAAGTCAGTTGTTTCGTCAAGATGAATCACCTTGTTATAGACATACCGGACATTGGATCTTATCCGCTGTTCCCAGCCTTCAGTCAGTTCATTTATATCAAATCCACGGTATAACTCATGATTACCCGGAATTGCAATCACCTCATTGAAGTTTTCGGAAGCCCAATCCCAGAACGGATGTTTCATCAATACGTCATCGCCGAGATAGCCAATATCTCCCACAAGAACAAGTATGTCACCGACGGGTTCCATTGAATGTTCTCTTAGGATTGATGTGTTGGCTCCAAATTCGAGATGCAAATCGGATGCGTACTGTATCTTCATCTTGAGAAGTGATTTAGAATTTCTATTATGTAGTCCACACGGTCGTAATCTCCATACGGCAACATACATTCAATTTCCTCTCTACAATTCTGACGTGAAAGCATCTCTTTCGCCCACGATGAAAGGTAGCAGGTGATATCGTTGTTATTCTCATTGTCGAACAGTTTGGTAATGTCCTGTCTGTTGTTCAGGACATAAACCAAATCCTCAAAATCATGAGAAAATCTCAGGTCATCCCCTCCACGACCTCTTACGGCTTCAATTTTAGTCGCTACATAATAGAGTGGCGGAAGAATAAAAATTGTCTTATCATCGACCAATACTTCTTCACGATGCTGAAATCCGGGACGATACCATCTGTTTGTAAAGCCGAGTATGCTGTCTCTATCAGGCATAATATCCACAATCTCGCCATTGTATTTCCAACGGCATATCACGCCCGATTCAATATCATTCACAAACTTGCGGTCTCTAAGCATCTGCTCAAAGTCCTGAAGACTGCTATAGGTGGCAAGTTCTATGACGCAATCGACATCCATAGTCGGACGAATGTCGGTAGCAGCCGGATCGTCGGCATACAGTTCTGCTACCGAGCCACCGACAAACACGACATCCTTGCACAGTTCACCGAGTCCATCGGCGATTACTTTTAGCCTTCTGATATTACCTGACATCATAAGTTGCGAGTATTGAGTTGAGTTCTTCTTTGGCTATCTCTACTTCTCTCGTCCTGCCGATTCTGAAAACATCGGCAATGGCAAGCAGACTATGAAGCATTGAATCATTTTGCACAGCCATCGGAACAGTGCGGTATAAAGGAGCAATTGACTCTCCGCGCAGGTTGCCTTTTGCATCCGGCCAGACGTATGCTTCTTTTTCGGATACTATCTTATCACTCATCGGCGAGGCGGAAATGGCAGTGGCAACACCTCTTACTTTAGACTGAGGCTGAACCGGAAAGACATATTTAAGTCCATGTATCAGAAACTCTTTAAGTGCAAGAATATTGACCCGTTGCTTGGCATTATCCATGAGTCTGGCAATCCTACAGCGTTCCAGTGCTTCGGACACCTCCGAAGCACTAATGCCGAGATCCTTTGCGACCTGCGCATTGGTCATCTCCCGACCTATGAGGGTGACTTTTTTCAGTAGTATCACTATATCCTGCGGACGCATACCATTATGAGATTTAGTCATTTGTGTAAAATATTTGCAATTCGCGAATTGCAAATTTAGTAATATAAATTGACTTGACCAAATTATTTTGAGCAACCTTATTGATTATTTTAGAACTTACGGATGAGCAAAAAAAGATGTTTTTGCAGGAATCAACTTATCTCAGGATAAGAAAAACAGTCGTGTAAACGGTCAGATCATTAATGATTCAGGAGTGGCTGATTATATTCTGTATATAGATGATGCGGATATGACTCAAGATGATTGTTTAAGAAACTTGCAGCCAATAGAAGAATATGTAAAATCTCAAACTGTTTATTTCGCATGCAAGGCTTTAAATTATAGGTTTGATGAAAATAAATGGGATGGACCAAGACCTTTGGCTGTATATGTAGATTGGTTTATTAATAATGGAAAATTGGATGCGCAATTGATTTTTGATGAGCCATTGGAGCATAGAGGAAGAGAAGTTGGCGAGAAACTGAAAAGTATTTTGAAAGAATTGAAAATTAAAAGTTTTGATGATTTGAAGGGGATATTGTCTCCTGATGTAAAATGTTATCCCAAGGGATAGTTATTTCTTGGCATCCGGCAATTCCTTGCTTAGGGAGAAGGGGAAGGGACATCAGTATCAAGCCTACAATGGGACTGTTGTCTTAGGTGATTTGAGTGTATCCCGGTATAGACCGCTAAGGCAGGGATGCCGGAATACAGATAATGGCAGACCGTGATGCAAAATTAATTTGCATCACGGTCTATAATGTTTTGTCAGAACTGAAGCATCGCTTTATACTTCAGGTTGCGTTCGGTGATTGTTATAGGAATGCGTGCAAATCTTATATTAATAGCGTCAGCATCGTAAATGTCGGGGTTGAGAATGATGAAGCATTTGCCATCTTGGGAAATGCCGGCGCGAGAGGCTATGTCCTCGTATATGACAATAGGTGTTTCAAGCATTTATCCGCTATTTTTTGTTGTTTTCTTTCAGTGCGTCTAAAGATAATAACAGCAAGTGGGTGTTCGTTATAGAATATATGAACAAAAAAGAATTAAAGAAGCTGGTGTTTGCCACCAACAATCTGCATAAGCTTGAGGAGGCAAGGGAGATACTTGCCGGTGAGTTCGAAATAGTGTCTTTGGCTGAAATCGGGTGTCATGACGATATTCCGGAAACAGCGGATACACTTGAGGGAAATGCGCTCATAAAGGCGCGCTGGGTAAAGGAGAAATATGGATATGACTGCTTTGCCGATGATACGGGACTGATGGTAGACGCACTCGGAGGAGCACCGGGAGTGTATAGTGCCCGCTATGCCGGAGAACATTGCACTTTTGCCGACAATGTGAACAAGATGCTTAGCGAAATGGAGGGCAAGAGAGACCGTAAGGCTCATTTCGCCACTGTCGTAGCCCTGGTTCTCAATGGGGAGACAAATACTTTCGAGGGGCGTGTCGACGGGTATATCTCGGAGGAGGCGCATGGCGACGGAGGTTTCGGATATGATCCGATATTTATAGCGGAAGAGACCGGACGCAGTTTCGCAGAAATGGCTCCGGAAGAGAAAAATGCCATCTCCCACCGGGGAAGAGCCATGAGGAAACTGGCTGACTTCCTGAAAACAAATGATTTCTAACAAAGCAGAAAATCTCCGTAAATTGAAACGAATATTAATTAACATATGTTTGTGTGCGGTGCTTTCTTTGTCAGCTTTTGGCGAGCAATGGCGTCTGCATCCGACTTTCAGCGGCGATGTGGAACGCGTCATTGACACGCCGGAGCATGTGTATCTGCTGAGCAACAACCAGTACCATTATCCCTGGACAGTAGACAACGCCCGGCGTACCATGTCCTTGTTCAGATATGAAAAAGATGGAGAGGAGCTGGTGTGGCTGAACAGGCAGAACAAGCTTTCAGGCACTGTGTTGCAGGCTGCCGAATATAATCCCGACAAAAAATATCTGCTGGTAGCATATGATAACGGCAATATAGATCTGCTGCACGACAACGGGGATGTGACCAACATTCCCGGTTTCATGCTCGCGGACGCGCGTTATTCGAAAAATGTAAATGCCATAGGGTTCAATCCTTCGGAGAACATGGTGCTTGTCGCTACTGATTTTGGCTACATCTCGATTGACGATGATAAAGGAGAGGTTCTTTTTACCCGCGAGCTCTCCCGTTCGTTCAATGGAATAGCAAGCCTTGGCGACAGGCTGGTTCTTGCCGACAGTGAAGGTTTGTATGCCGGACTGATTTCTGACAGGAGTTTCACCTCCTTCGAGAAAATAAACGGATATCGCGATGTGGAGCGTGTTGTCAGACTCGGCGACAACCGGATTATTGTCTCGCAGATATACGGCTGGGGCGGGGAAGTGCGGGCGCTCACTCTTGACGCCGCCGGAGCATTGACGGATAAGTTGCTGATAAATTATTATATCAAGTCGCTGGAACTCAACGGTGCCGGCGTTACTGTTTCGGGATATGATGAAATCTGGGACATCGACAAAGACCTGAATATGTCGCATTATCCCAAGTATGACGAGGATAAAGACACGAAACTCGCATCCTGGGACCAGAAGACCTGTTATGTCGCAAGAGGTGTGGATGGCATCTGCATCAGAAGACTTGGAGAGGACGGCGCGTGGACCCTTGTCAATGAAGGGATAGTTCCGAACGCCTCGAATGCCTATAAATGCGACAATATGGTGTATCATCCCTCTTACGGCATGCTCGTAAGAAATCATGGAATAAGCCAGACATTTGTGTCTCAGGATGTGAATACGCCTGACTATATCTCTTCTCTCAAGGGGCTTGAGTGGAGTCCGATGTCTCCTGCCTTCAGGTATCCTTCTCCGATGTTTGAGCAATGGAATCCGAAAGGGATAGCCGTTGACCCAAGGAATCCCGATCATGTCTACAGCGGTTCTGTGCTTCACGGTCTTATGAGGCTTGATCTTGCGAATCCGTCAAACTCTCTGAGACTGAGCCGTGACAATGATCCCGGCAAAATCGGAGACCGATTGGTTGTTGTGCAGCCCGCATTCAAGGAATTTGAGGCTTCCTGTCCGTTTTCAGCGCCAGCATTCGATGATTACGGCAATCTGTGGGCGACCTGGTGGGATTTCGATCTCTGGAAAGGGGGGCAAGATTGCGCGGAGATATGGTACTGGACTCCTGAAGACCGCCTTGCATCACAGGATGCGGCGAGCTACAAACCGATGAAAAGAATAAAGCTTCCCGGTGCCGGAGCCTCCAATTATTCGGTCATTGTTCCCCTGCACGGCGCGTCTTCACGCAACATATTGATGTATATCAGCGGAGGATGGGAGTCATGTCCCATATTCATAGACCATAAAGGGACTCTCGACAATCAGAATGACGATGAGCGCACCAATATCCAGCATCTTATAGACCAGGATGGCTCGGAGGTGGATTTCGCCTACATCCTTTCGGTTTTCGAGGATGCCTCGACAGGTCTTGTCTGGCTCGGTCTCGACAAGGGAGTCGTCAATTTCAGACCGGCAGACATTATCCGCACCGGCGGAAGAGTAAACCGGATAAAGGTTTCAAGAAACGACGGAACCAATCTCGCCGACTATCTTCTTGACGGAGTGTGGATCAATTGCATCACTTCCGATCCTTCCGGCAGGAAATGGTTCGGAACCAACGGCGGAGGTATTGTCGTCACATCGTCCGATGGCACTGAAGTGCTCCGGACATATACATCATCCGGTTCGGAACTTCCTGATGATGCGGTTTACGGGATATGTTATAACCCTGACAACAATTCGATGATGATTTCCACCGACAAGGGGCTTGCCGAACTGTATCTTTCTACCGCAACCTCATCCGGTTCGAAGAGCAATGCCGTTGCATATCCGAACCCGGTGCGTCCCGATTATTTCGGATATGTCACGATAGAGGGTCTTGCTGACAACGCGCTGGTGAAAATAGTGGATGCCGGGGGCGGGCTGATAAAGGAGGTGGGTTTTGCGGCAGGCGGGGAGGCTCGCTGGGACGTGACCAACCTGAACTCCAAACGTGTTCCCGGAGGCGTCTATTACGTGATGGCTTCGGGTTCTCCCGATGGCGACAGCTTCTCTGCCGTGGCGAAGATTCTGGTGGTGAACTGATGCCGTAGGTCTGCTATACCGAAATCAGAGTATGTTGAAGAAACGTAACATATGTGAGTATTTGCCACTGCATGTGGTAATTCCCTTTGTGGCGTCGCTTGCCATAGGGTTCGTGTCTGTGAAAGCAGCTACGGTTGTGTTGCGGCCCGGGTTGCTCCCTTCGCAGGTGAGGGTGTGGCAAAAGGAACTCCCTTCGGATATAAGACTTGAAGGTGAGACTCTGGCAATAGATCTTGTCTCTTTGAGAGATCTGCCCGTCTCTGTGAAGATTCTGGATATGTCGGCACTGGAAATCAAAGGGACAACGCTTGAAAATTCGAGCTATATGGGGCGTTACCTTTTTTCAGACGGAGAGATACCACCCTTTGCATTGTTCGCTACTGAAGTGGAGGAGGTATTGTTGCCATCCGGGGTCACGGCAATAGGGGAGGGAGCTTTTGCAGAGACACCTTTGAAGAGGATTGTTTTTCCAGCATCTCTTGTGTCTGTGGGAGCGAGGGCATTCTATCTTTGCGACATGCTTGAGGAAGCTGACCTTTCGCTCTGCTCTGTGACGGCAATTCCCGAACAAGGTTTCTATGGCTGCTCCTCGCTGAGGAACATAGCTTTCCCGCCCTGTGTCACCTCATTGGGCAAAGAGGCATTGATGAAGAGCGGAGTGCTGAAGCTTGATTTGTCGGGAGTCAGCGAGACCGGTGATTATGCGTGTGCCTCGATGGATAATCTTGAAGAAGTGACGTTGCGTGCAGGAATAAGGTTGGGGGAAGGTGCGTTTTTCGGTGACGGCAGACTCGGAATCATGGCGGGAATGCCCTCCGGCAGTGCCCCGCTTTCATTGGCGTTGAACGGCATTGTCGAGCTTGGAGGTGAGATCGGCGGCGAGATAATCGGAGAAGGGGCATATGCCGGACTTGCAGCGGAGAGAATCTCGCTTCATCCGTCAGTCCGCGAGGTTCGTGAACATGCGTTCAGAAATGCAGTGAATCTTAAGACGGTGGATGTCAGAAAGCTCGGAAATGCGGTGCCAGGCTGTTCGCCGCTCGCGTTTTCAGGAGTCGAGACCCGGAATGTGGTTCTTGAAGTTGCCGCGGGTGAGAAAGAGGTGTGGGCGTCCGCACCGGTATGGAAGGAATTTCTTGTATCGGAAGTATCGGAGGTGTCGGAAGTGACAGGTGTCGATGTCACGATAAAAATAAGAATGGATTCCGGCGGAGTGCTCCGAATCAACTCAAACCATGCGATAGATGAAGTGACGGTATGCCGCATGGACGGAATTATACTGGCGCAAGCCAGACCCGGTACACAGGAATATGTGTCGGAACCGTTCAGCGGAGAAAAAATAGTTGTCAGGGTGGTGTCGGGGTCTGTTTCAAAAGTTGTAAAATTAATCGAAGGTTACTGATGGGAAAGAATAAACTCAAAAAGTTTGCGGAGATGCGCGAGTTCAAATGCGTGTTGCAATATCCGAGAGAAGAGCTGATAAAAAATGGGTTTCCATATCGTGGAAGCTGGAATGAATCAGTGTTCGGTCATGTTGCACCGATTGTGGTTGAGCTTGGTTGCGGCAAGGGTGAATATACCGTTGGTCTGGCGAAAAGCGATGAGACACGCAATTATATAGGTGTGGACATAAAGGGCGCGCGAATGTGGAGCGGAGCCAGAACTGTGGAAGAGGAAGAAATTGGCAATGCTGCCTTTCTTAGAGCCGAAATTGAGAATATCGACAAGTTCTTCGTTCCCGGCGAAGTGGATGAATTGTGGATAACATTCCCCGACCCCCAGATGCAGAAAACGCGCAAACGTCTTACGTCCACGCGCTTTCTGAATCTTTATCGAAATATACTCCGCGACGGCGGCATTGTGAATCTCAAGACGGATTCACCGTTTCTTTATGAATATACACGCCGTCTGGTTGAACTCAACGGTTTTGAAGTGCTGATGGATACCTCGGATCTTTATGGCTCCGGTCTTGCCGATCCGGTCTCCTCAATCAAGACATTCTACGAACAGCAGTGGCTGTCACGCGGAAAGAAAATCAAACGTCTTTCATTCCGTCTGCCACACAGCGGAGAACTCCTGGAGCCTCAGGCGGATGATATCCCCAAGGATGACTATCACGCCATGGCGCGTTTCAATGGCTGACGTTTACTTTGGTTGTAGGTGGTAGGGTGGAATTGCGTTCTTCCACCGCCGAGACAACATTGTCGGCAAGTGTTCCGAAAGCCTGTGCCTCCGGACTCGCCATCGACGGGTCTCCGGTGAGTTGCAGCGCCACAGGCGCGCCATTGTCGGCATGGCTGCGGATATCCATCACAAGCGGAATCTGAGCCAGCAGTCTCACACCCTGTTCCTCCGCCAGTCTTACGGCACCCCCTTCTCCGAAGATGTAATATCTCTCATCCGGATGTTGCGCGGGTGTGAACCAAGCCATGTTCTCTACCAGACCGAGTATGGGAACATTGACCGCCTCACCGGTGAACATCGCGATTCCCTTCCTTGCATCGGCGAGTGCCACTTCCTGCGGAGTGCTCACGACAACAATTCCTGTGATTGGAAGAGTCTGTACAAGGGTCAGGTGTATGTCGCTCGTTCCCGGAGGCATGTCGATAAGGAAATAATCGAGTTCGCCCCACCATGCGTCTGTTATCAGCTGTTTCAAGGCGTTGCTTGCCATGCCTCCTCTCCAGAGGACCGGTTTCTCCTTGTCGACAAGGAAACCGATGGAGAGCATCTTGACTCCGTATCTTTCTATAGGTTCAATCCAGTCGCGTCCTTCCTTGTTTACCATATAGAGCTGTTCATCTTCGACGCCGAACATTTTCGGCATCGACGGACCGAATATATCGGCGTCAAGAAGACCTACCTTATAACCCTTTGCCGCGAGTGCCACTGCGAGGTTGGCGGCGACTGTGGATTTTCCAACACCTCCCTTGCCGGAGCTGACTCCAATGATATTCTTTACTCCCGGAAGCACTGCCGGTTTTGCAGGAGCTGCTGCGGCACGTGTCTTGACGGAGACATTCACTTCGACATCAGGAGATATGGAAGTGGCAATCGCCGCTTCGGAGGCTCTAACTACTGACCTGATGAAGGGGTCTGTAGGTTTGTCAAAAATCAGAGAGAACGACACCTTAGCGCCATCTATGCGGATGTCGTCTTCAATCATATTGTTTTCGGCGAGGCTCTTGCCGTTGCCGGGGTATCTGACGCTCTTGAGAGCATCAAGGATAAGATTCGGATATAATGTCATAATGCGTAAGAATTGTCTTGTATAAGAATCTGTTTGTAAAATGAGTCGGTTCGTATAATATAAACCCTCCCGGTGGTAAATTGTTAACGAGCCCAGGTGAAATTCAGATGGCGGTGCTTGCGGTGATGCAGTCTGAAAAAGAAATTCAGTATCGGTTTTGCAAGCAGGAATGATGGAACCGCCCACCATAATCTCGTAGCACACATCTTTTCAGCCATTTTCCGGTAAAGCAATATGTTCACAATCCTGAAAAGAATCAGCATGACCAAGGCACTCGCAGCCGGGGCGCACTCGGTGAGGTCTCGTGTCTGACATGCCGTCCACAAGCTCATGGCAATGGTAGCTGCCAGCGAAAGAGTCACAAGCCATTGTATGGCAGACATTGCTCCCGCTCGCAGAAACGGTTTGCGCGGCAGCCATCGCGAGGTGAATTCATACTGTTCCTTGCGTGTGCTCCACATCCGTTTGGAAGCATCCCCCCATTCGATTGAAAGTATTGATTCCGGAGTGAGAACGATTTTTGTGTTGTCAGGTCTGGCAATCGAGTGTATGAATATGTCGTCATCGCCTGAATGCAGATATATGCTTTGCGAATATCCTTTGTGGTCAAAGAAGAGTTTTCTGCGGAACGCGAGATTGTTACCGTCGCCGCGATAGGGCATGCCCTTGAGAGCATATCCTATCCATAGTGAATCTGACATCACGGAGTTGAATTCCCTGTACCATTTTCCCCATCCATGCATTTCAGAATAATCGAAATGGGAATATCCGAGCGAGACATCCGTGTTATCGGCGTTTTCACCCCGGAAGGGACTCACAAGTGAGGACAGCCAGCCGGAAGAGGGTATGACCGCATTGGCGACAGTGGTGACAATTATTTCTCCCTTTGCCGCCTTAATGCCTAACGTCTGGGCAAGCTTGCGGCGGCTGAGGTTGTGCGAACCCGGAGGAATGAATGTCACGTATACATTCGAGAATATGCGCGTGCAGCTTTCCAACAGCATTTCGTTGCTTTCCGCCGTAGACTCGCATACCACAATCACTTCGAAATCCGGATAATCCTGTCCGCACAGGTCATGCAGATAATCCATCAGTTCCTCCTCGGAAACCTGAGAATATACAATCACTGACACTTTGGGGGTATGAAGCGGCGGAATGTCTGTCTCCGTTTTTTTATAGTCGATAATCCTCGACATCGGTCTTTGAAGCCAGAGAAAAGAGAATAAGGCAAGTGTTAACGCCACTGCCATCAAAAGATAGGTCAATTGATATTCCATAAACATGTCAGAATTCAGAGAAAAAGCTGGGTTTGATTACTATTCCCGCCCGCAGTCGGGACCGGAACTTGTTATAATCGAGGAGGCACTCTCCATATCCGTTGTAATATTGCACAAAAAGGTATTGATTGGATTTTTTGTGAATACGCCAGTTGAACTCGAAAATGGTGTTGAAATTGAAATTCCAGCCAATCCGTTTGACCAGCGTCAGCGACCATCCGAATTTTTTGTCGGGAGTGGTCACGGCAACTCCACCCTGACAGATGCCGCAGTATTTCAGAATGTCCCGGTTGTTTTCGCCGTCTATGATCGGAATCCAGAATTTCGCGTGCACCATCAGCCATCTGTCGATGATTGTTGAGCCGGAGAACGTGATGCGGTTCCAGCTTCTTGATTCAAGACTGTCGCGCCCGTTACTTTCGTGTTCGAGAAGAAGAGTGAACTTACCCGCATATCTCCCTTTGGAGAAGAAAGGTATCGACCATCCGATTCCCGGGTTGAAATTCAGGTCATGCATCGGGAGTGATTTCTCGAAAACATTCCAGAAAGTCTTCTGGGTATACATGAGGAAAATGAACGAATTGCCAGGCAGTGTGGTCTTAGTGAGACGCTGTGCTATAGATATCTGGAACTTTACATCTGAATTGTTGCGTGTGGGCTTTGCTCCCACAGCCGTGCCGACAGTAAAATAGTTGTCTTTGAACAATCCGAAATATGGCGCGTTTATCAGCTCGTTGCGCAGCGAGTCTGTAAATCCCCGCTG
>Ga0137306_102412_pt1 | contig 14639 bp, 13 predicted proteins | sample Inofroosms_March_FD_97187 | JGI IMG/M metagenome (GOLD analysis project Ga0137306, IMG submission 97187) | Mouse cecal microbial communities from Vienna, Austria - N-Acetylneuraminic and N-Acetylglucosamine D2O microcosms_March | ecosystem: Host-associated > Mammals > Digestive system > Large...
TGCCGGCAGCAGGGACAGTATCGCAGCGCATATTGAGCCCCAGCTCTTTCAGGCGTTCGATCAGCCGCCGGTTCTGTTCGAGCGCGAAGAAGTCCACCACGCTCTGTGCCATGATCTCCCCATAGCCTTCGATACCGGCGATCTCCTCCGCTGTGGCGGACATCACCCCGTCCATCTCCCCGAACCGCTGCGCGAGAAGCTGCGCGGAACGCTGGCCGATCCCGCGGATGCCGAGCGCGAAGAGCAATCTGGAAAGGTCGCGGCTTTTGGAGGCTTCGAGGGCATTTACGAGGTTTTTGGCGCTCCGCTTTCCCATCCGCTCCAATTTTGCGAGCTGGCCTTCCTCCAGCGTGTAAAGGTCGGCAAAGGACTGCACCAGTCCCGCATTGAGGAGCTGGTGGACGATCGCCGGGCCAAGCCCATCCACATCCATGGCATCGCGGCTGGCAAAATGCACCAGATTGCGCGCCACCTGTGCAGGGCAGGCCATATTGACACACCGCAGGACCGCTTCCCCTTCCTCGCGTTCAGCAATACTGCCGCAGGAGGGGCAGATGGAGGGGATCTGGTAGGGCGGCGCCCCCTCCTGATGGTGCGCAACCGCCACCACTTCGGGGATGATGTCCCCCGCCTTGCGCACGATGATCCGGTCCCCGACAGCCACCCCTTTTTCGTTGATAAAATCCTGGTTGTGGAGAACCGCGCGGCTGACTGTCGTTCCAGCAAGGGTAATCGGCTCAAAAACCGCGGTAGGGGTGAGCGCACCGGTACGCCCGACCTGGATCAGGATGTCGCGCAGGGTGGTTTCCTTTTCTTCGGGCGGGTATTTGAACGCGACTGCCCAGCGCGGGAACTTCGAGGTTGCACCCAACAGTTCCCGGTCGGCGAAGCTGTCCACCTTGATGACCGCGCCGTCAATGTCGAACGGGAACTGGTACCGCGCTTCTCCAATCCGCTCCACCTCGGCGATCGCAGATTCTATTTCGGAAAACCGCTTACAGGTCGGGATCACCTTGAATCCCAGTTCCTGTAAGAAATCGAGCGATTCCCTGTGCGCCGAAAGGTTTTTCCCTTCGACCTGTTGGATGTTGAATACGAAGATGTCCAGGCCGCGCTGGGCGGTGACCCGGCTGTCCTTCTGCCTGAGGGAACCGGCTGCCGCATTGCGGGGATTCTTGAACGGCTCCTCTTCGTTCTCGAGCTGGCGGGCCACCACCCGGTCAAAGCTGGCGCGCGGCATATAGACCTCCCCGCGCACCTCGAGGAATGGCAGCGGCTCCCGCAGCGACATCGGGATCGAGCGGACGGTTTTTAAATTTTCCGAGACATCCTCCCCAGTGATCCCGTCCCCCCGGGTGGAACCGCGCACAAACTGCCCGTTTCGATATTCGAGCGAGACCGAAAGCCCGTCGATCTTGGGCTCCACTGTATAGACCGGGCACGCGACCGTTTCCCGTACCCGGGTATCAAACGCACGCAGCTCCTCCACGTCAAACACATCCTGAAGCGACCCCATCTGCACCTCGTGGCGCACCGGCGCAAAGGTGTTTAAAGCCGCGCCGCCCACCCGCCGGGTCGGGGAATTTTCAGCCGCAAGTGCGGGGAATTCCGCCTCCAGGTCGATCAGCTCGTGCAGAAGCCGGTCATAGTCATAGTCGGAAATGGTTGGGTTATCCAGAACATAATAGCTGTGGTTGTGGCGTTCGATGGTTTCGCGCAGCTCCTTCACCCGCTCCGCGGCGTCTTCTAATTTCATCTTGTTCTCCTTCCTGTCTGCATCCCTGTGCGCGCTGTGGACTGCCTGAACCGTCAAAGCCGATTCCCGGTCCTCAGGCAGGTTCCGGCACATCCGGACATGTAGATGTAGTATAGTATAACACTTCAAGCAGAAAAATCCAATCCGCAAATCTTGCACTTGGCAGATATTTATGCTAGGATTAGGGAAAGGCCGTTTCTAAATTTTAGAACCCGTATTCACAACCATTCGACGCCGTCTGAGCGGGTCTTTTGCCGGCCTGCCGCGTTGAAAAATCTTGCAATACACAAAGTATTGTCTGCGTTTTTTCGCCTTGCAGGGCAGCAAAATCCCTCGCCCATCCGGCATCCTCTGATTATGAATACAGGTTCTTACTTTGAAAATAGAAAAAAGGAGATGCCGTTTTGAAAAAATTAGCGGTTTTACTTGCCCTGCTCACCCTGCTGACCGCGTGCAGCAGCACCGCAGCCCTTTCCGAATCCTCTGGACAGCCCCAGTCCTCCGCCGTACAGACAGCGCCGGATGGGGAAACCAATGGGAGCAGCATGTCTCAGGTGCTGTCCGCCGAATCCCCTTCGGACGGTGCGGGATTCCAGAGCGCAGTGGAAGAACAGATTATCGAAAAAATCAATGCCGAGCGCGCCCGGATCGGGCTGAATGAGCTGGTCTTTATGGAGGAACTTCAGGAAGGCGCACGCATCCGCAGCAAGGAGCTGTTTGACAGTGACACCTTTGCCCACCGCCGCCCGGATGACCGCAGCTGGTTCACGGTCCTTCAGGATGATGTGCCGGTCGCGTATGACAAGCTTGCGGGTGAAAACCTCTGCACCACCAGATATGACGACCCAAACTGCAATGATGCACTTTCCGCTGACTTCTGGTTCGATGAGTGGGTCGAGAGCCAGTCCCACTACGAGAACATGATCAAAGAGGGCTATACCCATGTTGGGGTCGGCGTTTATGTCGGGGAGCGCAACGGCTATACCCATGGCTATGCCTGCACCCTTTTCGCCAAAATGCCGGAATAGGAGCCTGCCAAAACCAGGGATGCTGATGGCACCGCGAGCGTATGAACGCTTGCGGTGCTTTTTTCCGCCCCGCATCCCTGTGCATTACCGAAACCGGCGCCCCAGTTCTTTTGCGTCTGGAAAAGAACTGGGCGTTGTGGTCTGGATAAATTTGTGATATAATGGTTACAAGCGGCCATGATATCACAATTATCTGTGGCCCCGGACAGCCGGCGGGGCGGGTGCCCGCGGCCATCCGGACGTTCAAAGAAGAAAGGCCGGATAAAGGTTCCGGCAGGCGGCAGGAAGGAAAAGAGGGGGCTTGAGATGGAATGGGGGATGGCCTGCGGGCTGGGGTATCTGCTGGCGGTTAATCTGGCGGGGCTGCTCCTCTGCGGAGTGGACAAGCGCAGAGCGAAACGGAAACGCTGGCGGATTCCGGAGCGCAGTTTTTTTCTGACCGCGCTGCTTGGCGGCGGGCCGGGTGTCTGGGCAGGGATGTACCTGTTCCGCCATAAGACAAAACACTGGTATTTTGTGTGGGGCATACCGCTGATTACGTTGGCGGAGGCCGCTATACTGATATGGCTTTTCTGGAGACACTGAAGACAGGAGGAATGGAACATGGCAAAAAGAATCGGTATTTTGACGGCGGGCGGGGACTGCCCTGGGCTGAACGCGACCATCCGTGGGGTGGCGAAAGCAATGTACCAGAAGATGGACGATGTGCAGATGGTGGGGATTGTCGATGGGTATAAGGGCCTGATCGAAGGGGAATACCACGAGATGAAGCCATCCGATTTCTCCGGAATCCTCACCCAGGGCGGCACCATCCTCGGCACTGCGCGCACCCCCTATAAGAGCATGAAGGTTGTCGAGAACGAGGTGGACAAGGTTGCACAGATGAAGGAAAACTACAAGCGTATGAAGCTCGACTGCCTGCTCACGCTCGGGGGGAACGGCACCCACAAGACCGCCAACCTGCTCTCGCAGGAGGGAATGAACATCATCGGGCTTCCCAAGACGATTGACAACGATATCTGGGGCACCGATGTGACATTTGGGTTCCACACTGCGGTGGATATCGGCACCGAGGTCGTTGACCGGATCCACACCACCGCCAGCAGCCACAAACGGGTCATGGTCATTGAGATCATGGGAAACAAGGCTGGGTGGCTCACCCTCTATACCGGGATTGCGGGCGGTGCGGACATCATCCTGATCCCGGAAATCCCCTATGACATAAAAAAAGTGATTAAGGCGGTGGAGCGGCGCGCCAATGATGGCAAGAGCTTTTCGATCATTGCGGTGGCAGAAGGAGCCTTCGACACTGCTGAGGCCAAAATGAAAAAGAAGGAGCGCTCCGAGCGGCGGGCAGCCGCAGGTGAGACCACCGCTACCAACCGGATTGCGCGCCAGATCGCTGAGGCGACCGGCTTTGATACCCGTGTGGTGGTGCCGGGGCACTATCTGCGCGGCGGTTCTCCCTCGTCTTATGACAGGGTTCTCGCTTCCCAGTTTGGCGTATATGCCGCCGAGCTGGTCAGCAAGAAGATATTCGGGGTCGCGGTCGCGGAGCAGAACAACCGGGTAATGCATAACAGCCTCTCCGATGTAGCGGGCAAGACCAAATTTGTCACCCCGGACGACCAGATGGTTTTTACTGCGCGGAGCCTTGGCATCTCGTTTGGGGACTAGGGCCTGCCTGAATCCCCGCACAGGCCGGGATTTTTGTACATCCCGGCCCGGTTTTGGCATTGACATTTCACAAAAAAAGCGATATGATAAAATGCATGTGAAAATTAACAAATGCTGTATAGGAGTCTTTTTCAGATGAAACTGTTCAACCGTATTCTTCAGATGGTCTGTTTGACGGTGATCCTTTCCACCGCCGTATCCGCTTATCTCGACCCCTCGGTCATGACCTATACCATCCAGGTGGTAGCAGGTGTCATTGTTGCAGTGGGTGCAGTCATCGGCATCTATTGGCGCAGGGCCAAGAAAAAGGTGCAGGACAAGCTGGGCATTGATGAAAATGCCAAAAAAGAAGTCGAAGAGGATGTTATCGCATTCACCGAAACTTCCGACGAAAAATAAGACGTATGCATCCAATCCATGGTTCTGCCGCTGGCAGTGCCATGGATTCCAGCGTGTATACCTGGCGCAGGAGAGGGATTCCAGCGCCAGTTTTTTGTATCGCCGAACCATTTAAAATCGTCCGCAGGGTGTGGCATTTGGCCGCCCCTGATACGGCTGGGGGAAAGCCTATGATCGAATATACAACGGTCCGTTCGGACGCTTCGGACGAATTCACCGAACGGCGCTCCCGGTTCATCGGGTACATCCGGCCGGCGCGCACCGAAGAGGAAGCTGTGGCGTTCATCAATGAGAAAAAGTCTGCGCACTGGGATGCTGCCCACAACGTTTATGCCTATATCCTGCGGGAAGGGCAGACCCGGCGCTATTCGGATGACGGAGAGCCACAGGGCACCGCCGGGATGCCGGTGCTCGATGTGCTGCAAAAGGAGGGGCTGACCGACATCGTAGTGGTGGTGACCCGTTATTTTGGCGGGATTCTGCTGGGCGCGGGCGGATTGGTACGCGCCTATTCGCATGGGGCAAAGCTCGCGGTCGATGCGGCGGAGCGGATGACAGTGAGCGAATGCACCGAGCTGGCGTTGGAATTCGGCTACGACCTTTATGGGAAAATCTCCTATATTTTGCCCAAATATCACGCCCGGACGACCTTTTCCGACTTTGGTGCAGTGGTACGGTTACAGATCCTGCTGCGGGACTGCGACCTCCCACCGTTTGAAAAGGAGCTTACCGAGCTGACTGCGGCGCAGGTGGTACCGCAGGCCATCGAAAAGCGGTTTGCATGTATCGAAGGGTAAGCCGGTCGATTCCTGTCTTTTGCAAGAAATTTTTGCATAGGGCAGGAATTTTTCTTTTGGCGGAGTATAATATATTAGAGCGAAACCGGGAACCGGCCGAATGACAGCATTCAGGAAGGGTGGACAGCCATGACGATCCGAGAACAAACCGAACAGATGCAGGCGGAAAACCTCTCAAAATACGCCAGCCTTCCCCAAAATTCCCGCGGCCGGGAACGCCCGGTTGAGGACTGCCCAATCCGCACCGCCTATGCGCGCGACCGGGACCGGATTATCCATTGCAAGAGCTTCCGGAGGCTGATGCACAAAACACAGGTGTTCCTCTCACCGGAAAGCGACCATTACCGCACCCGTCTGACCCATACGCTCGAGGTCAGCCAGATTGCCCGCACCATCGCATCTGCCCTGCGGCTCAACGAGGAGCTGACCGAGGCAATCGCGCTGGGGCATGACCTGGGGCATACCCCATTCGGGCACGCGGGGGAACGGGCACTCAAACATTGCTGTCCCTACGGCTTTTCTCATCCGGTGCAGAGCGTGCGGGTGGTGGAGAAGCTGGAAAATGGCGGCGCAGGCTTGAACCTCACCTTTGAGGTGCGCAACGGGATCGGCTGCCACTCGTATTCCAACCCATCCGCCGAGGGGGCTGCTCTGACACTCGAAGGCAGGGTGGTCTACTATGCGGACAAGATCGCCTACCTCAACCATGACCTGGAAGATGCGATGCGCGCCCAGGTGCTTTCGGAGGAAGAGATCCCCTGGACGATCAAATACGACCTGGGGCGCACCAAATCCCAGCGGATCACCGCTCTGATCGAGTCGATTGTCCAAAACAGCGGCGAAGACATCCGAATGGACCCCACCACAGGTGCGGCTTTCAAGCAGTTTCACAAATTTATGTACGATGCGGTCTACACCAGTCCCGCCGCCAAAGGGGAAGAGGGAAAGGCACAGGCGGTTGTAGAACAGCTATACGCCTATTTTACGGCACATCCTAAGGAGCTTCCGCAGGAATACCAGCAGATTCTGAAGGATTCGGACGAGGCGCGTGCGGCATGTGACTATATCTCGGGCATGTCCGACCGGTATGCAGTCGCGATCTATGAACGGCTGTATGTGCCACAGCCCTGGAGCATCTGAGCGCCCCCCATAGGCCCCACCCCGGCAGGCAGGGAGCACTTTTCCATCTGATCTTGATTCAAAAGTTTCGTCCACCTTTTCAAAGGTGGCGGGGTCGAGGGGCAGTGAGACAGTGAAAGTTTGGTTCCAGCCCAAACTTTCAGGCGCGAGGCGCCTTCCTCGGGGCTTCTCGGGCCTTTGGTCCCGAAGCGCGGCATACGCCGCGACGCCCCTGCGGGCTGTCTTATGGGATAGGGGGCAGTGCCCCCTCCCCATAGGCCCCACCCCGGCAGGCAGGGAGCACTTTTCCATCTGATCTTGATTCAAAAGTTTCGTCCACCTTTTCAAAGGTGGCGGGGTCGAGGGGCAGAGCCCCCGGTCCACCGGAACGGTGCTTTTCCGGGTGAAGCGCTGTTCGAAGGGCAACCAACAGTTGAAAAGGAGGGCAGCCCTTGATTTCTGACCTGTTTTTGCAGGAGCTGAAAAACAACAGTGACATTGAACAAGTCGTCTCCTCTTATGTCAGACTTCGCCGGCGGGGGCGGATTTCCACCGGGCTCTGCCCGTTCCATTCCGAGAAATCCCCCTCGTTTACCGTCTATCCGGACAACCAGAGCTTTTTCTGTTTTGGCTGCGGCGCGGGAGGGGACATTATCACTTTCATCCGCCGGATCGAAAACCTTGAATATGTGGAGGCGGTCAAGTTTCTGGCGGAGCGGGCCGGGATGGCAATGCCCGAGGATGTCGGGGATGACCGGGCCGCCCGGCTGAAGGTTCGTGTCTTTGAGCTGAACCGCACACTCGCCCGTTATTATCACGACCTTCTGAAACAGCCATCCGGCAGGACGGGTCTGGACTATCTGCATGCGCGGGGGCTCTCCAACCAGACGATCATCCGGTTTGGACTGGGGTTCGCGCCCAACGGCTGGGACCTGACTGCCCGGTATCTGCGCGGCAAGGGGTTCACCGATGAGGAGATGGTCACAGCTGCGGTTGCCGCCCGGAACAGCCGGGGCGGGCTTTATGACCAGTTCCGAAACCGGGTGGTATTCCCGATCATCGACCTGCGCGGCAATGTGATCGGGTTTGGCGGACGGGTCATGGGGTCGGACAGCGGGCCGAAATACCTCAACTCGGGAGATACGCCGGTATTCAAAAAAAGCCGCAATTTGTTTGCGCTCAACTTCGCCAAGGCATCCAAGCGCAAGGGGCTTCTGCTCTGCGAGGGTTATATGGATGTGATTGCTGTGCATCAGGCGGGGTTTGACAACGCGGTTGCAACCCTTGGGACCGCTCTGACCGGCGAACAGGCGCGGCTGATCGCCCAATATACCGATCAGGTGACGATCGCCTATGATTCGGATGGTGCCGGGCAGACCGCGACCAGACGTGCGGTCGGGCTGCTCGCGGAAACCGGGGTCAAAATCCGGGTGCTGACGATGAGCGGCGCCAAGGACCCGGACGAGTATATCAAAACATTTGGGGCCGAGCGGTTCAGCCTGCTGATCGAAAACGCTTCCAATGCGACCGAATTCGAGATTGCCAAGCTGCGGCAGAGATACCCGGTTGAGACAGCGGATGGCAAGGTCAGCTTTCTGCGGGAATTTGTCAAGCTGATGACCGGGGTTTCCAACCCGATCGAGCGGGATGTCTACATCGCAAAGACAGCATCCGAGCTTGAGGTCGATAAAACCGCGATTACCACCCAGCTAAACTACGAGCTGAAACGCGCCGCCCGTAAGGGGAAGCGGCGGGAGGCTTCCGAACTGAAGGTCTACAGCGAGGCCCGCGGGCCAACATACGGGGCGGTGGACCTCCAGCGGTCGCGCAACATCAAGTATGCGCTGGCCGAGGACAAGCTGCTCGCGATCCTGATGAAAAATCCTGACTATTACCGGCATATTGCCGGGCAAATACAGATCGGGGATTTTGTAACCGACCGCAACCGGGAGCTGGCACAGGTGCTTTTCGACCGGCTGGAAAACGGGCAGTCGGTTGAACTGACCATGCTTTCTGCGGTGCTCTCGATCGACCAGATGGGGATTGCCGCAGAACTGCTGAATTCGATTTCGGGCATGGCGTTTGACCCCGCGGATGCGGACGCGTACATCGAGACCATATTAAGCTACCGGGAACAGAAATCGCAGGACGAGGTCGCTGCCATGTCGGATGACGACCTGATGGCATACATCACCTCGCTTGCATCCAAAAAAAACAGGGGGACAAAAAACTGATGGGAGCACAGGAAAAGAAAGCATTACTCAAAGAGCTGATCGAAACCGGAAAGGCCAAGGGCAAGCTGACCACCAAGGAACTGAGCGACGCGCTCGAGGAGCTGGATTACGATGTTGAGCAGGTGGATAAGCTCTATGATATGTTCGAGCAGAACAACATCGAGATCGTGGAGGATATGATCACGCCGGTGGAAGAGGACTTCAAAAACATCGGCAAGGACACCGATCTGGATGTGGCGCTCGCCGCCGAAGGCATCAATATCGACGACCCGGTCAAGGTCTATCTGAAGGAGATCGGTCGGGTGCCACTGCTCTCTGCCGATGAGGAGATCAACCTCGCGGTCCGGATGGCAGAAGGGGATATCGAAGCCCGCAAACGCCTTTCGGAAGCCAACCTGCGTCTGGTGGTCAGTATTGCAAAACGGTATGTCGGCCGCGGGATGCAGTTCCTCGACCTGATTCAGGAGGGCAATCTGGGCCTGATTAAGGCGGTCGAGAAGTTTGACCACACCAAGGGCTTCAAATTCTCCACCTATGCGACCTGGTGGATCCGGCAGGCGATCACCCGCGCAATCGCGGACCAGGCGCGCACCATCCGTATCCCGGTGCATATGGTAGAGACGATCAACAAGGTCAAGAAGGTCAGTTCACAGCTCCTGCACAAAAACGGGCACGAGCCGTCCGCTGAGGAGATCGCTGCCGAACTGGATATGCCCGCTGACAAGGTGCGGGAGATCATGCGGGTGGCACAGGAGCCGGTCTCGCTCGAAACACCGATCGGTGAAGAGGAGGACAGCCATCTCGGAGATTTCATTGAGGATGTGGAAGCCCCCGCTCCTGCGGAGGCGGCTTCCCACACCCTTTTGAAGGAGCAGCTTTCCGAGGTGCTCCAGACCCTCACCCCGCGTGAGGAAAAGGTGCTCCGCCTGCGGTTTGGGCTGGAAGACGGGCGCAGCCGCACCCTGGAAGAGGTGGGCAAGGAGTTCAATGTTACCCGCGAACGTATCCGGCAGATCGAAGCGAAGGCGCTGCGCAAGCTGCGCCATCCCTCGCGGAGCAAACGCCTCAAGGACTTTCTGGACTGAGAGGCTTTGTTCCTTGTGCGCTACATAGCATTGTTCATAATTTCTAGTGGACTTTTTCGGTAAACTGCGCTATAATGATGCGCAGAAGCCAAAAGGCAAAGCGGCGGTTCACACTGCGGAGCCTTGCCGGCGATTCGATGAAAAACCACTCTCGCGGAAGCCTGCTGCGGCGGTGCCGCAGGCTTCCTTTTGCAGTTGCCGGTTCGCAACACAAAACCGCACCGCAAAAACCCCATTAGGAGGAACGGAAAAGGATGAACTATTTGAAAAAAACCGCTGCGTCGGCGATGGCATTGCTGCTGGCGGGCAGCCTGGGTGCATGCAGTATCGGCGGCGACACCAACTGGGTCGCGAAATTTGGCGATCAGACGGTCCCGGCTGGCGTCTACCTGATCCAGATGGTCGAGGGTTACTATGGCCTGCTGGATGAATCGGGGGTCGAGGATGATGCACTGCTGAAAACACAGTTCGACGGGCAGTCCGGATCGCAGAAGGTCTCGGACAACGCGCGGGCCGCGCTCAATGCATACATCGCGGTGGAAGAAAAGTTCGACGAGCTTGGCCTGACGCCGGAACCGCTTGCGTTTGAGGCGATCCCCCAGAACGCGGAGATGTACTGGCAGTATGTTGGACAGGTCTATGAGCGCAACGGTGTTTCGATCGACTCGTATACCAAAACCCTCGAGAATACCACCAAAAAATCGCAGGTGTTCAACGCGATCTATGGGGAGGGCGGCAGCCAGGAGGTCCCTGAAAGCGAAATCCGCGCCAAATTTGAGACCGACTACGCCAAGATCATCGTGATCCCGCTGAGTTTCAGCGGTTCCGAGGACGAGGAAACCAAGAAAGAGGCCGATCAGAATACCCGTGATACGATCAACGGCTATAAGCAGCGCGCTGACGCAGGGGAGGATATGGAAGACCTGGTTTACGAAGCGCGCAAACAGGCGACCGGCGACGAAGACCTGGAAAAACCGGAGGCGGGCAGTTCGTACACCTTTGTGAACCGCAACAATTCCCAGTACGGCCAGCCGGTGACCGATGCGATTTTTGCCGCGGCAAACGGTGTGCCGACCGTATTTGAGGATGAAAACAGCATCTTCCTGTTCACCCGTTATGACATCACCGAAAATGAAAACGATTTCACCTCCCGCAAAGCGAGCATCCTCGCGGAGATGAAAGCCGAGGAGTTTGATGCGCTGATCGCCGAGTGGGCCACCGCGCTTTCGGATGTCACCTATAACGAAGCAGCGTTCAAGCGTTATTCCGCAGAAAAGCTGAAGCTCTCTTAAAGCCTGTTCAGCATTAAAAGTTTTACTCAATTTTTTTCCAAAAAATTGCGGTTTCCAAAGGCAGAGCCTTTGGCCGCGCTCCGCAGGGCGCGGAACGCTTTAGGAGCGACCCGGCAGAGGCTGGGCCGCTCTTTCCTTTCCCCGGCTCTGGTCCATTCGGAGCTGCGCCGGTGCACGAGGGGATTGAAAGCCGTTGGCCGCCAATCAGCGGCGTCAGGCATACATTGATGGAATTGCTTGCTGCTGCCGGTATCTATGGGGTTGAATATCATTCGCATTGATAGTATACTTGGCTTATGGCAAAGCGGGGTTTGAACGGGGGGGATAAGATGTACAAGATAGATACAAAAGTACTTCTATTAAAAATATTTGCACCTGCTGTGGTTTTTAGTTTAAGCTATTTAGTGCTGGGGCTTTTTTGCAGTATACCACATATTTTGCTGTTTTGTATTTTGGGAACGTTTCTTTTAGTACCAGCAGAGCTTGCTATGATTTTGAAAGCAAGCAAAAGTGAATATGGTGAATATTCCCTTCGAAGTGCGTTTGCAGGGCAGGAAAAACCTCCCATCTGTAAGACGCTGGCGGTTGCGTTTTTATTTTTTTTAATTTCAGGCCTGCTGTCCGTTCTGATTGCACCGGTTGAAAATCAGCTTTTTGCAGGGTTAAGAAGCAATATACTGAATCGTCTGCCAGCAGGCTTTGACTGGACAAATTACGAGTATCTGAAAGCTTTCTCGAGACCTGTGCGGATGATAACCTGTGTGTATTATGCTGCGTTCAATGTGCTCGTTGCACCGATCACAGAAGAATTATTTTTCAGAGGATATTTAACATCACATTATGAAAAGCAAACGCCATTTACACCGATCATTATAACTGTTTTATTTTCGCTATATCACCTTTGGCTTCCCTTTAATAATCTATTTCGTATATTCGCATTTGCGCCGGCTGCGTATATGGCATATAAGAAAAAGAATATATATGTCAGTATCTTTTTTCATTGCATGTGCAATCTCTTTTCAACATTAAACTTTATGTTAGTGGTATTGGGATAAGCTCCTGTTGGACAGAGGGCTTTTGGCAAGTAAAAGCCCTTTAAAATATTCCTCAGGGAAACGTCAAAGCCCCGGCTTTTGCCGGGGCTTTTCCATCATTCCTATTTTGAAATCGGACAAACTGCCGGGAATATCAGAGCACAGTTGCACCATAGCGCGCAGCCACCAATTCCAGCTCTTCCTTTTCGAGCGCGCAGGAGGTTGAAACAACCAAAGCCTTTCCGTGGTAGTGCAGGAGCGCATTTTCGAGCGCCTCGAGCGACTCGGACTCAAACGCTACCGGCATATCCACCATATGGGCGTTGAGCGAAAACTGGTAGCCATCATCCGGGGTATCCAGCCGGATGAGCACCGCGTCGCAGCTTTCATGCGAGACTTCGAGCAGTGCATCCGCCATATCCATCTCGCAGGTGATCGGCTCGGAGTATTCGAGACCGTTATCGAGATAGTATACGTCGCGCGCTGCCGCCAGGATTTCATAATCAACCGGCTTGATCCTGACTTTCTCTACATCGAAATTATCGACCATATGCCGCAAGGCAGCGATGTACTCGGGGTCGGTGCCGCAGCAGCCGCCGATGATCGACACACCGCGCCGCATGAGCCGCGCACAGCGGTCGCTGAACTGGATCGGGGTGAGCGGCGGGTTTCCCGAATTGGGCTTGGCGATCAGCGGGACTTTGGCATAGGGTGCGATCCGCTCGAAAAGCGAAACCATATCGTCCGGGCCTTCCGAACAGTTCAGCCCGAAGGCCGCAATCCCCATGTCCTGAAGAATCAGCATCGAGGCGAGGATGTCGTCCCCCCACATGGTGCGCCCCTCTCCGTTGGCCGTCATGCTCAGAAAGATCGGAAGACCGGTCTTTCGGGCAGAGATCACCGCGGCCCGGCATTCGGACAGTGAGCTCATCGTCTCAATTACCAGCAGGTCCACTCCGGCCTCTGAGAGCGCCTGCGCCTGTTCATCATAGATTTCGAGCAGACGGGCAAAGGGGACCTCCCCAAACGGCTCGCACATCAACCCGGTGGTGGACATATCCCCAGCAAGTTTGACCGAAGCCCGCCCGTCGAGCGCCTCCCGCGCGATTCCGACGATCTTCCGGTTGAGGGCGGACACCTGCCCCTCCAGGCCGTAAGCCGCGAGGCTGCCGGCATTGGCGAGAAACGTTGGGGCATAAACGATGTCGCTGCCCGCGTCGGCGTAGCCGCAAATCACCTGGCGGATCACCTCCGGGTGCTCGCTCGCCCACTGTTCTACACAGACGCCGCTGGGCATTCCTGCTTTCATATACTGGGTGCCGGTTGCCCCATCAAGCAGCAGGGGCAGGCACAATCGGCCGTTTTCGTTCATAACAGTTTTCCTGTTCCTTTCTTTTATTTGCAACCGTCACATGGATTCCGGGACGGTTATTTTCAGGATGGTCAGCACGTTGCGCAGCACAGTCCGCACCGCCAGGCAAAGGTTCAGCCGGGCCTGCATCAGCGGTTCTGCTTCGCCCCGGATCCGGCACTTGTCATAGAATTTGTGGAAGAGGGTGGCGGCTTCGACCGCATATTTGGTGAGTTTGGCAGGGTCATAGCTGCGCGCTGTCTCGACGATCTCCTGTGGGAACCGCGCCAGGCAGCGGATCAGTTCGGTTTCAAACGGGCCGTCCATTGCATCCAGCTCGTCAGCGGTACACGCGCGCGGCGATACCCCTTCCTCCGCCAGTTTGCGCAGGATCGAACAGATCCGGGCGTGGGCATATTGCACATAATAGACCGGATTCTGGGCCGACTGCTCGATCGCGAGATCGAGGTCAAAATCGAAAGTTGAGTTCGGCTCACGCATGTTGAAATAGAACCGCGCCGCATCCACCGGGACCTCCTCGATCAGATCGGTGAGCGAAACCGCTTTTCCGGTGCGTTTGGACATCTTATACGGCTTTCCATCCTTCATCAGCCGGACAAGCTGCATCAATACGATGTCGAGTTTGGAGCCGTCCAGGCCGATCGCATCCATCGCACCTTTGAGACGCGCCACATGTCCATGGTGGTCCGCGCCCCAGACGTTGATGACCCGGTCGAACCCGCGCACCGCAAACTTATTGTAGTGGTAGGCGATGTCCGCTGCAAAATAGGTCGGGAAGCCGTTCGCCCGGACAAGCACTTCGTCCTTCTCTCCGCCGTTTTCGGTTGCTTTGTACCAGAGCGCACC
>Ga0137306_102638_pt1 | contig 14636 bp, 11 predicted proteins | sample Inofroosms_March_FD_97187 | JGI IMG/M metagenome (GOLD analysis project Ga0137306, IMG submission 97187) | Mouse cecal microbial communities from Vienna, Austria - N-Acetylneuraminic and N-Acetylglucosamine D2O microcosms_March | ecosystem: Host-associated > Mammals > Digestive system > Large...
CATGCGGGACCCGAAGTATGCCGATGTCAGGAAGAAACTGGGACTGAATCAGGATTCCCGGGTACTGTTCTTCAGCACGGAAGGGGACACGGATCAGGAAAATTACCGTTCCATCGTATGGGACGGGGCGTATCCGGGAGATACAAAAAGATAACAAAACGGAAACAGCTCTGCCTGCCGGTGAAATGGATACAGGCATAAGAAAACAGAATACAGTAACTGGAAAGAAATCAGATACAGAATGATCAGGAGGTAAGATGATGGAAAAAGCAAGAGAAGAGCAGGTGGTCGCGCTTTGCCGGGAAATGGTACAGCAGAAAAGCTATTCAGGGGAAGAGGCAGGCGTGGTAAAAGTCCTGTCTGCGCGTATGAAGGAGATGGGATTTGACGAAGTGACCGTGGACCGGTACGGGAATATCATCGGGTGCATCAAAGGTTCCCGTCCGGGGAAAAAGATCCTGTTCGACGGACACATTGACACGGTGCCGGTAACCGCGGAAGCAGAGTGGGAATATCCGCCTTTTGCGGCGGAGATCCATGAGGGCCGGCTCTACGGAAGAGGAACCAGTGATATGAAAGGCGCCGTGGCGGCCATGACCTGTGCGGCATCCTGCTTTGCAAAAGACAGGGACCGGGATTTCGCGGGAGAGATCTACGTGGCGGGCGTGGTCCATGAGGAGTGCTTCGAGGGCGTGGCGGCAAGAGAGATCAGCCGTTTTGTACAACCGGATTATGTGGTGATCGGCGAGGCGTCTCAGCTGAATCTGAAGATCGGACAGAGGGGACGGGCGGAGATCGTCATCGAGACCTTCGGAAAACCGTGCCACTCCGCCAATCCGGAGAAGGGCATCAACGCGGTCTATAAGATGGCGAAGGTGATCGAGGCGATCCGTACCCTTACGCCCACCCATCATCCGGTGCTGGGCGACGGTATCCTGGAGCTGACGGATATCAAGTCTTCTCCCTATCCGGGTGCGTCCGTAGTTCCGGAATACTGCCTGGCCACCTATGACCGGCGCCTGCTGGTGGGAGAGACGAAGGAGAGCGTGCTGGCCCCGATTCAGGAGCTTCTGGACCGGATGATGGCGGAGGATCCCCAGCTGAAGGCAAAGGCTTCCTATGCGGTGGGCCGGGAAACCTGCCATACCGGCAACGAGATCGAGGGAGAGCGTTTCTTCCCGGGCTGGCTGTATGACAAAGAGGATGACTTCGTACAGGCGGTTTACAAAAAGCTGAACGAAAAGGGTTTTTCGCCGGAAATCACCCAGTACAATTTCTGCACCAACGGAAGCCATTACGCGGGCGAAGCGGGGATCAAAACTTTCGGCCTCGGGCCGTCCCGTGAGAACCTGGCCCATACGGTGAATGAATACATCGAACTTGAGCAGCTGACGAAGGTAGAGGAGTGTTACTATGCAGTCATGGAAGCGCTGCTGGTATAAAAGAACAAAAGAGAGGGGAGAAAGATCATGAGTGGTATCCAGATTACAGCACTTGTCATTATTTTATTGTATATGGCGGCGACCGTTGCCATCGGACTGATCGTGTCCAGAAGAAAACAGGCGAAAGCGGCGAACCAGAGCAACGATGATTTCCTGATGGCCAGCAAATCCCTGGGGCCGGTGGTCCTGGCGGGAACGCTGTTCGCGGCCAATACCGGAGGGGCCAGCACCACAGGCATCGCCACCAACGTCCATACGTACGGGCTGTCCGCCTGCTGGTATGTGATCGCGGCGGGAATCGGTTTCGTACTGGTGTCCTTTATCGCGCCCTATTTCCGAAAGGCGCAGGCCAATACGGTGCCGGAGATCATCAGCAAGCGTTACGGCAAGGCGTCTCATATTTTCACGGCGCTTACGTCCATCGCGGCGCTCTTTATGGCTACCGGCGCCCAGATCATCGCTACGGCGTCCATCATCAACGTGGTGACGGGAATCTCGTTCCAGACGGCGGCGGTCATTACAACCGTTGTGGTCATCCTCTACACCATGGTGGGCGGTTTCGCCTCCGTGGCGGCGGCAAACATGATGCACGTACTCTTTATTACGATCGGCATGACCATCGCCATGTTCATCATGGTAAATAACGGGGACGTGGGCGGATTTTCCGCATTGTTTGCCAGAGCCGGCGAAGTATCGGCGGCAGGCGGCGGCTTGGATCTGCTCAGCATGACGAAGATCGGGATTCCCACCGTCGTCGGCTACATTGCCATGTACTGCATGACCTTCCCCACCGGACAGGAGATCGTCCAGACCTACTGTTCCGCGAAAAACGGCAAAGCGGCCATGACCGGCTCCCTGATCGCCGGAATCCTGTCCGCAGCCTATGCCATCGTGCCGGCTGTCATCGGCCTGGTTGCCTATACGTGCATTGACGGTTATGCACTGGGCGGTGCGCAGAAAAATGCCCTGGCGGAGGCGACGATCCACTTTGCGCCGCCCATCGTAGCCGGACTGGTACTGGCGGCCATCGTGGCGGCCACCATGAGCAGTGCATCCGGAAATATGATCGGAACGGCTACCATGTTTACCAACGATATTTTCACTCCCTATATCAACGGTGGAAAGAAGGACGACCAGAAGGAAGTATGGATCTCCAGAGTGGTTATGGTGATCGTAGGTCTTGTGGGACTGTCTGTGGCGCTGACCGCATCCAACATCATCAGCGTCATGATGGGCGCCTTCGCACTGCGGAGCGCGGGACCGTTCGCGGCGTTCATCTGCGGCATTTTCTATAAAAATGTGACCCAGCGTGCGGGCTTTATCTCCATCGTATGCGGAACCGTGGTTGCGGCGGTCTGGATCTATGCGCTGCATACGCCGTGGGGCTTAAGCGCCATGGTACCGGGCGGTATCGTCGCATTCGCCGTGATCTTCCTGGTATCGGCGCTGGAGCGGGGAAGCGGAGTGCCGGCGGCGCCGGAAATTCAGTTTGAAGAAGAATAGACAGAAGGAGGGAATTTTATCATGAAAACATTGATTGCAAACGGGCGGATTATTGACGGCAGCGGCAGCCGGGGATATCAGGGGGATATCCTGATCGCGGACGGGAAGATCGTAAAGATCGCCCCGTCCATCAAAGAGGAAGGAGCAAAGGTCATCGACGCGTCGGGGCTCGTGGTGTCGCCCGGGTTTATCGACACCCACAGCCACAGCGATCTGCAGATTCTCGTGGAGCCGGAGGTGGCGCCCAAGGTCATGCAGGGAATCACCACGGAGGTGCTGGGGCAGGACGGAATCTCCATGGCTCCGCTTCCGAAGGAATACATCAGCCCCTGGAGAAAGAACCTGGCCGGGCTGGACGGGGACAGCGACGACATTGACTGGACCTTTGAGACGACGGAAAACTATCTGAATATGATTGACGCGGCAAAACCGGGGCTGAACGAATGCTATCTGGTCCCCCACGGAAACATCCGCATGGAAGCCATGGGATTGGAGAACCGCCTGCCCAATGAAGAAGAGCTGGAGAAGATGCGTCGTATTACCCGCAGAGAGATGGAGGCGGGCGCCGTGGGCCTGTCCACCGGACTGATCTACATGCCCTGCGCCTATTCCGAATCCAAAGAGATCATCGAGATGTGCAAAGTGGTGGCCGAGTATGACGGGATCTTCGTCATTCATCAAAGAAGCGAGGCGGACACGATCCTGGATTCCATGGAGGAGGTCATTAAGATCGGAAGGGAATCCGGCGTGAAGATCCATTACTCCCACTTCAAGGTGTGCGGAAAGAAGAACTGGGACAAGATCGAGAAGGTGGTGGAGCTTCTGGAAGCGGCGAAGGCCGAAGGCATCCGGGTTTCCTTTGACCAGTACCCTTACGTGGCGGGCAGCACCATGCTGGGCGTGATCCTTCCGCCGTGGGTGCATGACGGCGGCACGGACAAGGTGCTGGAGCGTCTGGCCGACCCGGAGCTTCGCAGAAAGATGGTGTACGACATCGAACACGGAATTCCGGGCTGGGACAATTTTGTGGAATTCGCCGGACTGGACCAGATCTATGTGACCAGCGTAAAGACGGAGAAAAATCAGGATGCCATCGGTTTAAGCCTGACGGCTCTGGGAGAACTCCGGGGCAGGGACCCCTACGAGGCGACTTTCGATCTGCTCTATGAAGAGGAAAATGCCGTGGGCATGGTGGATTTCTACGGGACCGAGGAGCATGTGATCCGCTTCATGAAGCGTCCGGAGATGAACGCGTGTACGGACGGACTGCTGGGCGGCAAGCCCCATCCCCGCGTATACGGCGCGTTCCCGCGGATTCTGGGTAAATACGTAAGAGAAGAGAAAGCGCTGACGCTGGAAGAAGCGGTTTATAAAATGACGAAGAAACCGGCACAGACGTTCAACATGACCGGACGGGGAGAACTGAAGGAAGGCTATGCGGCGGACATCTGCATCTTCAACCCGGACACGGTCATCGACAGAGGAACCTTCGTGGAGCCGATCCAGCATCCGGAAGGCATCGAGTATGTCATCGTGGGCGGAGAAGTGACAGTGGAACATGGAAAGCACACCGGCAGAAGAAACGGCAGAGTGCTGAGAATGAAAGGAAAAGAGGTAATCTGATCATGGCAAAGGAAATCATATTTACGGAAAAGGCGCCGAAGGCGGTAGGCCCCTATGTACAGGCAGTGAAAAAGGACGGTATGGTATACTGCTCCGGACAGCTGGGCATCGACGTGGAAGCCGGCGGACTGGCAGAGGGTGTGGAGGCACAGGCGCACTGTTCCATGAAGAATCTGGGAGCCGTGCTGGAGGCGGCAGGCAGCGACTACAAAAAGGTTGTGAAGACGCTGATCTTCCTGACCGACATGGAGGATTTCGCGGCGGTCAACAAAATCTATGAGTCCTACTTTGGAGGCGACTATCCCGCACGGTCCTGCGTGCAGGTGGCAAAGCTCCCCCTGGGCGGACTGGTGGAGATCGAGTGCGTCGCGGAGGTATAGAATTCAAAAGCAGTTGATACTGCCATGACGTATATTAAGGAAGAAAGTCTCGTGGAGTGTTTCCTGGGGCTTTCTTTTTTGTATTGGACGTTCAGGCGGTTTAAGATACGGGAGAACAGTGGCAACTTCGCAGAGCGGAATCGGTATTGGAATGATGCTGTCTTGTAAAAAAGGAAGGAATCGCATATAATCAGAATATATGGAAAATGGAGAGATCTTATATACAAAAGACAGAAAAGGAGCAGGCGATATGCAGAGCAGTTTGATTCTGGAACAGGTACAGACTTTATCGGGGGCACAGATCCAGTCTCTGAAGGTTTTGGAATATACCAATCAGGAACTGGATGCATTTATGCAGACGGAATATCTGGAAAATCCGCTTCTGGAGGCGTCCACGGACCGGCAGGAAGAAACCATACAGAATCTGGAACGATTTTATGAAAAAGGCGGTGAATACGGCGGAGAGCATGGACGGGAAAACGATGACGATGTGGACCGGCGCGGAGATGTTCGGGCAAAGGAACAGGGCACGCGGGAACGTATGGTTATGGAGCAGCTCCGTCATGGGCGCTACAGTGAGAAGGAGCAGATGCTGATCCGGTATCTGGTGGCCTGTCTGGATGACAGGGGGTATTTCCCGTATGAAGCAGAAGAGATTGCGGAAGCGTCAGGGTATGAGGCAGATCTGGTGGAGCGGTGTTTAAAAGAACTGAAAGAACTGGAGCCTGCCGGGATCTTTGCGAAAGATCTGTCGGAATGTCTGATTCTGCAGCTTAAGAGGGCGGGGGTGCAGGAACAGAAACTGTACGAGATGGCAAGGGACTGTCTGGATGATATCCTTCAGGGGCATGTGAGCAGGGTTACCAGGCAGCTTCATATCTCTACCATACAGGCAAAAGAATATATGCATATTTTAAGCACCCTGAATCCCAGACCGCTGGCGGGAGAAAGCAGAGAGACGCAATACATAGTTCCGGATATTCTTGTGGTGCGGGAGGGAGATGCCTGGAAAGCGGAACTTAATGACCGGTGGATGGGCGGGTATCATCTGAATGACTATTATATTCGGATGATGGAGGAAGCGCGGGACCAGGAGTTGAAAGAGTATTTTACAGAAAAATTCAGGCGTGCAAAATATGTGCTGGAATGTGTGGAACAGCGCAGGACAACAGTTCTGCGGATTGTATATGAGATTCTGAAACGCCAGAGCGGATATTTTCTCCGGGGAGAGGCGCTGAAGCCTATGACACAGGAAGAGATCGCACAGGCTTTGGAGATGCATTCTTCTACCGTCAGCCGGGCAGTTCGGGGAAAGTATCTGCAATATCAGAAGGTTGTGCTGCTGAAAGATTTATTTACAGCGTCGGTATCAAAAGAAGAGGCAGCTGCGGCGGATGATGTGAAGGACAGAATCAGAGCTTTGATTGAAAGGGAGGACAGGAGGGACACGCTCAGCGATTCCAGGCTGGAAAAACTGCTGGCAGAGGAGGAAATCATGGTCTCAAGGCGGACAATTGCCAAATATCGGGAACAGATGGGAATCCCGGATTCAAATATGCGGGCGTATCTGTAGCTGCTGCCTGCTTCGTGGCAGGTGACCGTCAGTCGGGGTGCGAAAAGCCGCTTTGCGGGGTTCAGACTGTGTCTGCAGGGCGGAATGATGTGCAGAGATAAGGAGGAACTATGCTGTTCAGAAAGAAAAGAAAACAGGAACGGGAACCCTATGATGAGGAAAATCAGATCCCGGTGATCCGTTCCAGCATCTGTACCGGGGAGAAGGTAGCGGGATTTAAGGATATCCATACAGGAAGATTTGAAGAGGTTATGGTGATTCGGAACCAAAGAGACATGAATGAATTTCTGGGGAAATATGCGGTTCCGGAAGAGCGGGTCCGAAAAGAGTGGTAGAAAGATAACAGTTTACTAAAAAAAATTTTAAAAATTTTCAGAAAACTATTGACAAAAAAGATAAGTTGGTGTAATATAAAGACACCAACAAGAAAGAGACATAGAAAAGTCTCTGGAACGGAGGAAAGGTCCAATGGGAAGATAAGATGTTAATCCTTTTAGGAAAAGCTGAACGGAAGCAGAAGGCAGGACGTGTCTGACGAGAAAGGATGGGTCAGGGATCAGAAGCGGAAGGGAAGTTCTTAAATATGGATGAAAAACCGAACAGTGGATCAGCACAATCTGGCAGTATCCGGAAATAATCTTGAAAGGAGATAATCAGGGTGAAACTTCAGATTGACAATTGAAAGAGCCATTCGATTGAGATTGTGATCGGGTGGCTCTTTTCAGGCGGTGAAGAAAAAACAAAAAGTCCCGAAAAAAATGTTGACATTTCTGTACCATTCTTATATAATACAACATGTGTCCGTTAGCGGATATCCAAAGCGGGGTGTGGCTCAGCTTGGCTAGAGCGCCTGGTTTGGGACCAGGAGGTCGCAGGTTCGAATCCTGTCACCCCGATACTGTACGGAAGATGCAGCACCGTGCGGATGGTCAGCAACTTATATGCGGGTGTAGTTCAATGGTAGAACACCAGCCTTCCAAGCTGGATACGTGGGTTCGATTCCCATCACCCGCTTTACTCAGACAGATACTGAGTTATGTGTCTGTAGCTCAGCTGGATAGAGCAACGGCCTTCTAAGCCGTGGGTCGGGGGTTCGAATCCCTTCGGGCACATTGACCGGACCACAACCGGTTGATAGGAATATGGTGGGTATGGCGCAGTTGGTTAGCGCGCCAGATTGTGGCTCTGGAGGCCCAGGGTTCGAGTCCCTGTACCCACCCTGAATCAAAGATAATGGGCTATCGCCAAGCGGTAAGGCACAGGACTTTGACTCCTGCATCACGCTGGTTCGAATCCAGCTAGCCCAGTTTGGGCATGTGAATGCAGCAGATGGGATATTAGCTCAGTTGGTAGAGCACTTGACTTTTAATCAAGTTGTCCGGGGTTCGAATCCCCGATGTCTCATAAAAGGCACTGAAATTCAGTGTCTTTTTATTTTTGGACATGATAATTTGGTAATTTAAAGTGCTGAAAACCCGGTGAAAAAGCTTACGAAGGAAGTTGGGCAAAAAGCCGGAAAATGGCAGACTGATTTTGGTTTTTTTGTTTTATTATAAGATGAAATATGTCGAAAATTTATAGATTTTGTCAATGTACAAATGTCCGCCGGCAACGTATAATAATCTCAACAAACGGAAGCGGCGGACAAAGAGCCGGACGTTTGGGATAAACAGGGTATTTATGGATGATACTGCACCTAATCCCCCTTTTTAATGAATAAACCCTCCCTTTTGATTATTCTTTTTTTCGCAGTATTGTCGATAAATATATATAAAAAGTTGTTGCAGAAAAGCCAGAGGTCCCCCGCCTCTGGTTTTTCTGCATTATGCGGACCATACGGAAAGGAAAGGCTGAGGATGACAAATATCATTGGTTGACAACAAAGGCGGTTCTGGTATGATAAAAGCGAATGGATATGGAGGAAGGAAAATGAGCGGATCCGATGAGAAGGTGAGGTACTGCCTGCTGGATACACTTCGGGGAATCACATTGTTCAGTATGATACTGTACCATGGCATGTTCGATCTGGTAGAACTGTACGGCGTGCGGGTGAGCTGGTTTTGGAGGACGCCTGGATATGTATGGCAGCAGAGCATCTGCTGGACATTCATTCTACTGTCCGGGTTTTGCTGGCGTCTTGGCAGAGCGCATCTGAAAAGAGGGATGCTGATTTTTGCAGGAGGGCTGGTTATTACGGCGGTAACGTTTTTTTTTTTTTCTTCAGAGCGTATTCTGTTTGGAATCCTGACATTCACAGGGACGGCGATGCTGGCGCTGATTCCGCTTTCCGGGGTTCTGAAGCGGCTTCCGGCCTGGGGAGGTCTGGCGGGAAGTTTCTGTCTGTTTTTTTTAACAAGAAATGTGAACAGGGGGTATCTGGGATTTGAGTCTGTGATTTTGGGGAAAGTGCCATCCGTTTTTTACCGCGGTCTGGCTACCGCGGCGCTTGGCTTTCCGGGGCCGGGATTTTTTTCGGGGGACTATTTCTCTTTTCTTCCATGGATTTTTCTGTATCTGTGCGGTTATTTCCTGTATGGAATTTTGATGGAAAGCGAGAAAGCAGGGAGGATTCTGCGCTGTAAGGGAGGGCTTCTGGAATGGATTGGAAGACACAGCCTGCTCATTTATATGCTTCATCAACCTGTTCTGATGGCAATTTTAACTGTGTGCTTTGACGGATTGACTTTTTGAACGACAGGTGATAACATAATAAAAAGTTCTTCGGCATCACTGCCGGGAAACAGGCGGGTATGGCGGAATTGGCAGACGTGCAGGATTTAGGTTCCTGTGTCCTGGGACGTGTGGGTTCGACTCCCACTATCCGCATGGAAAACAGCATCTGTTCCGGACAATGCGGAGTACGGATGCAAAAAGTTACAGGAGGACTGAGATTTATGAATAGTATTGCGACAGACAAAGCGCCGGGGGCGATCGGGCCTTACTCTCAGGGATATGAAGTGAATGGGATTGTTTATACGTCCGGACAGATTCCGGTGGATCCTGCTACCGGAGATATTCCGGAAGGAATTGCAGCTCAGGCAGCGCAGAGCTGTAAAAATGTAGGGGCAATTCTGGAAGCAGCGGGCAGCAGTTTTGGAAAAGTCATTAAGACAACCTGTTTTCTGGCTGAGATGGGAGATTTTGCCGCATTTAATGAAGTCTATGAGAAATATTTTGTCTCCAAACCTGCAAGAAGCTGCGTAGCAGTGAAAGAGCTTCCTAAAGGAGTTCTGTGCGAGATTGAGGCAATTGCTCTGAAGGCATAATGGGAAATAAAAGAACTGCCCGGGTCAGACATTTCTGAAATATGTCTGAATCGGGCAGTTTTTGCCTGTTATGAAACAAAAAGTTTGCCAAAAGGGCAAAGAAAAGGATTTTTCCAACTCTGCCGGCGGCTGTTTTGCAATGGTTACAGTTTTACATCATTGGGGGATGCTTCCCCCCGTTCGTAAGTCTGTGCATTTCCAAGTGTAGTCTGTGCGATGGCGGCCAGCGCTTCTTTTGTGAAGAAGCCCTGGTGAGAAGTAATCATCACATTAGGGAATGACAGAAGTCTTGCTGTAACAGAATGTTCCAGAATCTCGTCTGAACGGTCTTCGAAGACGTTCGGAGTTTCTTCTTCATAAACATCGAGTCCGACACCGAAGAATTTGCGGGCCCGGATTCCTTCAATGAGATCTTCGGTTTTTACCAGCGCGCCTCTCGAAGTGTTGACGAGGATCACGCCATCTTTCATTTTCCGGATCGTTTCCTGATTGATCATATGATAAGTGCTGTCCATCAGCGGACAATGCAGAGAAATCAGATCGCTTTGTGCCAGCAGTTCATCCAGAGATACATATTCTGCGATGCCCTTTAGCCCGGGGTTTTCATACACATCATATGCGATTACCTTCATGCCGAATCCATGACAGATTCGCACCATGGCGGCTCCGATCTTACCGGTTCCTACAATACCTGCTGTTTTCTGATAAAAGTTAAAGCCCATCAGGCTTCCGAGACTGAAATCGTTTTCCCGTACTTTGATATAGGATTTATGCAGTCTGCGGTTGACGGTAAGAGCCAGTCCCATGGCGTGCTCCGCCACTGCTTCAGGAGAATATCCGGGAACTCTTAAAATTCGGATGCCGTATTTGTTCACTGTTTTGAGATCGACATTGTTAAATCCGGCGCAGCGCATCAGGATCAGCCGGATTCCGTTTTTATACAGGACTTCCACAGTCCGGGTGCCGATATCCGAATTGACAAACGCGCATACCGCGTCGTATCCGTGAGCCAGTTCGGCGGTATTTGCGGTAAGATCTGTTTTTAAAAATTTTATCTGGATGTCGGGATACGATTCCAGTTCTCTGGTAAAGGATTCTTTATCATAAGTTTTTGTGTCGTAAAATAAAATCTTCATGGACAAAACACCTCCTTGGAACTATTTTATCCAGAAAAGAGGAAAATATAAAAATGCCTGCAGGCAAAGATGCATGTTGCTCCCTTCCAGAGGCGTTAGTCTGTATCGCCGGCTCTGATAGCAACGCCGTTGACTTCTATGTAATCGTCAATTTGAATCATCAGATAGGAGCAGCCGTCAATCACGCGCGTTTCCATCAGCGCGGCTTTCTCGGGACTGATTTTTACTATGACATCGGGGGTTCGCACTTCCAGCGATTTTGTGCTGGTCAGGTTGGTGGCAAGAAAACAGGCGTCTTTTCCGGCGGTATTGTCAAACTGTTCTTCGAAGCGTTCTATGGACTCCTCCGGGGCTCCGCTTTGCGCCAGAAGATTTTTTACTTCCGGTTTCGTAAGAGTCGGGGGTTCCGGCAGATCTTTTTTTTCTTCAATGATTTCATTCAGGTTTTCATGGATGCTGACAATGGTTTCATAATCGCAGGCATCTCCGAGCGTTTCCGACAGAAGCTCGCTGAACGTCTCCTTCTGCTCTCTGGCGGACAGAGGGGTTCTGCAGCCAAAGACTTCTTCCATCAGAAGCGGCTGCAGCAGTTCCGGATTCTTTGTATAATAGAGCATACTGTGCAGATCGGTATTGCGGTCGTTAAAGGCAGGAAACAGAAAACCGGCTGCAGGCGCCTCTACGATCCAGTCGCGTACCCGGTCTTCAATGCTGTTTTTCTGCGCGTTGTAACAAAGCCCTGCTTTGGATAATTTGACCGGACAGATACTGCAGAGCAGATATTCATAGGTATCATCTGAAACGTCAAACAGTTCCATACCGTCGCTGGCCTTTTGCGGAATATCATAAGCAGCGTGAATCAGAATGATATAATAGTTTTCCCCATAGGCGTAATTCTGGATGATTTTATCATAGAATTCATCCAGGAGAAGGTCGTCTGTAAGTCGGCTGTCGCGGAGCTTTAGAAGTCGTGTCTGCGCTCCGTCCGGCATCTCCTGTTCCAGTGGAAAATCCAGACTGATAAGGTTTTTTCCGGGAGTTCCGGAGAGCGTTTTTCGGAAAATATCAAAATATTTGAATGCTTCTTCTTCCGGAAGAGAGAGAAATGCGTCTTTCAACTGCGTGCGGATCTGTTTTTCGGCATCTACATAGCATCCGCAGATCCGGGTGATGGCGCAGTTTTCATTGCTGAACTGTTTTTTGATTTCCAGTATTTCTTTTTTGTTCATATGTTTGTTCCATTCCTGTTTTTGCTGTTATTTTTATTCCCGCGGGCAACGAGCCGGGCGGCTGTCTGCAGCGCGGTCTTTGGTTTCTATTATAATACAGAAACTGTTATACAGAAAGCGAAAAATGGAATATCTGAAAGACGACTGCGCCCCACGAAGCGCTCCCCTGACAGCATGTTCGTCAGAATCACCAGAATGGCGCGGCGTTTTTAGTGAAATGGTGGCGCTTGTAACAGACTGTTGTCCAATTATACAAAGGATTGGAAAAATGTTTGTTGGATACCCATATGGTAAAAAGGAAGGAAAGAGATTATACTCTTAAGCAGAGATAGACAGAACCTCATGACACGAAAGGAGCCCAACATGGCAAGTATTTCATTAAAGAACATTTGTAAAAAATATCCGAATGGATTCGAGGCAGTAAAAAACTTTAATATGGAGATTGAAGATAAAGAGTTTATTATCTTCGTAGGACCATCCGGATGCGGTAAATCCACAACTCTTCGTATGGTTGCAGGTCTGGAGGATATCAGTTCCGGTGATCTTCTGATTGATGGCCGCAGAGTGAATGATGTGGAACCAAAAGACCGTGACATCGCAATGGTATTCCAGAACTATGCACTGTATCCGCATATGACGGTATATGATAATATGGCATTTGCATTAAAGCTTCGCAAAACTCCGAAGGATGAGATTGACAAGATGGTTCGCGAGGCGGCAAAGATCCTCGACCTTGAGAAACTGCTGGACCGCAAACCGAAGGCACTGTCCGGTGGTCAGAGACAGCGTGTTGCCATGGGCCGTGCGATCGTGCGTAATCCGAAAGTGTTCCTGATGGATGAGCCGCTGTCCAACCTGGACGCAAAACTTCGCGTGCAGATGAGAACGGAGATTTCCAAGCTGCATCAGAGACTGGGCACTACGATCATTTACGTTACGCATGACCAGACCGAGGCTATGACACTTGGTACCAGAATCGTTGTTATGAAAGACGGTGTGGTACAGCAGATTGATTCTCCGCAGAACCTGTACAATTCTCCGGCAAACCTGTTTGTTGCAGGATTTATAGGATCCCCGCAGATGAACTTTGTGGATGCAAAATGTGAAGTGAACGGCAGCAAAGTGAATCTGAAAGTTGGTCCGTACACCATTACGCTTTCGGAGCAGAAATCCAAGGCGCTGATTGATGGCGGCTATGCGGGAAAGACCGTTGTCATGGGTATTCGTCCGGAAGATCTGTATGATTCCGATGAGATGCTTGCAAAATATGCAGACAGCGTTATTGAGGCAAAGATTAACGTATACGAGCTGTTGGGTGCGGAAGTTTATCTGTATTTTGATCTGGAAGGCGCAAACATGACTGCAAGGGTGAGCCCGACCACTACGGCAAGAACCGGAAGCAGTGTGAAATTTGCTCTGGATGTAGAGAAGATCCACGTCTTTGACAAAGACAGCGAACTTACAATTGTTAACTAACAGAATAGACCGAGGGGTATCGCATCGTGCGGTACCCTTTTCTTATGCACACGGGCATTCGATTACTGTTTACTCCATGACCGGTAACAACATCCGCTCGAAATACAAACCGAAGGCTGTCAGTACATTGACAATCGCTTTTTTTGCAGATATAATCAAACATATAACAGGAAAAAGAGGAGGGTTTTTACATGGTATCAAATCGGTTGCTTCAGGAATGTCTGGAGGACTTTTCAAATATTATGCGGTTATCGATGGCATTATATGACAGGAATCGCTCCTGTGTAGCCGGGGAAGAGGATTCTGCACCGGAGGAGGATGTATTCGATACATTTTGTGATTCGCCTGCTGATATGCAGGCACTGGGGAGCCGTTATTTGTTTAAAGTCGGCGAAGAGGATATGGGTTATATTCTGTCCGTAAGCGGGGGCTCCAAAGATGCTTATCCGATGGGGCAGCTTGCTGTCTGTCAACTGGAACGTATTCTGGAGATGGGATACAGCAGAGAAGACAGGAATCAGTTTATTCACAACCTGCTTCTTGATAATCTGCTGCCGGTGGATATTGCGACTTATGCGAAGCAGATGCATCTGGGACCGGAGAACAGATGGGTAGTACTGCTTGTAGAGGGTGCAGGATGCGATGCATTTGATATCCAGATGATTTTGAAGAATATTATGTCTAACCGAACCGGAGACTTTATTACGCCTATGGAGGAAGACTGCGTCGTTGTTGTACGCCGTCTGGAAGAAAGAGAAGGACAAAAGGAAATTGATGAGCTGGCTCATGTGTTGTCCGATACGGTCAGTTCGGAGACTTTATGCAGAGTACGGACAGCATGCGGTACGATTGCAGGCTCTCTGAAAGAAGTGTCGCGTTCTTACAAAGAGGCAAAAATGTCTCTGGAGGTGGCGGAAATTTTCTATTCGTCAAAGACGGTAATCACGTATGAGGAACTTGGGATCGGACGCCTGATCTACCAGCTTCCCACCCCGCTGTGCGAGATGT
>Ga0137306_102640_pt1 | contig 14626 bp, 9 predicted proteins | sample Inofroosms_March_FD_97187 | JGI IMG/M metagenome (GOLD analysis project Ga0137306, IMG submission 97187) | Mouse cecal microbial communities from Vienna, Austria - N-Acetylneuraminic and N-Acetylglucosamine D2O microcosms_March | ecosystem: Host-associated > Mammals > Digestive system > Large...
AAAGTTATATTTTTCCGCAGCCTCCTTGTTTGCAAGAATCAAGCCGCCGCGCGGTCCCCTTAATGTCTTATGTGTCGTCGTCGTCACAACATCGGCGTACGGCATCGGGCTCGGATGGATTCCCGCCGCCACAAGGCCTGCAATGTGCGCCATGTCCACCATCAGGACTGCGCCCACCTCGTCGCAGACTTCCCTGAACCGCTTAAAATCAATCGTCCTCGCGTATGCGCTTGCGCCTGCTATAATCATCTTCGGCCTGCATTCCAGCGCCAGCTCGCGCATCCTGTCATAGTCCAGAACGCCGTTGTCATCCACGCCATATGGCACTACATGAAAATACTTTCCGGACATATTGACCGGTGAACCATGCGTAAGATGCCCGCCATGGTCAAGGTTCATGCCCATGATGGTATCACCTGGCTGCAAAACCGCAAACTGCACTGCCATGTTTGCCTGTGCCCCCGAATGCGGCTGGACATTGGCATAATCACAGCCAAAAAGCTCTTTTGCGCGCTCAATCGCAAGGTTTTCCACCACATCGACGCATTCGCATCCGCCATAGTATCTTTTTCCCGGATATCCCTCCGCATATTTATTTGTCAGCGGGCTTCCCATTGCCGCCATGACTGCCTTGCTGACCCAGTTCTCTGACGCAATCAGTTCTATATGGCTGTTCTGCCGCTCCTGCTCCTCCACAATCGCATCTGCAATCTGTGGGTCTGCCTTTCTTACCTCATCAAGTGAATACATGAAACTTTCCTCCATATCTACAAATTTGAATCGTCCCTAAAAAATATAAACATGTTTTAGTATACCTTTTTTCAGACTATTTTACAAGGCAAATGTATATGAAATTAATTAAAATGGAAAATTCGCTGGCATATTTTATAGCCGTCTATTGTAATCCTTCTTCCAAGCTTTCCCGGAAGGTTCATTGCATTTCCGAGAATTCCCATCCTGAGGCGCATCCATAACACCTTATCCTTTGAGCGGATATACTGCCAGAGCTCCTTTTTCTTTTCCAGGTTCTCTTCCAGCCCAGAGCGTATCAGCAGGACAGACGATACTGTCGTAATAATATCGAGATAATTGACCATATACTTGCGCACCTTGCCGTTTGCAAGGATCCGCTGCTTTTCCTCCACATAGTAATCAACCATCAGCTTGTTGACCTTAATCTGCTGGTCAATCCTTCCTATCATGACCTGTTCATTCACGGACTGATCCTCCCTGCCAATAAAATAACGGTAGAAATTGACATCCATATAAAACATGGTCTTTACGTTTGGCAGCGGCTTGAACACAAAGATATTGTCCACATAAAAAGTGTGCTCCGGAAGCTTTAATCCACAGTCCCGCAGGAGCTTTGTCCTGTAAATCACGGAATGCATCAGGATATACTGCCCCACCCTGAAATGACGGACATCCTTCCATGTGAAAATTTCATCCTGCGGCAGTGCATGGTGGTACTTAATCGCCTTTTTGCGCTTCTCCCCCTCTTTCTCATAGACAAAATTGCTGATAAACATATCGATGGAATTTCCGCCCCGAAGCAGCTCCTTGAGCTTGTTTAATATCTGGATATAGGCGCTCTGGCTTACCCAGTCGTCGCTGTCCACAACCTTAAAATACAGTCCGCTCGCCTGCTCAATTCCCGCGTTCACGGCAGAGCCATGGCCGCCATTTTCCTTGTTTACCACCTTGACAATGCTCGGAAAACGCTCCCGGTACTCCTCTGCGATAACCGGCGTGTCGTCCTTTGACCCGTCATTCACAATAATAATTTCCACATCCTCACCACCCGGAAGCAGTGAATCAACACATTTACGCATATACGCTGCCGAATTATAGCAGGGTATCGCGATAGACAATAATTTCATAGTAATCCTCCATTCTTGCCAAAGTCTGCGAATTTGGGCGCAAGCACAAATTTGCCCTGTGAAAAATTTATTTTTCACAGTAATCCTCCGTTTTATCTCCCTTGTCAGGGTCTCAGCCGGTTACACTCAAACCGCTCCATCGTAATCAGGCAGCTTTTCATCTCACTGTACCGCATCTCAATATCACCCTCCTTTATTTCCGTGTCGAGGCTGGCAGCCATTGTATCAATCATAGCATCTGTTATTCTCGGGTGAAGCGAACTAAGTACCTGAAGCTTTTTCTCATAGCTGTCCGCATCAAGAAACTCCAGAAGCCCCGGGTCCAGCCCATTTTCCTCCGTATTTCCTGAATCGCTTTCCTTCACAGGCGCCTCCTGTGCCGGCGGCTCCTTTTTCCCCCTGCCCAGAATCCTGTTCAGCGTCTCCGCCGACGTCTCCCTTGGTTTTTCCACACATTCCTCTCCCCAGACATCCAGCTTTTCAAAGCGGTACGCCTGCTTCTCATTCGGGTATTTCCTGGTATCTATACGGCTCATAAACATTTCTAGTGGACGCGCATAGACTTCATAGGGCGCATAGAGCTGCTGGTACACTACCATTTTCGCACCGGTTTCCGAGTGGCGTGCCAGGGTAATAATCTGGTAAATGTTTCCCTTAAAATGCCTGTATATTTCCTGTGGTCTGGGATTTGGTCTCATACTGCATTCCTACCTTCCTTATATTGGTTATTTGCCGGCACCGGCTTTGCGCCGCCGGACGATTACCAATATTTTAAACTATTTTATCTGATTTGTCATTTAATTCTTATAAATTATAAAATTAAAAAAGTCTCCTGTTACTATATTGCCCAGATATAATAACAGGAGATTTTAAAATACATATTTTAATAAAATTTTAAAAAAGTTTATTCTTTAGGACTTCCGGATCCTGGGCATACTGGATTGCTGCCTCCCTGTCAATCTTGTACTCCTTGTAAAGCTGTGCCAGCGCGTCATCCATCGTTATCATTCCCATTTTCCTGTTTGTCTGCATAACACTTGTTATCTGATGGGTCTTTCCCTCACGTATCAGGTTTCTGACTGCGGAATTGGTATGGAGCACCTCAAACGCTGCCGCCCGTCCCTTTCCACCTATCATCGGAATAAGCTGCTGCGATATGACTGCCTCAAGCACGTTCGCAAGCTGCACCCTGATCTGCTGCTGCTGGTGCGGTGGAAATACGTCAATCACTCTGTCCACGGTACTTGCCGCACCGATGGTATGCAGGGTTGAAAGCACAAGATGACCGGTCTCGGCAGCCGTAATCGCTACACTGATGGTCTCAAAATCCCTCATCTCCCCCACAAGAATCACATCCGGGTCCTCGCGCAGCGCGGCGCGCAGTGCATTGGCATAGGACATGGTGTCCAGTCCGATTTCCCTCTGGTTGACAATCGCCTGCTTATGCTGGTGCAGATACTCAATCGGATCCTCCAGCGTGATGACATGTGCCTCACGGTTGTTGTTAATCTTGTCTATAATCGCAGCAAGCGTTGTGGACTTGCCGCTTCCTGTCGGTCCCGTGACAAGTATCAGCCCCCTTTTTTTCTGATAGAGGTCGATAACCGAAGCCGGCACACCCAATGCCTCGGGCGCCGGGACAACAGTGTCCACCAGACGGAACGCCATCGCGGCAGAACCTCTCTGCTTATATACATTCACACGGTAACGCCCCTCCCCCGCTATGGCAAAGGACATATCCACCTCGCCCTTCTCATCAAAACGCTGTTTCTGGTTTTCATTCATTACCGATTCCGCTATCACCATGGTGTCCGCGGGCATCAGCCGCTCCCCCTCCATCGTAATCAGCTTGCCGTTCACCCGCATCTTAGGCGGTATGCCTACAGTAATGTGCACGTCAGAAGCCCCTGCCCTTTTTGCCGCTGACAATATTTCCTCAACCGTCTGTGCCATATGATTGCCCTGCCTTTCCATCTTAAAGTATAGCTCTTCAGTCTTACCGTTTCATCTCCGCATAGCCGGAAATGTATTTACAATTTCACCATTACATTAATAATATCATTCTATTTGCACTTTATCAACGAAATTATAAGGAATATTTTCCGTAATTTTTATATAGTTTATAAAGTATAAGTTTTTTCGAAAAAATATACTTTTATGTCAAAAGTGTGTTGCAGTTATTTTCCTCGCCTCCAACCCCTTGTCATTATCCAAATCATATAATATGATAGTTTTAGCTGACAATTTGTGCTTATTTTTTAGGAGCTGTAAAGAAATAACATTGCAATATTGCGCTGAATATGTCTTTGGCCTGTGCAATCGGAGACATAGGCAAGCAAGATTGTAAAGCTATTTATTTATAGATCCTTAGATAATGTGACTGTGTAAAACCAGGACAGTTACAGCGAAATATCGGAAAAAGGGAGACGCAAAATGAAGGAGAGTTTTGAATTTGAAGGCACTTCAACCGGTGAATACCGTGGTGGTCTCTATGTAATGTACTGTGGCAAGGAATATCCCGCCATGTATCTTGGCGTTGGACGTTTCGTACTTTATTCTGATGTTGCTGATGAAAACTTTACATTTCCAACCAAGGACGGAAGGTATTTGCTGCAGACTGATTTGCGCGATGAAAACCTGACACGCGCAAGTGAGATACGTATGGTAGGCATTGTTCAGAAATGTTATGAGAGTGTGATGATACGCAACATTCTCAAGGAAGGCATTATTGTTTCCACGCAGAATCCTCGGCTCGGCTTTGAACTCGGATTGCAGCCTGTGAAGGAGCTTGGCTTTACGGGACTTGTGGACAGGAAAATTCTGCTCGGCATTTATGAGGAGCGTGACTATCTGTGGAATCCCACGCTTGGCATCTGTTCGACACTTTGCCAGGTTACTGGTACGAAGGACAAAGACTCATGGTTCGTTGGGAGCGACCGCATGACTCAACTCTATGTGATGGAATCCCCAAAGTAAGAAATGTGTAAAAGGGAATAAAAATAACGATTCAACATTCCGGTTGAATCGTTATTTTTATGCGCAGCGAGTAGGGAAAGTCTTCCCTACTCGATTTTTTCATTATTTGCGGGGACTATTTTGTCAGGAGCATCATGATCCGGTTGCTTCTGTCAATAAACTTCGTCATGGCTTCCGGCTGCAGCGGCGCCTGCTGAATCAGTGCAAGGTCATAAAGCTGCTCGCAGATGATATCGACATTCTCGCCTGTCTGGTTGTCAAGCACATACGCCACCAGCTTGTTGTTGGCATTGAGGATAAGCGTCTCGCCCTCCCTGCCCATCATGCCCATATCCATGCCCGGCATCGCGTACATCTTCATCATATCCTGCATTCTGCGTGATTCCTCGGAAACCGTAATCATTGAGGCGATGTCCTCATTCTTGAGTTTTTCCACCTTCACGGTTATCTTGTCATTCTTGACAGCCTTCTTGAATACTTCCGATATCTCCTCGCTCTTCTTTGTAAGCTCCTCATCCTCCTTCTCGGAATTGGTGTCCTTGAAGGTGTCTGTCAAATCGGCGTCAATACGCGCAAACTTAATGCCCTCGTTCTTGGACTCGAGCTGTGACACGAACGGCTGGTCAATCTTGTCAGGAAGCACGACCGCGTCCATATTTGCCTTCTTGAACATATTCACATACTGGCTCTGCTGTACAAGGTCTGTCACATAATAGATAATCTTTTCCTTTTTCTCTTCATCCCCGGCAGGGCTGTCTGCTGTCTCCCCATCCTTGTCAACAACCTCGGCTTCCACCTTTTCCCCCGTCTCGGCATCTGTCGCTGAAGCTTCGTTACTGTCTGCCGCATCGGCCTGCACCTCATCCGGGTCAGTCTTTTTCACTTCAAGGCACTCCGGGAGCGTCAGGTACTTGCCGTCAAGGTTCTTGAACAGGATATAGTCGGTCATCTTCTCGCAGAACTTGTCATCCTTTAAGCAGCCGAACTTGATAAACGGGCTGATGTCATCCCAGTACTTCTCGTAATTCTCCTTGTCCGTCTTGCACATGCCTGAAAGCTTATCGGCAACCTTCTTGGTAATGTACTCGCTAATCTTGGTGACAAACCCATCATTCTGCAACGCGCTTCTTGACACATTCAGCGGCAGGTCAGGGCAGTCAATGACACCCTTTAACAGCAACAGGAACTCCGGAATGACTTCCTTGATATTGTCCGCGATAAATACCTGGTTGTTGTAAAGCTTGATTGTCCCCTCAATCGACTCATACTCCATGTTGATTTTCGGGAAATAAAGGATTCCTTTCATATTAAACGGATAATCCATGTTCAGGTGAATCCAGAACAGCGGCTCCTTGTAGTCCGCAAATACCTTGCGGTAAAATTCAATGTACTCTTCCTTTGTGCACTCATTGGGATGCTTCGCCCAGAGCGGATGTGTCTCATTCAGGGGAACAGGGCGCTTTTTAATCTTGAGCTTCGTGACCTTTTCCTTGGTCGGCTCCGCGCCGTCCTCACCCGGTACTTCTTTCTCCTCCTCGAGTGTCTCTACGACAACATCATCCTCCCGCTTATCCTCCGGGTCAATTGTCTCAAACTCCTCAGGGGCATTTGCCTTCTCGAGGTAAATCTCATACGGCATGAACGAACAGTATTTCTTGATGACTTCCCTTGCCTTGTATTCATTGCAGAACTCAAGGCAGTCCTCATTGATGAACAGTGTAATCTCCGTCCCGACTGCCGTCCTGTCGCCGTCGGTCATGACAAACTCCGTGCCGCCGTCGCATTCCCAGTGTACCGGCACTGCACCTTCCTTGTAAGAAAGCGTGTCGATATGCACCTCGTCCGCCACCATGAACGCCGAGTAAAAGCCAAGTCCGAAATGACCGATAATCTGGTCGTCATTCGCCTTGTCCTTGTACTTTTCAATGAAATCCGTTGCACCCGAGAATGCAATCTGATTGATATACTCCTCGACCTCCTCAGCTGTCATGCCAAGTCCGGTATCGATAAACTTGAGTGTCTTTTTCTCCGGATTGACAATGATATGGATATCCTTCTTTACGTCCTCCGGATACTCGTACTCGCCCATCATTTCAAGCTTCTTGAGCTTGGTGATGGCATCACATCCGTTTGAAATGAGTTCCCTGTAGAATATGTCGTGGTCCGAATATAACCACTTCTTAATAATCGGGAAAATATTATCGCTGTTGATTGACAAGCTTCCGCGCTTCTCTGCCATTAAAATCACATTCCTTTCTCTTTGTTAATTAGCTTTGCTGTATGAACGCCATGATTTCATACCATCTTGTCTGATAGATAGTTTAATACCCTGCAAAATAAAAGTCAAGAGAAAATTAGCACTCGATTCGCTCGAGTGCTAATAATTAATGATTTGTTTATACTTTTCATATATATTTTATGCAGAAAACAGCTCCTTGTATATTTCGAAAAAGCTGCTTGTGGTCACGGTGTCATCCTCCAGAAACCCGACAGAATCCCACAGCTTCTGGTTGAGGTTCCTTGTCAGTCCGCCCACAAAGCCGGAATACTCCTCATTAAACACCTCTTTCCTGCGCTGCTCCACAATCTTTACTTTATTCCTGTCTGTCTCGTCCTTGTCAAAGGTACTGATACATTTAATGATATGATAACCATGTTCCGATTCCACAATGCCGCTTATTTCATCCGTCCCCAGATTAAACGCGGCTTCCTCGAACGCCGGCTCCATTGTCCCCTTTCCGAACGAGTAGGAGGGATTGTTATCCTCGCTGTACTCTGCAATGAGTCCCATAAATTCCTCCCCTTCCCTTGCTTTGGTCAATGCCTCACTTGCACGCCGGTACGCCTCTTTTCTGCCCTCCTCCGAATAGGGCACGCGCTCTCCCTGGTCATTGAGTGAATAGGTTTTTATCAAAATATGCTGTACGGTAATCGTCCGCGCCTCATCATCACTGATTTCAGGATTGATGTCCGCAATTAAATACTGGTAAACCTTTCCGGCAAGTGCGTACTCCTCATACATCCTGCACAGCAGCTTTTCATCTGTCTTCAGCAGTTCACGCTCCTTGTCATTCAGCGACTCATAATAGATCTGCGCCGCCCTGGCTGCATTATCCAGCTCAGTGTCAGACAATGTTATCCCATATTTCCCCGCAAGCAGGTTCATTGCCTTGATGCGGGCAAGTCTTGCAAGCACCGTTTCCTTTATGTTTGCCTCAAGCGTCTCCCCATTGTAGGAAGCCTGCCAGATCTGGCTGCCGAGCGCCTGTTCATACTGGTTCTTCGTGTTAGTCAGGTAAACCATGATTTCCGGAAGCGTGCAGGAAATCTCATCAATGCGGAACACCTCATCCTTGCCAAAGCCTGTTGTGAGTACAATTTTCGTCCTTTTATATTCACCGTTTTGCAGTCCGCAGCCCGTCGGCAGCACAAGGACAGCCACAACGACAGCCGCCAGCCATAAAAATGCCTTTTTATGATAATATTTCATGATATTGTCTCTCCATACCTTATAATACATCAACTTTATCAGATTTTCATACACACCGCAATATCTTTTTACAGGCGATGTCATATCCGGTGCATAGATATTTTACTGCCGCATATATTGAATTACGTCCGCAATGTAAATAATGCTGTGTTTTTTATTGAAATAACTGCATTATTTGTATAAAAAACTCGAATAAATTTATGGAATAATCGATTTATTTTTGCTATAATATTTTATGCGGTTGACATAGATTCAGCCGTCATCCTACATCATGAGTCATGGGGGAACATCATGGTTTTTAGCAGCTTATTATTTATATTTGTATTTTTGCCGGTCTTTTTGGTTTTATATTATATACTGCCCGCCAAAAGCCGCAACTTTCTTCTGCTGACAGGAAGCATCCTGTTTTACAGCTTTGGCGAGCCTTATTACCTTTTTCTGATACTCTGCTCCATTATCGTAAACTTCCTTCTTGGACTGGGCATCGAAAATTTCAAGGACAGAAGCTTTGAAAAAAATACATTGCTGGTTCTGTCCCTTATGTATAACTTTGGCTTTTTACTTTTTTTTAAATATACGAATTTTTTTATAGAAAATATCAATGCACTCCTTCGGATTCTGGATATTCACTGGCGGTTTTATACCCTTAACATAACATTGCCGCTCGGCATCAGCTTTTACACGTTCCAGATTGTGTCCTATGTCATAGATGTGTATCTTGGAAAAACCGAAGCGGACAAATCACTCGTGAGCCTCGGTGCATATCTGTGTATGTTTCCGCAGCTTATCGCCGGCCCGATTGTCGTGTATTCTGATATCCGCGATGCGTTAAAGGAACGGACGATTTCCGCTGCCGGGCTTGACAACGGGCTGAAGACCTTTATCGTCGGGCTTGGTTACAAGGTCATTATCGCAAACCGTATCGGTACCTTGTGGAACGAGGTGTGCACCATTGGTTTTGAGAGTATCTCCACACCGCTTGCATGGCTTGGCACTTTCGCTTACTCCATGCAGCTGTATTTTGACTTTTGCGGTTATTCCATGATGGCGGTCGGTCTGGGTGAGATGCTCGGTTTCCATATGCCTGCAAACTTCAGGCATCCTTATATGGCGCGGAGTGTCACGGACTTCTGGCGCAGATGGCACATTACGCTTGGCGCATGGTTCCGGGAGTACGTCTATATCCCGCTTGGCGGAAACCGCAAGGGAAAAACCCGCATGATGATGAATCTGTTTGTTGTATGGTTCCTTGTAGGATTCTGGCATGGCGCAGCATGGAATTTTATCCTGTGGGGACTTTTTATCTTTATGCTGCAGATAATAGAAAAAAATCTGACACTGCGATGGCTGAACGCTGACAACATATTTGCAAAGGTATTTTCCCACACATATATGTTTTTTTACATTCTTGTAAGCTGGACGCTCTTTGCAATCAGTGATTTTCACGACCTTGGCGTATACCTGACACGCCTGTTTCCTTTTGTTGACACAGGCAGAAATATTCACTTTTCTGATTTTATGGGATATGCGTCGACCTATGCGCCGCTACTTGTCGCCTGCATTATATTTGCCACTGATTATCCCGAAAAGCTGTTTAACAGACTTCGCGGCAGATTCCTGGGAATTGTCATATCGCTTGTTATTTTTTGGGTTTCTGTATATTATTTATCCATTGGAATCAATAATCCGTTTTTATACTTCCGGTATTGATTTCCTTATGCGGCCGGCACAACACGCACGGCAGGTTCCATCTGTCGTGCGTATGACTGACAACTAGGAGGCTTGTCATGAAAGACATCAAAAACTATACCTTACTTTTTTTAATCATACTGTCTGCCATCGCGTTCAGTATTCTGGGACACTACTGGAACATCCAGTACTATCAAGGTGAAAATGCCTACACTTTGTCTGCCCCTCCCCTGGCAACTGCTATGAAAGGGATACACGACAAATTATACTTTGCTGACTATGCCAGCCTTATCGCCGGTTATTCGGTAAATAACCTGAACATTCTGGCGGCATCTGCCTTGGTTGAACCAGAGGCAGAGACCAGCTCGCAGCTTTCCTCTGAGATTACGGCAGGTGCCCTGGAAATTCCGGATGGAAAGGACATAAAGGCGGATGCCCTGCCGGAACAGCCACAGACCTACGATTTTACCACCGCGACGGATAAGTACTTTCAGGATGCCTGCTTTATCGGCGACTCCCGCACTGTTGGCATCAGTGCATACGCCGGAATTGAGAACGCGGTTTTTCTGTGCAAGACATCCCTTACCATCTACGATTATGAAAAGCCAAAAATAACGTACAATGACGAAAAAAAATCCGTCCACGATATCCTTACGGAGCAGCAGTTTGGTAAAATCTACCTGATGGTCGGCATCAACGAATGCGGGACAGGAACGGCACAAAGCTTTTTTGAACATTACCGGGATGTTGTCAATGACATCCGGAAGCTGCAGCCCGACGCACTGCTTTTCATTCAGGGAAACCTGTTTATCACCGAAAAGAAATCCAGTGAGGGCACAGCCATCACAAATGAAAATATTGCAGAAAGAAATGCATTGATTGCCACGCTTGCCAACCAGAAGGATATCTTCTACATTGACATTAACGAAAGCAGTCTCTGTGAGGACGGCGCCCTTGTATCAGACTATACGTGGGACCAGGTACATATCAAGGCACAGTACTATCCAATCTGGAAAGACTTTCTGCTCAATCACGCCATTATCCCGGACAAATAATGAAAAAGATGAGCGCTGGTGCGCTCATCTAGCAAAAGCTTCGCTTTTTGTTTAAATGGTCTACGCTGTCGCAATTTCCTATAAAAATAAGATGGAAGGCTGATGCCTTCCATCTTATTTTTTCACGGCTGCCGTCAGTTCGGAACCGGTGCTGTCAAGCGCGATTAAAATCGTATCTCCTGCTGTTACCGCATCTGCAAGTATCAGCCTCGCCGCAAGCGTCTCCACGTATTTCTGGATGTACCGCTTCAGCGGCCTCGCACCGTAAACAGGGTCATATCCGTTTTCCGCGATAAAGTGCTGTGCTTCTTCCGATAACGCTATCCCAAGCTCCCTGTCCGCGAGACGCCTGTTGATGTCTGCAAGTATCAGGCTGATAATGCCGCCTATGTTGTCCTTGGTAAGCGGCTTAAACAAAATTGTCTCGTCAAGCCGGTTTAAGAACTCCGGCCTGAAATGCGCCCTGAGCTCTCCCATCACCATTTCCTGCGCGGATGCCTCAATATTGCCTTCACTGTCAATACCGTCAAGCAGATACTGCGCACCAATGTTTGAGGTCATAATCAGTATCGTATTTTTAAAATCAACTGTCCGTCCCTGTGAGTCCGTGATACGCCCGTCATCAAGAACCTGCAGCAGAATGTTGAATACATCCGGATGCGCTTTCTCGACCTCGTCGAACAGGACAACGCTGTACGGTTTCCTGCGCACTGCCTCAGTAAGCTGTCCGCCCTCGTCGTAGCCGACATATCCCGGAGGCGCTCCAATCAGCCTTGACACGGAATGCTTCTCCATGTATTCACTCATGTCGATACGCACCATGTTGGACTCATCATCAAAAAGCGATGCGGCAAGCGCCTTGGCAAGTTCTGTCTTGCCAACGCCGGTAGGTCCCAGGAACAGGAATGAACCAATTGGCTTGTCGGGATCCTTGATGCCCGCCTTGGAGCGGATAATTGCCTCTGTGACCTTTGTCACGCCCTCATCCTGCCCAATCACGCGCTTGTGCAGCTCCTCGTCCAGATGCAGCGTCTTGTTCCGCTCGCTTTCATTAAGCTTTGAGACAGGTATCCCTGTCCAGCGCGAGATAATCTTTGCGATTTCATCATCGGAAACGCTCTCATGCACCAGTGACATCTCCCTGGAGTTTGCATTTTCCTCCTCGCGCTCCAGCTGCCTTTTGAGTTCGGGAAGCCTGCCATAGCTTAGCTCTGCCGCCTTCTCCAGGTTTCCCTCGCGCTGCGCTATCTGTATCTGGTTATTCAGGTCCTCGATGTCCTCCCTGAGCTTCGACAGCTTTTCCACACATGCCTTCTCATTGTCCCACTGTGCCTTGCGGTTGTTAAAAGCTTCCTTTTGCTCCGCAAGCTCCGACTGAAGCGCTGCAAGGCGCTCTCCGCTGAGTCTGTCCTCCTCCTTTTTGAGCGCTGCCACCTCAATCTCCATCTGCATCATCCTTCTTTGCAGTTCATCCAGTTCCGCAGGCATGGAGTCAAGCTCCGTCTTTATCATGGCACACGCCTCGTCCACAAGGTCAATCGCCTTGTCGGGCAGGAATCTGTCCGTAATATAGCGGTTTGAAAGCACTGCCGCGCTCACAAGGGCATTGTCCATGATTTTGACACCGTGGAATACCTCGTAACGTTCCTTTAATCCCCTTAGGATGCTAATCGTGTCCTCAACGGTCGGCTCCGAGACCATGACAGGCTGGAAACGCCTTTCCAGCGCGGGGTCCTTCTCAATGTACTGTCTGTACTCATCCAGTGTCGTCGCCCCGATACAGTGCAGCTCGCCCCTCGCAAGCATGGGCTTGAGCATATTTCCGGCATCCATGGCGCCGTCCGTCTTGCCGGCTCCGACAATCGTGTGAAGCTCGTCGATAAAGAGAATAATCTGGCCGTCACTGTTCTTGACGTCCTCGAGCACTGCCTTTAGCCGTTCCTCGAACTCGCCCCGGTATTTCGCGCCGGCGACCAGTGCACCCATGTCAAGGGAGAAAATTTTCTTGTCCTTTAAGCCCTGCGGGACATCCCCCCGCACAATACGCTGTGCAAGCCCTTCCACAACCGCGGTCTTGCCTACGCCGGGTTCCCCGATTAATACTGGATTGTTTTTTGTCTTTCTGGAAAGAATCCGGATAATGTTGCGAATCTCGTTATCCCTGCCGATTACGGGGTCAAGCTTCTGGTTTTGTGCCTTCTCCACCAGATCCTGTCCGTATTTCTCAAGGGTGTCATAGGTGGCTTCCGGATTATCGCTTGTGACTCTCTGGTTGCCCCGCACTTCCGACAGTGTCTTTAAAAACCGCTCCCTTGTAATGCCGTACTCCCTGAAAATCTCCTTGATTTCCTTATTCGGGTTCTGAATCAGGGATAGGAACAGATGCTCGACGGATACATACTCATCCCCCATACGTTTTGCCTCATCCTCGGCACTAATGAGCACCTTGTTCAGGTACTGCCCGACATATGGCTGCCCGCCCTGCACTTTGACACGCTTCTCAAGTGCCTTCTCAACCCTGTCCACAAAATAGTCTTTATTGATCTCCATCTTTTCTATCAGCTTGAGGATAAGGCTGTCATCAATCATCAGGAGCGCATAGAGCAGATGCTCCTGTTCCAGTTCCTGATTACCATATTCCATCGCAATCTTTTCACAGCCGTTGACTGCCTCGATTGACTTCTGCGTAAATTTCTGAATATTCATAATCTTCCTCCTTTACCAGAAATGCTTTGTTTTATCTGTTCTATATATAATATAACACCATTTTTTGATTTGTCAATTTAGTTTACACTTTTATTATTTTTTTTATTTCATTTTTATACTCACATTTCCTTATGTGGTTGTGCGCACCATATCATACTGAGCGGTCAGTCTTTTCGACCGCCAGTATAGAACTGTGCCGGTTTATCTGACACATCTTACTATATTTTTTTATCAATATATAAACATTAACAAATAATTTCAATAAATTCAATAAATTTTCGCTTTCATTCTACCGATATTAATAAATATGTGATAAAATATAATTATCATTGACTGGTGCCGACACATCCTGCGCACTTGTCATATATATGGTAAGCGCAGATTCTGTCTGCATTTACTTTAAAATCAATTACAGATTTGAAAGATGGTGTATAAGATGATGGATCCAGCCACAGCTTATTTCTTGAAAAAATACTATCCTCACGTGATAAAATGGTGGTTAGTGATGTACAATCCCGAAGTAGTCCGTATATGGCCCTCCGAGGCAGAAAAAGAAGAAGCCCTCCGGCTTGAGGCAGAGGAGGCAAAAGTTCTTGCACTGGAGGACACTGCACTGTCCGGTGGAAACGGCATGGCTGATACAGGCAGTATCGATAAATCTGCATTCAATGCCACAACTGGATCTTATTCAGGGCTGTACGGTCAGGGGCCTGTCGACGCAGACACAAAGGCCGCACTTGACGCGATTATGAATGCAACCAGCAGCCAGAACTCCATAGACTCCCTGCTGGCTGCCGGCGGCTCCCCGACTGACGATGTGATTATCCCGC
>Ga0137306_102645_pt1 | contig 14596 bp, 11 predicted proteins | sample Inofroosms_March_FD_97187 | JGI IMG/M metagenome (GOLD analysis project Ga0137306, IMG submission 97187) | Mouse cecal microbial communities from Vienna, Austria - N-Acetylneuraminic and N-Acetylglucosamine D2O microcosms_March | ecosystem: Host-associated > Mammals > Digestive system > Large...
TCAGGTGGATAAAGAAAACCTATCTGGAGGCGTTTCCAAAAGCGGAGCGCAAGCCTTTCGGTATCATGAAACAGAAAGTGAAGCAGGGCGTTATGGAATGCCTGCTGATCAGAGAAAAAGGACAGCCGGTGGGGCTGGCAGTCACAGTGCTGCACAAAGATATGGTACTGCTGGATTATTTTGCTGTTCATCGGAAGTTCCGGGGACAGAATTACGGTTCGGAAGCGCTTGGCCTTTTAAGAGAGAGGTATCGGGGTCGCCGTTTGATTCTGGAGATTGAGCTTCCGGACGAACATGCGCCTAATCAGGAAGAGCGGATCAGACGGAAGCGTTTTTATCTGAAAAACGGGATGACGGAGACCGGTCTTAAAGTATGCGTGTTCAAAGTTCCCATGGAAGTCCTGACAGACCATAAGCCGCTGACTTATGAAGAGTACCATGGAATATACCGCGATTCCATAGGAACGGTATTTGCCCGCAGAGTCTGTTTGTGGTATGATGAACAGGAAAAAGTATGAGGAGTATGTTATCTATGAGACGAAGAAAAAAGAGAATTATGAAGGTGGGAAACGTTCTGGTGAAGAGCCGGAGTCAGCTGGATGGAATCCGTGAGAGCGGAAAGATCAATACGTCTGTGCTGGACTATGTGGAAGAACATATCGGCGCGGGTATCTCCACCGCTCAGATTGACCGCTGGGTCTATGACCTGACAACAGAACAGGGAGCGGTTCCTGCACCTTTGAATTTTGAAGGGTTTCCCAAAAGCGTATGTACTTCAAGGAACAGTATTGTTTGTCATGGAATTCCGAATGAAGAAGAGATTCTGAAAGAAGGAGATATCATCAATGTGGATGTTTCAACAGCTTATAAAGGCTATTATTCCGATGCGTCTAGAATGTTTTGTATCGGAAGCGTAAGCAGGGACAAGAAACGCCTGGTACAGGCGGCAAGAGAAGCCGTTCGCGTCGGATTGATGGAAGTGAAACCCTGGAAGCCGATCGGAGATATGGGGCATGCAGTTCATATGTTTGTAAGAAGCCAGGGATATACTGTCGTTGAAGAGATCGGAGGGCATGGCGTGGGACTTCAGTTTCATGAAGATCCGTGGGTCAGTTACGTGGCGCCGAAGGGCAGCGGAGAACTGATGGTGCCAGGAATGGTGTTTACGATTGAGCCGATGGTGAATATGGGCTCGCCGGATTTTTATGTGGATGAAGGAAACGGCTGGACGGTTTATACTGCGGATGGAATGCCTTCGGCACAGTGGGAAGTGACGGTCGCCGTCACGGAAAACGGTTATGAGATTATGTCCTGGTAGTATGTACGGATGATACGGAAAGGAGAGCAGGGAATGGAATATACGTATCCGGAATATTTGTATGATTTTCAGTGCGATGCATCCGCCTGCAGCGATACCTGCTGCGTCGGGTGGAATATTATGATTGATCCGGTGTCCTTAAAAAAATATCGGAAATATACCGGTTTTTTCGGCAATCGGCTTAGAAATTCCATTGACTGGGAAAAAGGGGCGTTTGAACAGTATAATGGACGGTGCGCATTTTTAAATGAAGAAAACCTGTGCGATATTTACGCGGAAGCCGGTGAACACATGTTGTGTAAAACCTGTACCCGTTATCCCAGACATTATGAGGAGTATGAAAATCTGCGGGAGATTTCCCTGTCCCTTTCCTGTCCGGCAGCAGTCCGGCTGATACTTGGGCATGAGGAAAGACTGAAGTTTCTGAATGAATACCGTGAGACGCCGGAAGAAGAGTATGAGCAGTTTGATTTTTTCCTTTTTACCAAACTGAATGAGATTCGGGATTATTTTTATCAGGTCATTCAGAATCGGGACTGGAGTATTTCTTTTCGTATGGCTGTTCTGTTATCCACGGCACATGATCTTCAGAAGCGGATTGACCGGGAGCAGCTTTATGGGATTGATGATCTGCTGAAGCGTTACCGGAGTCCGGCGTTCAACCGGACAGCCGGGAAAAAGTTTACCCGGTTTGAAAATCAGGGAGCACGGAGAAGAGACTGGCGCCGGAAGATGTGGCAAAAGCTGTACCGTCTGGAAGTGCTTCGTCCCCGCTGGCGGGAGTACCTGAAAGAGCAGGAGCGGTATCTGTATCAGGACCGGTCTCTGGATGCCTATGAGGAGGCCGTCAGAGAATTTGAAATCTGTTACCGGGAGCGGTCATATGAATATGAGCAGCTTTTGATGTATTATGTGTTCTGCTATTTCTGCGGAGCGGTTTATGACGGAGATCTGTTCAGCAAGATCAAACTGGCAGTGGTTCATACCATGATGATTCAGGAACTGGATCTGGCTGCCTGGCTGTCCGGTGAGAAAGAACTGTCGTTTGAGGCGCAGGTGGAACTGGTTCATCGCTATGCCCGCGAGACAGAGCATTCCGATCCGAATATGGAGGCGCTGGAATGTATGGTGGCAGAGGAGGAAGAATTTCGTCTGGAAAAACTTCTCACAGGCGTACTGGGATGATATCTGAACGGACAGCAGGCTTGAAACAGCAGTAAAACAAAGACAGGAGGATGAAGAATGAAAATCGGTATTTTGGGATATGGGAATCTGGGACGGGGCGTAGAGTGCGCCGTTCGTCAGAATCCGGATATGGAACTTGCGGCGGTATTTACAAGAAGAGATCCGAAGGAGGTGAAGATTCTTACGGAATCGGCTGCAGTGTGCCGGGTTAGCGAGGCAGAGCAGTGGAAAGAAAAGATCGATGTGCTGATTCTCTGCGGAGGAAGCGCTACGGATCTGCCTGTACAGACACCGCAATACGCGGAAATGTTCCATGTGGTGGACAGCTTCGACACGCATGCGCGGATACCGGAGCATTTCTCAGCAGTGAATGCGGCTGCCCAAAAAGCGGGGAAAACAGCGATTATTTCCGTGGGCTGGGACCCGGGTATGTTTTCGCTGAACCGTATGTATGCCAGTGCGATCCTGCCGGAAGGAAAGGATTATACGTTCTGGGGCAGAGGGGTAAGCCAGGGACATTCCGATGCCATCCGCCGTATCAGGGGGGTGAAGGACGCGAAACAGTATACGATTCCGGTAGAGTCTGCGCTGCAGGCTGTAAGAAACGGGGAAAATCCGGATCTTACCACGCGTCAGAAACATACAAGAGAATGTTATGTGGTTCTGGAAGACGGAGCAGATGCATCAAAAGTGGAAACAGAGATTAAAACCATGCCCAATTATTTTGCGGATTATGATACGACAGTGCATTTTATCAGTGAAGAGGAGCTCAAAAGAGAACACAGTGGAATTCCGCATGGAGGATTTGTACTTCGCAGCGGGGTAACCGGGTGGGAGAAAGAGCACCGGCATCTGATCGAATATCAGCTGAAGCTGGATTCGAATCCGGAGTTTACATCCAGTGTAATCGTTGCCTGTGCCAGAGCGGCATACCGGATGGCATCGAACGGACAGTACGGATGCAAAACCATATTTGATATTCCGCCGGCTTATTTGAGTGCGAAAAGCGGGGAAGAGCTGAGAGCTTCCATGCTGTAAGAAAACGGCGGAGGAGTGAATGGCGCGATACTGTTTCAGAGTATTTCCTGCGCACGGACAGGAGCGAAAGCTCCTGTCCGTGCGCAGGTTCATTTTACTGAACAGCCAGCCAGTCCGCAAAACGGTCACGGATGACTGCAAAAGGCGCGGGTCCGAAATCGAGAAGGAAAGTATGGAATTCCTTTGCGCTGAATTTGTTTCCAAGCAGCTTTTCAGCTGTTTCACGCATTTTGCGTATCTCCAGATATCCTACATAGTATTTCATATAATTTGCAGGGTCTTCGCATACGAGCTGGTAGAGCTTCAGGGTATCTTCCGGGCTGCCGACGCCGAAGACCTGTTCCATGAACTGCTTCAGTTCCTCCAGAGTCATGCCTTCATAATTGACCTGATAGTCTACAAGCGCATAAAGTGCTAACGAGACGGACTCGTTAATGGAGAGCAGTTCCGCCAGTTCCGGAGAGGCGCCTTCTTCCCAGCAGTAGGCGAGGTACTGAACATAAGTCGCCCAGCCTTCCACATAGCAGGAAAAATTCATCAGCGCACGCAGACGACTGTCATTTTTCCGGTTAAAATAATTGCACTGGTACAGGTGTCCGGGATAGCCTTCATGTGCCATGACCGTATAAAGATCATTCTGTGCAGAGGCGGAAGACCGGTTGATATAGATAAAATTCTCATTCTGCGTATCGACAGGCGGGGTAAGGTAAAATGCAGGACTTGAAAAATCCTCCAACGCTTCCGGCAGCATGCGGATCTCGTAGGAACAGGAGGCAATCTCGGGAAAGTCCTCGGTCAGCTTCTGCTGCAGATCAAGCAGCGCTTCAGCCGGATCATGTATGGGAGAACGGAACGAGTAGAGATCACGCGAAAGCTCCGGATATTCTTCCATCAAGTCATAGGCACGATTCAGTTCTGCCTGCATGTTTTCGGCGATGGCATTTCGTAAGCTTTCCGGATCTTTGTAGGAAGTAAACGTGGAACTTTTCAAAAGATATTCATAATATTTCTTTCCGTCGGGGAGGGCGGATGTGCCGACCGGAAGTTCCAGGTGTCCTTTCAGTTTTTCCAGTCCGTCTGTCAAAAGGGTATATGCATTTGTAAAATCATTTTTCAGGATCTCCTGATTCCTTTCCAGATAGGAGATTCGTTCTTCCTCTGTAAGTTCTGTCAGACTGTCAAGCCGGGTCTCAAAGGTCTCTGCCATCATGCCTGTCTCCGGTGAATCCAGATAGACCTGACAGGAATCCATGATTCCGTCGATGGTCAGATCGGAGAGAAAGATACCGGAATCTGTCTGCTGCCGGATATAATCCAGAAGCTGTGTGTAGCATTCGTCGATGTCCGCGAGAAGCGCCAGATAGTGATCGACATCTTCCTGTTTTCGAAAACGGTATTCCGCAAGGATAATCGGAAGTTCCATCTGCATTCCGCTGATGGAAGAAAGCGGATAGTCATAGAGACAGAATGATTCTCCTTCCTGTTCTGTTTCCATATATTCTGTCAGAATATCATAATCAGTCTGAAGTTCCGGCGGCAGAGCTTTTCGGTCTATGGTCAGGAGCTTTTCATAATCTTCGTTCAGATCCGCGTAATTCTCCTGGATTCCCTGCAGGCTGTAATCTCCCAGTGTATCAGGAAATTCCGTGAAACCATATGCTTCCGGATCAGAGAGCGTGGAATGCATAATCAGTCCGGAACCGGTCAGCGTGTCGTAGAACAGGTCGTCAACGATCTGTTCAAACTGTTCCTGATCGGAAACGGAATCGGATGGCGTCCCCGGCGGCTCTGTGCTTTCATTCGGAACGCTTCCAGAACTGCAGCTGCAGAGAAACAGGGAGAGAGCAAGGATAAAGGAAAGAGAACGTATGGAACTTTTTCTTGTGTTTTGCATAGCAGGTTACCTCCAGTCATCAGATATATTATAGTGGATTTGATGAAAAGATGCAAAGAAAAGATGCAGATTGAATAAAAGACTGGAATTATTTGTATAAGCGTGTTATTCTGGACAGGATGGACAAGGGCCGGCGTCGTCCATAAAAAGAAGAAACAGGGGAGGAGTCAGATGAATCTGTTGTTTTTGCTGGAACATACGCTGCATGAGATTGTGGAGGTTTCCATCCTCCTTTTTGAATTTATCGGTGTGGGAATTATTATTTTTACAGGTATTCGAGGATTTTACCTTTATCTGAGAAAGTCGCCGGATACCGGACTGACTCTGGCGAAAGGACTTGCCATGGGACTGGAATTTAAACTTGGAAGTGAGATCCTGCGTACCGTTGTTGTCCGCGAATGGACAGAGATTGGCACGGTAGCAGGGATTATTGCGCTTCGGGCGGCGCTGACTTTTTTGATTCACTGGGAAATCCGGGAAGAAGAAAAAGAATACCTGAATAAGGATAAACGGGCAGGGGAATGATTTTCTTCCCTGCCCGTTTACGGGAGTTTGTTCCCGCGAAGGTCAATATCCCGCTGCTGCGTAAGCGTTGCAGGCCTGATGCTCCGTTTCCTGCAGCGAGGCTGGTGACCGGCGGATACGCTGATTATTTACGGGATGGAAGCGCCACGCGCAGTATTCGCTGAAGCGCTTCGAGAAATACATAGACAATCACCATATTTACAAAGAAGTTCAATGTACACTTGATCAGTCTGGTCGTAAACAGTACCTGAAGGGGAGTTCCGTACATCAGATAAAGCCAGGCAGACGAAAGGGTGATACTGATTATGTATTCCACAAACGAACAGGCAACAGCCCGCAGTTTTGTGATACGGGATCGATACAGAATCAGTCCGCACAGAGCGCCGAGCAGTGCGTAACTGAAAGAAAATCCCGGGAAATACATGAAGCCGCGAACCAGACAGTTCACCATATCGCCCAGAAAGCCGACTGTGAATCCCATAACAGGTCCGCCGATCATGCCGGCGGCGATAAACGCGAGAAATCCGATCCGAATCTCCAGTGTATCGGAAAGGACAATGTTGCAGAGTGACAGGACAACATAAAGGGAAATGAGGAAGCCGCAGATGCACAGGTTCGGCACTTTTTTCAGCTGCTCCAGCTGCCCTTTAAAGTCCAGAGCTTCTTTTGAAATGGACATAAAAATACACCTCCGTAGATGGATGATCAGTTACAAACATAAATAATATCTTTCAGGCACCACATCTGAGATGTACTCATATGTAGCAACGGGTGCGAATCAAACATCGTAAACCATTCCGGTTTTTCGTCCCGTGACAACTCCCCATCCACGGACACTTGACGCGTAAGATTCTACTTCGCTATTATTTACTTGCCTGTATTATAGCATGTTCATGGGAATATGCAAGATTCAGCAGAAAAATTTTTTGTTTTTTTACAGGAAACAGAAAAGAAAGCGGGAAAAAGGGATTGTCGGAAGGCCGGTGACACCGTATAATAGAAAAAACAAAAGAGCAGTGAGGAGATGGAGCAGTGATACAGGATATCAGACCAAAGGAATATGACAATCATTATACGGAACAGAGCCCCGATGCAGAGGACTGGCTTTTGATTTACAGAGGGGAGAAGGCGCTTTTAAAACTGGAGGAAGGCAGAATCTGCTATCCCAGAGTCAAAGAAGTGGCTCTGGAAGAAAAGGAAATTACATATCTTTTTTCCATCAGCGGCGAGCGTTTTTTTCTGCTGAAAAGCGGACTGGAAGAAGAACTTCCCGGTTACCGGTGGGAGAGACCGGCAGTTTTCCGGAATGTGCAGCCCAAGTATCTGGGATTTGCAGGCATTACCGGGCAGCAGCTGGCCGGCTGGTACCAGACCAACCGTTTCTGCGGAGGCTGCGGTTCACCTATGGTTCCGGATCATACAGAGCGAATGGTCCGCTGTGAAGAGTGCGGAAATCTGGTCTACCCGAAGATCTGCCCCGGCGTGATTGTGGCTGTGACAGACGGAAACCGGCTGCTTCTGACCAAATATGCCAACCGGCCGGGTAATGTGAATTATGCGCTGGTGGCAGGCTTTACAGAGATCGGGGAGACGCTGGAAGGGACTGTCCGCAGAGAGGTTATGGAAGAAGTGGGTCTGAAAGTAAAAAATCTCCGGTATTATAAGAGCCAGCCATGGTCTTTTTCTTCCACACTGCTGTGCGGGTTCTACTGTGAAGTGGACGGAAGCACAAAAGTAAGGCTGGATACGGAGGAGCTGGCAGTGGCGGAGTGGTTTGAACGGGAAGAGATCCCTCTGGAAGATGACGGAGTCAGTCTGACCAGAGAGATGATTCATATGTTTAAGACGGGAAAGATGTAGTTTCCCGGTCTGTATCTGTTCGGGAAAAAAGTGCGGTCTGCCGTTTCAGGCGCTCCCGGATCTGCCTTAAGAATGCGTCCGGTCCGATTACTTTTACGGCGGGGCCGAAGGAAAGCACTTCGATCAGAAGTTCTGTCTCCATGGAACGGTTATAATAGATGAGGCACTCCCAGGTGTCCTCATCTTTTTTTCTCGTTTTTTTCTCATAGTTGGAGAAATGGAGCATGGCCCGTTCCAGCGCGTTTCTCTGATTTCGGATCAGCAGGTGCAGGGGTTCGCGGTAATAAGATTTTCGTATGATCTTTTCGAAATCATGGCTTTCTGATTCAAAGCGGGGGAGAAGAGAAACGCTTTGGATACCGCGCAGGTTGAGCGTGTGGATCCATGCAGAATCTTTTGTCTGCTCGAGGACCGCCAGCAGCCGGAAACGGTCGTTTTTTTCCGAATATTCCAGTTTCAGCGGCAGATAATGATGTGCGATACGGTTGCCTTTCTCGGAGTGATAGGAGATGTTCACATACTGTTTTTTGGAAAGCGCGGTTAAAAGCGTCTGAAAATGCAGACGGTATTCAGGCGAAGCATAAGGATCTCCGCCTTGGTAACGGTCATAGTAATAAAGATTTTCCGGTTTCCAGAGCAGTTCGGCGTCTTCGGTAAAATGCCGAAGCGCGGTAAGTTCTTCGTCCGTAAAGAACAGACAGAAGCGTTCATTGCCAAGAAGTGTTTTCAGCCAGGAACGCTGCAGACGGGTCAGAGGCAGTTCTCTGTGTCTTCTGGTAAGCGCACGGTACCGTCCATGATCCGGGATCAGGAGTTTCCATTCGCCGTCCGCCAGTTTTGGCAGGATATAAAAGCTGCTTTCTGCAAATCCCAGCGTTTGGCACACAGCGGCCAGTTCATTTCTGCTGATCGGGTGTGTTTCGGCTTCTGTCAGAATCTGATCTACAATCTGATAATAACAACTGTATATTTCTGAAAAAAGTTCCATATGCTATTCCTCCATTCCGTACATTTTTATCATGTCTTCCATATCTTGGTAAAATTTGCTCTGGAGAGACCGGTTATTGGATTCAAAAGAGAGAATCCTGCCGGTAAAAGTTCTGATCCACGGCATCAGTTCATTGCCGTCAAAAACAGATATTTCATAGGTGAACGTATTTTGCCCGGTGCGGGTAACCGTTCCGCCCCGTCCCTCCTTCTTCAGGCGCTGCAGAATATAGTTTTCCGTTCCCTCCCGAACGGACAGGGTCAGACGGATCCGGTCCATCGCGTGACTGGCTCCGAAAGAAACACCAAAACAGAATGGGAGATTCTGCTCTAATTTTTCATAATAACAGGTATAATCTTTAAAATAATCTCCCGGCTCCACATGCTGAATCTGATCCAGGCGGAGTGTGGAAAAACGGGCTCTTTTTAACTGATAACCGCAGAGAAATCTGCGCCCGGTCCGGGTGCTTATGAAAATTTTCAAAGGGACGATGGAAACGGTTTCTTCCCGGGTATGCAGGTTCCTGTTGCTTCGGTTTCTGACCGTGACTGCAGACTGTCTGTGCATGGCGTTCAGAAGAAGAAAAAGGATTTCATCTTCCAGTGTAAAACCATAATATCCGTGTTTTACCAGAAAAGAGGTATTAGATGTCTTCTGGTTGTCCAGAATCGTACTTCCGATAAAGCCAAGCGGCATGGAAAGCTGACAGAAGCGAACTGCTTCCAGGAGGGCAGGAAGCACGCCGGGAACCGCATGAGCCGGATCCGGAATCATGGAATAGAGAAGCTGCCGACTCTGTCTGCAGGAAGTCAGGATACCTTCTTTTACATATTCATTGGCTTTCTTCCGAATAAGCTGGGTCTCGAAAAGGATACCGTAGTCATTCAGAATCCGATCCGTCAGTTCCTCTGCCGTATAAGAGGCATTCTGCGCAAAGAGGTCCAGGAAGAAGAAATGCAGCATAATATCATTTGCCGTAAAACTTTTTGACTTCCATATCCGGTAAAGGGGATTTGTATAAAGCAGATTACTGTCCAGTCCCAGGGATAGCGTCTTTCCCTGCGGACCGTAGTCTGCCTGTATGTATTCCGAAAGCCAGGATTCAATCCTGCGCCGCTCATTGTCATAGGTACGGCCGCTTTTGAGAGAAAAATCTTCCCGGGATTTAAAACCGTAGATGAGAAAATCACGTACGTAATTCCGGCTTTTTGAAAATGATTTGATCAGCTCCTGATATTCTGACATTAAAGAGAGAACTCCTTTCCTGAATGATCATCGGTTCTATTATACTACAACAAATTTCAACAGAAAACAGCAGATAACGGATATCTGAAGAAAGAATGGAAATGCCTTTTGACGTATGATATAATGAGTATGTTTATTCGGCAGGCGGCAAATGTTGATTATGAATTGAATGCCGGATCGAAACCGGAATTTGTCTGCAGGTGTTCTGGCAGAGCTGCAGGCCGCATATAATACAGGATAGTGGTTTAAAAAAGTTTTCCGGAGGGATTCCTTTGGCGGTAATAAAGAAAGCAGGAAAAATAATTCTGATTCTGCTGGGACTGCTTATAGCGGCGGCAATGCTGAGCGGCGTGTATCTGTACTGCAGATACCGTCCGGTATATGATGCATACAAAGCGGACGCGGTTCGTGTGGTTGCCGAGTCCAGTGCAGATATCTTTATGAAAAATCTGAGCAGTTATATATATGACGACAGCGGGAACCTGATCAGCAGACTGTCCATTGACAGTGATTCGGATTATCTGGAATATGAGGAGATCCCGAAAACGGTAATTCAGGCTTTTACAGCAGTGGAGGACAGAAATTTCTGGGAGCATAAAGGATATGACCCCAACGGAATTCTGCGCGTGTGCTACCGTTATCTGATAACAAAAGGAGAAGAGATGCATGGCGCCAGCACGATTACACAGCAGCTGGCCAGGAGCACATTTTTGTCAAACGAAGTGTCACTGGAACGGAAGATCCGTGAGATTCTGATTGCAGTGGAGCTGGAACGAAAATACGGAAAGGAACAGATTCTGGAATTTTATGTAAACAGCGCGTATTTTGCCAACCGGTGTTATGGGATCGAAGCGGCGGCCAGAAAGTATTTCAGTAAATCGGCAGACGAACTGAATATCAGTGAGGTCGCCTATCTCTGTGCGATCCCCAATGCGCCGTCTTATTATGATCCGCTGGAGCATGAAGAAAACGCACTTGAGAGACGGGATAAGATTCTGAACGATATGTGTGAGTGCGGATATATTACCTCCTGGGAACGGTCACAGGCGCAGAATTTTCAGATTGTTCTCAATCCCAGGGAGGCAAAGAAGATCCAGAATTATGAGACAACATACGCCGTTGACTGTGCAGTCCGATATCTGATGGAAATGGACGGCTTTGTATTCCGGTACGAATTTGAAAATATGGATACTTACAGAGCCTACATGGAACATTATAATAATGTTTATGAATCATGCCGCGGGGATCTGTATACAGGCGGGTATGTGATTCAGACTTCATTAAATGAAGACAAGCAGCAGCTGCTGCAGAGTACCATTGATGAAATGATGGCATTTGACGAAGAGGTCAGCGAAGAAGGAATCTATGCTCTTCAGTGTTCCTCCGCCATAATTGATAATCAGTCTCATAAAGTTGTGGCGATTGTCGGCGGAAGGAGCCAGGATACGGAAGTCTATACGCTGAACCGGGCATATCAGTCCTTGAGACAGCCGGGCAGTACATTGAAGCCGCTGGCAGTCTACACGCCGGCGCTGGAGAACGGGTATACCGCTGCTTCCACGCTTCCGAATATTAATGTTTCCAAAGCAAAGGAAATGGGGCTTGAGGCGGCGAATCTGTCCGGAAGCATGATGAGGCTGGACAGGGCAGTGTGGAAATCGGTCAATGGATGCGCATGGTGGCTGTTCTGCAATCTGACTCCGGAGTATGCACTTTCCTATATAACCGGAATGGAATTTTCGGGAATTGTACCGGATGACTACTACCCGGCGTCCGCTTTGGGCGGACTGACTTACGGAGTGACGACAGTGGAGATGGCAAACGGGTATTCCACGCTGGCAAATCATGGTAGTTATAACCGGGCGACCTGTCTGGAATCGCTGCGGGACAGAAATGGGCGGGAACTGTATCAGGCGGCAAAACCGCAGGAAATCTATGCGTCCGATGCGGCCGAAGAGATGGTTGATATTCTGAAAGGTGTTCTCAAACAGGGAACTGCGGCTTCCGTGGGATGGGATCTGGATGTAGAGGCAGCCGGGAAGACAGGGACCACCAATGAATGCAAAGACGGGTGGTTCTGCGGTATCACGCCGGATTATTCCATGAGCGTATGGGTCGGCTATGATGAACCCCGTGTGCTGCAGAATCTGTACGGTTCCACATATCCGGCTTCCATATGGAAAGCCGTTATGGAGAAACTGGTGGAGAACAGCGATCGGAAACTGTTTGTGGAGCCGGAAAATGCGGAAGATGCGGGTTCCGTGCAGCAGCCGGCCGGGAGTATGGATTATGAAGATTATCTGCCCGGCCGGCCGGATGATGAAGTGCTCTCTGAAGGATATACAGTGAGAAACTACAGAGAGGATCACATGCTGGCAGACCGCGTCGAGGAGATCTTGTACGATATGAGCCGGCTGGACCCTGCTGCGGAACATTATGAAGAAGACCGGCAGAAGCTGTACGAGGCGGCAGAGAGCCTGATCGGACAGATCTACAGTCAGAAACTGCGCGCGCAGGAGACGGAAAAGCTGAACGCCCTGCATCCTGATCAATGACCGGAGCCTGCAAAGATCCGGTCAAGGATCGCGTGCGCCGCTTCCTCCTTACTCATAAGCGGCAGTTCCTGTACAGCGTCTTTTGTGATCAGTGTAATCACATTGGTGTCGGTACCGAAACCGGCGCCGGCAGTTTTCAGATTGTTGGCGACAATCATGTCCGCATTTTTTCGGATCAGTTTTTCCTGCGAATTGGCGATCATGTTTTCGGTTTCCATGGAAAAACCGCAGAGAAACTGTCCTTCCCGTTTGTGTTCGCCCAGATATTTCAGGATATCTTTTGTGCGTTTCAGAGGGATATTCATATCCCCGTCTTTTTTCTTCATTTTTTCGCTGCTGACGGTTATCGGTGTGTAATCTGCCACAGCCGCCGCTTTGATGACGGCGTCCTGTGCGTCTGCCGCTGCGGCGACAGCCTGAAACATGTCTTCAGCGGACTGCACAGAGATGACTTTTACAAAAGGCGGCGGCGTCAGACTGACGGGACCGGAGACAAGCGTGACGTCCGCTCCCCGCAGCATGGCGGCCCGGGCAAGAGCATACCCCATTTTGCCGGTAGAATGATTGGTGATTACACGGACCGGGTCGATAGCTTCCTGAGTCGGCCCGGCAGTGATCAGGATCTTTTTGCCGGTCAGGTCTTTTTCATATGCAAGTTCCCTTATGATATAAGAGAGCAGTTCTTCCGGTTCCGGCATTTTTCCGGTTCCCGTGTCTCCGCATGCCAGCCGTCCGCTGGCAGGTTCTATGATTTCATAACCGTATTTTTTCAGTATCTGCAGATTGTCCTGTACGACCGGATTTTCATACATGGCCGTATTCATGGCGGGCGAAAGCAGCCTGGGACAGGTACATGCCATCAGGGTGGTGGTCAGCATATCGTCTGCAATGCCGTGGGCAAGCTTTCCGATTACATTGGCGGAAGCCGGGGCAATCAGTGCAAGGTCTGCCCGTTTTGCTACAGAGATATGTTCCACTTCAAAGGAAAAATTCCGGTCAAAAGTATCTGTCAGACATTTGCTGCCGGTCAGCGTTTCGAACGTGACAGGACTGATAAAATGATGTGCATTTTCGGTCATGATGACCTGCACGTTACAGTGCAGTTTTTTCAGCGCACTGGCAAGAGACGCCGTTTTGTAGGCGGCAATACTGCCGGTTACGCCTAATATGACATATTTATTCTTCAGCATGGGATTACCTCCATCCATGTTTTCTTATAAATATGACACAGGCTTTGCAAAATGTAAAGCGGAAACTCAGGCGGCGGCAGTTGATTTGCCCAACCCCCTGTGCTATACTTGGTTCGTAACAGGACAGTCAGAATGCAGTTACATGGCTGGCCGCTGCACTGTTCAGAAGGTAAGAAAGGAATTATTATGATACTGGCAGTAGATATAGGAAATACAAATATTGTGGTGGGTTGTATCGACGGGGAACGGATCTGCTTTGTAGAGCGTCTGTCCACCGTGTCGACCCGAACGGAACTGGAATATGCCATCAGCTTCAAAAATATTCTGGAGCTGTACGGCATCCATACGGATGACCTGGACGGCGGTATCATCTCGTCGGTGGTTCCGCCGGTGACAAACACGGTCCGGCGTTCCATGGAGAAGATTCTGAACCGGGAGGTAATGGTTATCGGCCCCGGAGTGAAAACCGGTCTGAACATCCTGATGGATGATCCCAGACAGGTAGGAAGCGACCGTATAGTCAATGCGGTAGCAGTTGTGCACGAGTACCCGGTTCCGGCGGCAATCATTGATATGGGAACCGCGACGACTATCTGTATTGTGGATGAAAAGAAAAATTATATCGGCGGAGCCATTATTCCCGGCGCACGCATCTCAGCGGATACGCTGACCGCGAAGACCGCGCAGCTTCCCAAGATCAGCATTGAGCCGCCGGCAAAACTGATCGGGAAGAATACGGTGGATTGTATGAAAAGCGGAGTGTTTTATGGAAATGCCGCCCTGCTTGACGGGATGCTG
>Ga0137306_102646_pt1 | contig 14593 bp, 8 predicted proteins | sample Inofroosms_March_FD_97187 | JGI IMG/M metagenome (GOLD analysis project Ga0137306, IMG submission 97187) | Mouse cecal microbial communities from Vienna, Austria - N-Acetylneuraminic and N-Acetylglucosamine D2O microcosms_March | ecosystem: Host-associated > Mammals > Digestive system > Large...
TGAAATATATTTACTGAATTCCGGCATCACCGCACGATAGGGCAGCAAAAACAAAATTAAATTATATGTCCCCGTTGTTCCATCCGGCGTTAGGAATATAGGAAGAAAAAGCAGGGGAACAAGCACAGTAAGCACAAGATAAGGAGTCTTCATCTTGGCGGACAAAAAAAGAGTCAGTCCGATCATGGCAAGGAGGATCAGATAAATAATGCCTATATTGATCAGGACTGCCTGTAAAAAAGTGAACGGATAGGGGATCACCGTATTGGCGATCTGCAACGGCAGATCCCAGCCATCGATCCCAAATGCGGCAAGCGGCAGACCACACGCCAAAAGAACATGAAGTATAAAGGCAGCCGTTCCAAATAGAAATGCGGCGGCAATTTTGGCAGTGATCAGTTTTGTTTTTCCATACTTTGCAGATAAAATCACCGCATCTGTCCCCGCCTGAAATTCACCGGCGAACACAGGGGCAGTCGCAATGCAGATTGCCAATACGGCAAACAGCAAAAGCTCAAAGCTGCTTATTATAACTTCCCATCCTCCATAGTATCCGTACTGCAGCGGAATCTCCACCTCATCCGCCATGCCTCTCCAATACTCTTTTTGTTCACGGGATAATGCACGGGATGGTTGATCCAGCAAGGCTTCTATCTTTTCTTCCCGCTTCCGGTAAAAGGATGCAGCCTCTTTACGATCCAGATCAGGGAGACTATTGTAACCCTGGATTTCATCTGGAGCACTGTAGGTGCTGGCGATCAGAGCAAGCAGTTTTTCCCTTGGTGCAACGCCATTCCAATAAGCATCACCGATCAGGAACCTCTCATTCCCGTCGTTTCCCACATGTTCCGGGTCTTGAAAGAGTTCCTGCACCTCCCGGATCGTTTTAGCAACATACTCTTCGGACAACGGAACAGACAGCTCTGCAAACTGCTTCTTTTCATAAGCGATGCCTTCCGTCCCCTTTATGACGCCATTCGGATCATAGATCTGATACTGCATAATGGGCAGCCCGAAAAGAAACCCTGTCACGATCAGGCTGACCGCCATCACGATCAAGGTAGATTTTTTACGAAGTATTTTTAATAACTCATATTTTACCAGCATATTACCGTGCCTCCCTTCTTTCCATTTCTTCACCAAAATGATACAAAAACAAATCCTCCAACCCCGGCTCTGCCATCTGTGCATCTCTCCCCGGTGCTGTTTCTGCCACGATACGCAGCCGCACCATATCGTTTTCGTGATGGAGATTGACAACCGGAAAATCTCTGGTGTATTCCGCAGCAGCCCTCTCATCAACCAGCAGCTCCCATACCTTGCCTCTGATGCTGTCTGTAACTGTATCCATCCTCTCGTGCAGGAGAAAACGTCCCTGCTTCATCATCAGAATCGTATCGGCAATATAGGAAACATCGGAGACAATATGCGTGGACAAAATAACGATTTTTTCTTTTGCAAAATCCGAAATCAGATTGCGGAAACGCACTCTTTCTTTCGGATCAAGCCCCGCCGTAGGTTCATCCAGTATCAGGACAGACGGGCTGTTCAGCTCTGCCTGGGCGATCCCCAGACGCTGCTTCATGCCGCCGGAATAGAACCGGATCTTTTTATCCGCCACACCGGACAGGTTCACCATGTGAAGCAGGGCCTCTGTCCGTTTCTTTGCCTGACCTTTATCAAGTCCTTTCACTGCCGCCATATACATCATAAATTCACGGGCAGTGAAATCAGGATAAAAGCCAAAATCCTGCGGCATATATCCCAGATGGGTATAATACCTCTCACCCAATTGTCCTGCTGTTTTCCCATTGAGCCGGATGCTGCCCGACGTCGGTTTCAAAACACCGCATATCATACGCATCAACGTTGTCTTTCCCGCACCATTTGCACCGAGCAGCCCGTATACGCCCGGCGTCAGCCTGGCACTTACCTTGTCGACGGCACATTTGGTTCCATACTGCTTCCTTACATTCTGTAATTGTAATTCCATACAGTGACCTCCCTTTTCACCTTTTTCGCCATCTTTTTTCCTAACTAACAAAAAACAGATGACTTATATTCAGCATAAGTCATCTGTCTTAAGCAGTGCTTTCCTATATCTTAATTTAACCTTAAGTTATCAGTCTTCCACAGGCAGAACAACCGTGAACTGTGTTCCCTCGCCCCGTCTGCTTTTAACGGCAATATCGCCGCCGTGGAGAGTGATGATCTGTTTTGCGATCGCAAGTCCAAGACCGCTCCCTTCCGGCTTCTCTTTCGTGTTTGTCCCTCTGTAATACCGTTGAAAAAGCTCCGACTGTTCCTTCTCACTCATACCGGCTCCGTTATCCGAAATACAGATCAGGATGCGCCTGTCAGCGTCTGTGCCGATACGGACCGTCACTTCCGTTTCGGGCGGATTATGCGTCAATGCATTTATGATTAGGTTGTTCAGGGCACGGCGGAACAGATCAATGTCAAGACGGATCTGACACTCCTGTATATTGCTTTCAAACCCGATGCTGCGGTCAGCAAAGACAGGATCGTTTACAATATCAATGACCAGCTCTTTCAGAAAACGCACAAGACGTACCGTCTGTGGATGGTACGGTATCGCGCCTGAATCAAGCTGGTACGTCAGTTTTAAATCATTGATCATCCTTTCTGCGTGATTCACATTTTTTAATATGATTCCGCCATATTCCTGTATGACCTCACGGTCCGGGGCGGTGCTTCCCATAAGCAGTTCTGCATAGCCCCTGACTGGTGAAAGCGGCGTCTTCAGATCATGTGTGATATTTGCGATCCACTCCTTTCGCATCCGTTCCGTATCCCGCTGAGCCTCATCACTGCAGCGGATTTCTGTATCCATCTGATTCAGTGCCCGATAAATCTCGCGAAAGACTCCCTTTTCGGGCAGCGGAGCATAGGAGCGCATGGCAACATTCCCAATCCCTTTTGCTATTTTGCCGAGATGTCTGGCAAGCCAGAAACCATAGCTGACCACCAGCAGAAGTATCAGACACAAAACAATCCGGATTCCCATGCGGAACAATGGCGAAAGCCGTCCCACATTCTCTCCGTTGTAGTAAAGCATATGCTTCCCTATCGCATAGGGAAAGCCGATCAGATAACTCCAGGTTTCTCCGGAATCTTCATAGCTGTTTACAAAAACAGTATATCCCCGTTCATAAGCGCCTGTGCGAAGTGAGATCAGCTCGGACGCCGTGTAGCCTGCCGGGTAATCCGCAGGCTTTTTGTGGCAGAATATTTCCTGTCCTTCTTCATCAATGACCTGAAGCCACAGTCCGTATTGATCCAGCCTCTCAAGTCCTATTTCTTTTATTTTTACTGTTCCGTCGTCATTCTCCATCCACAGGGAAAAATTGTCCGTAAACCTCTCCGGCCAGGATGCCAGGCTCAACCCTTCCGGCTCCGTTATTCCGAAAACATAATAGTACATTCCGATCACAGAAACAATAGCGATAAAAAGCAACGCTGACATTAAAACGAATATCCGCAGAAACGGATTTAGTTTCTTATTCTTTTTCATAAGGATTTACCAATTTATAACCTAAGCCTTTCACTGTAATGATGTATTGGGGCGCTGCGGGATTTCTCTCTATCTTTTCACGCAGATGACGGATGTGTACCATTACCGTATTGTCACACCCGAAGCTGTCCTCACCCCAGACGGTCTCATATAAGCGTTCACGGCTGATCACCCGTCCCTGGTTCTCTGCCATATAACGCAAAATTTCAAATTCCCGTGCCGTCAGCCCGATCTCCTGATCATACTTCCTTACCCTGCAGCCGTCAGCATCGATCATCAGTCCGCCTATTTTAATCGTAAACTCCTGTGCCGGAGCTTCTTTGTATTTCGCACGGCGCAATCCGGCCTTCACCCGCCAGACGATCTCTCTGGGGCTGAACGGCTTTGTGACATAATCATCGCCTCCTGCTGCCAGTCCCAATATTTTATCGAGTTCATCATTTTTTGAAGACAGAAACAGTATGGGGCAGAAGGAAAACTCCCGGACCTTTTTACATACCTCATACCCGTCGATATCAGGCAGCATAACGTCCAGGATAATAATGTCCGGCCGGATTTCCCTGCTTGCCTCTACCGCCATTGTTCCATTATCGATTTTGATTATATTTTGATAGCCTTCGATGTTCAGAGCTTTTTCGAGCAGATCTAATAAATCCGGCTCATCATCAACAAGCATAATTTTGTACTGGACCAAATCACAGCAGCCTCCTTTACGATCTGTCACCTCATTGTCACTTCCTGCCACCTGCCTGTCACCTCCTATTTCAATTTCCATACCGCTTTTTTTATTATAAACCATTTTTTGAATTTATGCTTCAGAAAATAACAGAAAACTTTATCACCCTCCGCTATTTTCTAAAAAAACCATTGCATGTTTGACTTTTTTTGCTATAATAGAATCAATAGTATAAAAAACATAAGATTTTTCTTGTTTTTTATTTTTTGACTAATTTGATTTTTTCCGCTATACAAGGAGGCTTTTTTGATACATATCACGAAATTATGGCACCGGTGCATCCATCCGGGCGGGATTGATGTATGTCGTCCGAATGGCTCCGGCGATTATCTGTTTTTGTTTCTGCGTTGTCCCACAGAGGTCAGTCTGCATGGTACCTACGAGCTGGTACCGGAGAACACCTTCCTTCTTTATGAAAAAGGGGCGCCGCAGATCTACCGCAAGACAGACGGCGAATTCAATAACGACTGGATCCATTTTGACTTTGATTCCTACGACAACTTTTTTGAGGATCTGGGGATTCCCTTCCAGACCCCCATATACCTTGCGAATTCTGACGCTGTCACAGATATGACAGCCGCCCTGTTTATCGAGTTTTTTGAAGTCGGAAACCACCATGAACAGATCCTGGACCAGCAGCTGCGGACGCTTTTCTACAAATTTAGCGATCTGTACCGCTTTTCCCTGATCAATAATGACAGACAGCAGAAGTATCAGCACACCCTTGAGAAGGTCCGGGAACTGATGAAGCAGCAGATCTACCTTCCCGAGAGCGCCGATGAACTTGCCACGACCCTCGGCATCAGCACATCCTATCTGCAGCACATTTACAAAGATTATTTTCATGTGACACTGCAGCAGGATATCATTGAGGGACGAGTACAGCGTGCCTGCTGCCTTTTGGAAAGCACCAGTTATACGATAGGAGAGATCGGCACCCTCTGCGGCTACAACAATGCGGAACATTTTTCCCGCCAGTTTAAAAAACTGACAGGGCTTACACCAATGAAATACCGTAAAAACCGTATTTCTATAGAAAAGGAGAACACATAATATGAAGAAGGTTAGAATTGAACTGCAGAACATAAGTAAGAGTTATTACTCTGAAACCGCAGTGACCCAGGCGCTGCGCAAGGTCAGTCTTTCCTTTTCCATGGGAGAGTTTGTGGCGATCACCGGTGAGAGCGGCAGCGGAAAATCCACCTTGCTCAATATCATCGGCGGTATGGACTCTTTTGATGAAGGGGAAATGGTAGTAGACGGGGAGACCACGTTCCAGTACGACGACGAGGACTGGGAGACCTACCGCCGCACCAAGATCGGCTATGTTTTTCAGGATTACAGCCTGATCGGGCATTATACTGCACTGGATAACATTATGAGCGCCCTGCTGATCATGGGCCATCCCAGGGAAGAGGCAGAAAAAATATCTGCCGACTATCTCGACCAGGTGGGACTGAAAGGCTATGAGACACACCGTGCCTCCGAGCTTTCCAGCGGGCAGAAACAGCGTCTCTCCATCGCCAGGGCGCTGGCGAAGGATACCGGGATCATCGTCGCCGATGAACCCACGGGCAATCTGGACAGCGAGACAGGGATCCAGATCATTGAACTATTAAAAGAACTCTCAAAAAATCGTCTGGTCATCATGGTCACACATAATTATGACCAGGCGGAAGCCTATGTGACCCGGAAGATCCGGCTCCATGATGGTCAGATCATCTCGGATGTGGAGATTCATGCAGATACAGACGAGAGCCAGGATATACCAGTGCCGGATGGGGACGGCAGCCAGGAATCATCTTCTATGCCAGACCGTGTCCAGGATTTTTCGCAAAAAGGAAGTCTCCGGCAGCAGTACCGGATGGCAGCCCTTTTTGCCAGCCGCAACCGCCGGACACAGCCGGGACGCGCCATACTATTTACCTCCTTTTTACTGGTGATCAGCATTGCCTCCTTTTTGTTTATTGGCGAGTTATATGCGCACAAAGAGGACTATTCAACCAGAGCCTATACGCAGGCAGCCTTTTACCATAAGGATGATAAACGCCTTGTCGTAAAACGGAAAGACGGTAAAGATATCACTGATGAGGACATAGAAAAGCTTTCCTCCATCCGCTATGTCAAAACCGTGGACTCCTGTGACCTCGCCAATGATATTAATTTCTTTATGGACGAAGACACGGATTATAAATATATATACGGTGACGATGCCAAGCGCAGCCGCATCAGTAAGGGCGGGGAGATGAAACGTGTTTCCTTCCTGAAAGAAGACCGTTTCATGATGTCCAGCGACGCCATCACAGAAGATGACCTCTCTGCCGGACGTCTTCCCCAGTCCAGGGATGAGATCGTACTGTATTCCGAAGATGCCAGTGCACTGGATACCGATATATTGTGCTATTTTGTATACCACAATGTCTGGTCCCAAAATGACTATTACCAGAAAAAGCTTACTGTCACCGGAATTTTAAAAGAACCGACAAGACAGGTTTACTTTTCCAGGGATCTGTGCCGGATGCTGTCCCTGAACCTGGCAGACAACAGCGTACTGCGGATTAATTTCCAGTATGACAAAGGCTATGGGGATTTCCGCAAGAAGACCGAACTCGTTCCCATCATCGGCGAAGGGCTGGATGGCAACGAGGCACGTCTCTCGGATTTCACCGATCCAGAATCCCTGACATCCGGGGCAACGCGGTGTACGATCCAGCGGTATGATGAAAATGGCGACCCAGCGGGAAATCTTTTGACCGATACACTGGAGATCAAAAACTCCGGTTCTGCTGACGGACTCCACGAATCTGCCAACCGCTTTATTGAAGTAAGTGAAGAATTTTTTAATCAGTATTATACGCTGACAAGTCCGCAGGCATCGGTATATATCACAAGCTACGCCAAGACGGATACGGTGCTTAAAAAGCTGGAGAAGCTTGGCTATGAGGGAATCAGCAGTTTCCGCATCAGCTCCATGGAATATGTCAGTGAGGAGGTAACCCAGCGGCTGACGATCATAGGGATCTCCGCCTTTGGTCTTTTTATCCTCCTGCTTGCTGAGGTGCTGATTCTCCGTTCCCTGATGAAGATCCGTATCAAAGACTATTTTGTACTCAAATTTATCGGAATGAAGCTAAAGCTCATCCGCAAGATCAGTTACTTTGAAATGACGGCGTATATGGCGACCGCCGTACTGGTCACGGTCGCCCTGATGTGGGTGCTGCGGCTTTCCGGCATCCCCATCATCCAGGAGATCATGTGGTACTACAGTATCAGTGCCTATCTGGTATTTGTCCTCTACAATTTCCTGCTGATCCTGCTAACTGTTGCTTTCTTTAACCGCTTACTGAAAGGGAGGTTGAACGCATGATACAGATCAAGAATCTACAAAAATACTACAATCAGGGAAAAAAGAATGAACAGCATGTATTAAATGATATCACGCTGGAATTTCCCTCCACAGGGCTGATCTGCATCCTTGGCGAGAGCGGTTCCGGGAAAACAACCCTGCTGAATACCGTCGGCGGACTGGATACATTTTCCGGCGGATCGATCACGATTGATGACAAAGAGCTGAAAAAATATGACCCCAGGGTGATGGAGCCGATCCGCAATAACAGTTTTGATTACATTTTTCAGAATTATTATCTTCTGAAAGATTATTCCGTTTCCTACAATATCAAGCTTGCCCTGAACCGCTACGATCTGACGGAAGAGGAAAAGGAAGAGCGGGTTGATTATGTGCTGAACACTCTGGGGATCGGAAAATACAAAAAGAAGACTGTATCCAAATTATCCGGCGGACAGCAGCAGCGTGTCTCCATTGCCAGGGCACTGGTAAAATCACCGGACGTCATCTTCGCCGATGAGCCCACCGGCAATCTGGATGAAGAAAATACGATCCGTACCATGAGCATTCTCAAAAACATTTCCAAAGAATGTCTGGTGCTGCTCGTCACTCATGAAAAAAGGATCGCCCGTTTCTTCGGAGACCGCATCATTGAAGTCTGTGACGGCAGGATTGTGAAGGATGAACCAAACATCCCGGCCGACTCCTATGAGCGCAGCGACGACGCCAATATCTATCTGAAAGAACTGGAACAAAAAGATCTGTCCGGCGAACTGGCAGAATTTCATATGTTCCAGCATAAGCATGCCGTTCCGCACAAGATCGAACTGACACTGGCATGGAAGGATGATAAATTGTACATCCAGAACAATATGCCCTATGACATCCTGATCGAAGGCGTGGAAAACGGCGTACAGATCTTGGACGAGGAGCGTCCTACCCTGGATCTTGAAAATGTGGACGAATTTAGCTACGAGCTGCCTAAGCTGGAAAGTAAAGGATCTGCCAGACTCTCGGGGAGGGAAATCCTGCGCATGGCGGTCGAGAATCTCCAGCTCATGGGAAAGAAACAGGCATTTGTGATATCAATCCTGCTGGTGACGGCGGTACTGCTCTCCATCACCCTGGCACAGTTTATCAACGCCCATACCATTGATCCGTCTGCCGTGATCGCCACCGATTCGCACTATGTCCTGGTCGATTTTTCCGGCACGACCTCCTTCCGTGGTTATGATGCGAGGGAGCAGCTGAATGAATACATACAGACAACGCTTACCAGCAACAAAGAAGCAGAACCGTTTTTCGTACCCAAGGTCAACGTATATCTCACCGGCGGCGGATTTAAACAGCTGACCAAGCTGACCCAGATGATCCAGGATTATTCCTTTGTCTCTAAGACACATCTGAACGAATCGGATCTGATCTGCGGAGAAATGCCAAAAAAACGCAACGATGTCGTGATGGACCGGCTGCTTGCCGAACGGCTGATCCATACAAAGGCATCTGTCTCCACCCAGCACCCGACTCCCGAATCCTTCCTCGGTATGACACTCGTTATGTCCGCTGTCAGTCAGGAGTTCCATGTTGTCGGCATCAGCGATACCGAACAGCCCGTCATGTATTGTGGCCAGAATGTCCTGCTGGGAGTCAATACAAAAGGATATTCGATCGCTGACATCGCCGAGCTGCAGGCGGAGGCTCCCAATTCCTACAAGGACCTGACATTGAATAAAGATGAAGTCATGGTCCGTCAGGGACTGTATGACTCAATGGATCTTGGCGCCGACGGCACCATCAGCCTCGGTGAAGATTTCCAGCACAGCTTCAAAATTGTTGACACATTTCCCGATAATATCGGTGTGGATTACATTTTATCGGATGAGGGATGTATCAATATACGCAACATGATGATCTATGAAAATATGACCTGCCTTTTGTACGCCCAGGATCCTGCCAAAACAGCGGCGTATTATAAAAAGAATGAGAATAATCTTGGGTATGTCTATGAAGCCCAGATTTCCATTCCGTCCGAGAATGAGCTGAAAGCATACAAAGAAGCGCATTCTTCCGATATGGATGCCAAACAGCTGATCCCGCTGGCAGTGGCAGTGATTTCACTGATCATGGTATATTTTACGATCAAATCCAATGCCTCCTCACGCAGCGAGGAACTGACCGTATACCGCCTGATCGGGATCTCCCGGGGCAGTATCCTGAAAGCCTATATGCTGGAGATGGCACTGGTCACGACTTACACCTCCCTTCCGGCGGTGCTGATCACCAGCGGCGTCATTCAGTTTATCGGTTCGATCCCCTCTCTGGAGACCAACATGGCATTCCCCTGGTGGTCAGCGCTTCTCCTGGTGGCATGTATCTATGCTGTCCATATCTTTATCAGTATACTGCCTGTCTATGGGATCCTGTCCAGACCGCCGGCAACTCTGGCGGTAAAAGAATAATGGAAATGTTATAATGGAGATGTTAAAATGGATGTTTTGAAATTTGGTTTCCGCTACTGGAAACGTAATCTGGGGCTGTCTATCCTGACCCAGCTAATGAGCTTTATCGCATTGGGAGCAGATCTTCTGCTCCCAATGCTGACTGCCATGTTTATCGACTATATCATTAAAGACAGTGCTGTGACAGAGGATAATGTATTTTCCTTTATGCTCAACGGCAGGTACGGGCAGGTCCATACGATGGAACTGTTCTGGCATCTGGCGCTGCTGTTTGTCTCTCTTCTTATGATAAAACTTATCCTCACCTACGCAAAGAATGTATTAAACCAGAAGCTGGGACTGCGTCTGGAAACCGATCTGCGCCTCGCCACGTTCCACAAGCTGATGACACTGGACAGCGCCACGATCTCAGAATACAATACCGGTGAGCTTCTGACTACGGTCAACTCGGACACGATCATGTTTAAGGAGATGTTCTGCCGTATCATACCAAACATTCTTGACAGTATCTTCGTCCTGGTTATCGCTGTTGTTTTTCTCGCCAGCATCAACCCCTGGCTTTTGATCATCCCGCTTTTGATGATGCCGGTGTTTGCCTTTTCCCTGATGCGTTTTAAGAAGCTGGCAAGGATGAATTTCCGTGATATCCGCGCCCGCAACAGCGATATGAACCTGAATGTCCAGGAAAACATAGAAGCGGTCCGGCTCGTGCGTTCGTTCACCAACGAGACGGTAGAAAAAGAAAAATTCGATGAGTCCAATCAGAAACTGAAAGCTTCCTATCTGAAACAGGTGAGGCTTTCTGCCTCCTTTGAAGCGGCGTTCAGCGCCATCAAACAGACTGCGTACATCGGCAGCATCGCCGTCAGCGCCATCCTGGTCATGAACGGCAGGATCATGGTGGGCTACCTTGCTTCCTGTGCCAGCTATGTTATGAAGATCATGGATTACATCACGATGATCAACAATATGATCTTCCAGATGCAGCAACAGATCGTATCCGGTTATAAGATGATGCACTTTGTAGAGTGTGAGAGCCGGATTCCTGACGGAACAGAAGAAGCGGATACCACCGTGTCCCCGCACCTTATGCTAAAGGGAGCATCGATGAAACTGCTGGATAAAACCGTCTTAAAAAACATAGATCTTGACATCCCCTACGGAAAAAAAGTCGGCATCGTCGGCGGCACCGGAAGCGGTAAGACAACCCTGCTGGAAGCTGTGATCCGGATCCATGACCTGACAGAAGGAGAGATCCTCCTGAACGGTAAAAATGTGAAGGACTATTCCCTGGAATCCCTGCGCCGCCAGTTCGCCTATGTATTCCAGGATGTATTCCTTTTCTCCAATACGATTGATTCCAATATATCCTATGCCGACCCGGAAGCCGAAGAAAAGGCAGTGATCCGTGCCGCACAACATGCCCAGGCACATACGTTTATCACAAAACTGGAGGACGGCTACGACACAATCGTCGGCGAACGGGGACTTGGCATCTCCGGCGGTCAGAAACAGCGTGTCTCCATCGCCCGGGCGCTTCTCAAAGACGCTCCGGTCCTCGTACTGGATGATTCCACTTCAGCACTGGACGTCGATACAGAAAAAAAACTGCTGCAGGAGATCCGTACCCACTTTTCGGATAAAACGGTGCTGATCTCCGCCCATCGCATGTCTTCCGTCGTCGACTGCGATGAGATCCTGTATATGCTGGATGGTGAGATCGCAGAGCGCGGTACATTTAAGGAACTGATGGCGCTGGACGGTCATTTCGCCAATGTCTACCGGATCCAGGAAGCACAGAAAAATGAAGTGGTCGACTTCGATCAGCTGGCAGAGGGAGGGGAAGGATAATGGCAAAAAGAAATACATATTTTCAGGATGAAGTGATTGAGCGTAAGATTGACATAAAGCAGTTTGGAAAGGTACTCCGGTACATACTGCCCTATAAAAAGATCTTTCTCTTTGTTTGCTTTTTGATGGCGTTTTCTTCCATCGTTTCGATGATCACCCCTCTTTTGTTAAAAAAGATCATTGATGAAGTAGTGGTGACTGCGGAATACCGTACCCTCGCTCTTGTCATTGCCGGGATGGTGATCCTCGCCGGGATTGAGATCGCTGTCACCTATGCGCACCAGCGGCTGATGGGTACACTGGGGCACAATGTCATCGCCACGATCCGGGAAGACATCTTCTACAAACTTCAGGAACTGTCCTTTGACTATTTTGACAGCAAACCCGACGGCAAGATCGTCGTCAGGGTAACCGAATACATCAATGACCTGGCAAACTTTTTTACTAATTATGTCCTGCTTTTGCTGACCTATATTGCAAAGATCATAATCGTAACCTTTTTTATGCTCGGTCTCAGTCCCCAGCTCACGGGGGTAGTGTTTGCCACCGTCGTTCCCATGATGATCTGTGTCTTTACCCTGCGCTACTCTGTGCGCAAACTTTTTGGCACCCACCGTGCCAAGATCTCCAACAGGACTGCTTTTCTGATCGAAACGATCATGGGAGAAAAGATCGTTAAGAACTATAACCATACTAAAAGCAGTGAAGACATCTACAATCATATTCATGGACTGAGCATGACACAGTGGATGCGCATCGTCCTCCGCATCGAATTAAACACGCCGGTTGTAGAGACATTCTGGAATGTGGGAATGCTCTGCCTATACGGCATAAGCCTCAGCCTGATCCTGGGTGGAAGCAGTGTTATCAATGCCGGTACCGTATTTGCCTTTACCAGCTATATGACACTGTTCAGCGGTCCCCTGACACAGATCGCCTTTATCGTCCAGCAGATGGCACAGGTGAGCTCTAACTTAGAACAGGTCTTTGATACCATCAACTGCCCGGTTGATATCAAAGACCCGGAACATCCTGTTATACTGAATCAGGTAAAAGGAAAGATCGACTTTCACGACGTCACGTTTTCTTATGACGGTGAGATCAATATCCTCGAACACTTCGACCTGCATGTATCACCAGGAGAGACGATCGCCTTGGTAGGACCGACCGGTGCGGGAAAAACGACGATCATCAATATGCTGACCCGGTTTTATGATGTATCACAGGGCAGCGTCCGAATCGATGATATAGATGTCCGGGACGCCTCTCTTCACTCTCTTCGCCAGGAAGTGGGGGTCCTGATGCAGGATCCTTTCATCTTCCGTGGGACGGTGCTGGAAAACATCCGTTACGGCAGACCGGATGCCACCGATGAAGAATGCATCGCCGCCGCGCGCACGATATTCGCCGATCATTTTATATCGAAGCTGTATGACGGATACAACCATGTCCTGGAGGAGCGGGGCGCCGGACTGTCCGCTGGGGAAAAACAGCTCCTGTCCTTTGCCCGGATCATTCTGAAAAACCCTTCGGTCATCATACTGGATGAGGCCACAAGCTCGATTGATACAGAGACCGAGAATCTGATCCGTCAGGCTCTGGATATTATCCTGAAAGAAAAAACCGCTTTCATCGTCGCCCACCGGCTCTCAACGATCCGGGGCGCCGACCGCATCCTGTACATCCAGGATAAAGGGATCGCCGAATCCGGCACCCACGATGAACTTATGGCAAAGAAGGGCTTATACTATCAGCTCAATTAGAGCAGATTAGTTGTGACTTGCAAAATAATACCGTAAGGTTCTCTACCGTAAATTCCATGGTCTGAATATAGGAGGCAGCTACTTTTTTGTAAAGTGGCTGCCGTTTGTTGTCTTATCAGATGAGTGTATCTGGCACCCGGGTCATGGAATTTCCTTATTATCAATATACCGCTTCAGCACGATTGCTAAAATGGCTGATAAAATCCTTGCAAACACTGTACTCCACCAAATCATGATCTGACCGCCGGATAAGGGCGGCAAAATAAGCATAAGGACTAGCATAAACAGCGGTTCTATAAATGTCAAAATATAGGAAAATGAACTTTTTTCCGTAGCATAAAAACTGGCTGTTGTAATGCGGTTGACGGCAACGAAAGGCACGGATACTAAAAAAACCGGCATTATTCTCGCAATCTCTATATTTACTTCATTCGATGCACCAAACAGTAACCCTAAACTCTCTCTGGTGGCATACATGGCTATGCAGCCAATGACCGACAGCAGCATGGAAAAACCATATGCTAATTTCCGCACATTCCTAAGCTTCTTATAATCACGTTCACCATAATGTCTGCTGATCAGCGGCTGGCTCCCATCCCCAACACCCTGAAAAATCAAATAAATAATACACATGATATAGGCAATGCACGCATAGGTGGCGATTGCCTGTTCCCCTCCATAAGAAATGGAAAAACGGTTGATAATAATCAAAGATATGTTGGGGGTCATGGCAAGCCCAAAAGGGGCAATCCCAATTCTAATAATAGATGCAGATACCGTCCCCATCTTGGAGAACGGGATATTTAAAGTAAACTGCTTTTTCCACAGTAAGTAAACCAATGCAGTCAGCATTGTAACGCCCTGCCCGATAATGGTAGCCAATGCCGCCCCTGCTACACCCTG
>Ga0137306_102649_pt1 | contig 14578 bp, 9 predicted proteins | sample Inofroosms_March_FD_97187 | JGI IMG/M metagenome (GOLD analysis project Ga0137306, IMG submission 97187) | Mouse cecal microbial communities from Vienna, Austria - N-Acetylneuraminic and N-Acetylglucosamine D2O microcosms_March | ecosystem: Host-associated > Mammals > Digestive system > Large...
CATATCTCTCATATTATCTGTCAGATGTTCCCTGCCGAAAAACAAAAGGCGTCAGCGGATGCCGCGGCCTCAGCAGGGTACTTTTCCGATCTGTTCTAAAAATTCCACGATAAAGTGAAGGGCCACGCCCAGGGGAACCGTGTGCCGCCGCAGTGTGCTCAGGTGGAGAAAGGCTGCGTCGGTGAAGCTGTTGGTTTCGGCCACATATTCTTTCAACCGGGGAAGATAAGGCGGAAGGAATTCGCTCAGTGTGCCGCCCAGTACCACGTCGCAGTCCAGCGCCATATGGATATTGTTAATGCCTATGGCCAGGTGGCGCAGCATATTGTCCCAGAGGTTTTCATATTCTGCGTATCTGGTGTCGTGTCCTTCCATCCGGGCAAAAAAATCTTCCAGGGAAATGCCGAAGGCGTTGCGGATGCGCCGGGGAGAGCAGTAGGCCTCCAGACAGCCCTGGGCGCCGCAGGTACAGCGCAGGCCGCCGGGCTCCACGCATATATGTCCGAATTCGCCGCTGCGGCGGTTGTCTCCGGCGTAAGGGCTGCCGCCGAACAGAATAGCGCCTCCCACGCCGTTTTCCAGGGACAGATAGGCCATGTTCCGGTTGTCCTTGCGGGTAAAAGATTCGGCGTGTCCGCCGCTGGTGGCGTCATTTTCCACATAGGCCGGGTAGGGAATGGAGCTGGTAAGCCCTTCCAGTGAGGTATCTTTCAGCTTCAATGTGGGGGCGGCGGTGATATAGCGGCTGTCAGGCGACATGACGGCCGGCAGGGCGATTCCTACTCCCAGCAGCCGGCTCCGGTCAATGCCGAACTGATCCAGAAAGCGTTCCAGAACGTCGGAGAGCAGGCCGCCCATATCGGCAAAGCGGACGATCGGGGCATTTTCCACTTTTTGATATGCGATTTCATTCAGCAGAAGATCCACGGCGACCAGGCGCAGATGGTGTTCCGAGATGGAGATGCCTGCCGCAATCCGCGCGTCAGGGACGATGGAGAGCCCGCTGGCTTTCCGCCCGCCGGTGTACTGCTGTTCGCCGGAGTCCTGCACCAGTCCCGCCGCCATCAGTTCAGACAGATTCTGATATACGGTAGGGAGGCTTAAGTCCAGTTCCCGGGCCAGACTCTGCCGGGAGCAGAAGCCCCTGGCGTTATAGATATGCCGGTAGATGTTGTTGCGTGTCTGCTGCCTCCGTTCCGTTCCGTTTCTGTCGTATTGCATAACATTTCCTCGCTTTGGTAAATTCGTTTCCTCTATTTTAACATAGATTCCCGGATAGTCAACTTGCCGGCCGGGGCGGAAAGGGAGGAACATCAGCCGGAAACGGCTGTTTTTGAATGATTAAGAAAAATGGTTTTATATATTTAGTACAAAATATTGGTGATAATACCGGGAATATCGGGTGTTTTTCTGCAAAATATAACAAATTTATCGAAATATAAGGAAATTATATTGACATTAGTTCTTCTATTTTATAAAATAAAGTTACAGAAGTACAAGCTTCCGGTTCGTTCCCACAGGAACGGAGAACGGAAAACCAAAAATTTCAGGAGGAAAAAGTTATGAAGAAAAAGACACTTGCGCTGATTCTTGCGGCATGCATGGCGCTGTCTCTGGCTGCCTGCGGCGGCAACGGCGGCGGAAAAGACGAGACAAAGGCTCCTACCCAGGCAGCTACGGAAGCCGCCAGCCAGGGTGCTGACAGTCAGGAAACGGCTGCCAAGCCGGCAGAAGGTGAAACTGCGGGCGGAGAAGCTGCCGGTGCCGGCAAGACCGTAGGTATTTCCATGCCTACCCAGTCTCTGGAGCGCTGGAACCGTGACGGTGCTTATCTGGACGAGCAGTTTAAGGCTGCCGGATACAAAACCATCGTTACATATTCCGACAACAAAGCAGATCAGCAGATAAACGATATTCAGAACATGTTAAGCCAGGGCGTGGATCTGCTGGTAGTAGCCGCCATCGACGGCGAAGCGCTGAACCCCGTTATGAACGATGCCGGTGCCAGCAATATTCCGATTATCGCCTATGACCGTCTGATTATGAATGACAATGTTTCTTATTATGTGTCTTTCGATAACTACACCGTAGGCACCCTGCAGGGTACATACGTAAAAGAAGCGCTGGATCTGGACAATGCGGAAGGCCCCTTCAACATGGAGTTCACCGCAGGCGATCCTGCTGACAATAACGCACCTTATTTCTTCAACGGCGCTATGGACACGCTGAAACCTTACATTGATGAAGGCAAACTGGTAGTGGTTTCCGGTCAGACAGAGTTTGATGCGGTTGCTACCGATCAGTGGCAGACAGACGTGGCTTTGGACCGTGCCCAGAACGTACTGGCTTCCTATTACTCTGACGGCACAAAGCTGGATGCATGGCTGTGCTCCAACGATTCCACCGCCATGGGCGTATCCCAGGCCGTTACCCAGGACTATGCCGGCGATAACGATGTAATCATTACCGGCCAGGACGGCGACGTTGCCAACCTGCGCAACATCAAGGACGGCGTACAGTCCATGACCGTATACAAGGCAGTGGCCAATGAGGCGGTTGTTACCCTGGATCTGGCAAAAGCGATCCTGAACGGCGATACCATTGACGAGAGCCTGATCACTGCTTCCGAATGGGGCTTTGAATGTGCTTTTGATACCGAGTCCTATGCCACCTCCGAAGGACATAACTGCCCTTCCTTCCTGCTGGTTCCCGACGTGGTAACTGTTGACAATATGGAAGAAAAACTGGTTACTCCCGGTTACTACAAGGTAGGCGATGACGGCTATCTGGAAGCTACCAACGGCTGACAGTATAACGACCCCCAATAATTGCAAAGGACGGTGGGCGGGGCAAAAGCTCCGCTCACCGTTGTTTTTAGCCCTGAAAGGAGGAAACCACTTGTCAAATACGATTTTGGAGATGAAATCCATCACCAAAGAATTTCCCGGCGTAAAGGCTCTGGATAATGTAAACCTGAAAGTGGAGGCCGGAGAGATTCATGCGCTGATCGGCGAGAACGGGGCCGGCAAATCCACCCTGATGAACGTGCTGTCAGGTACATATCCCGCAGGCAGTTATACCGGCGAAATTTATTATGAGGGCAGGCTGTGTCAGTTTAAGACCCAGAAGGACAGTGAGGCTTTGGGCATCGTCATCATTCACCAGGAGCTGGCTCTGATTCCCCTGTTGTCCATCGGGGAAAATATGTTCCTGGGAAATGAGATTAAGAACAAAATGGGCTGTATCGACTGGGACAGAACCTACAGCGAGGCGGAACGCCATATGCGCCAGGTAGGACTGAATGAGTCGGCCCAGACGCTGATCAAAGATATCGGCACCGGCAAACAGCAGTTGGTGGAGATCGCCAAGGCATTCTCCAAAGATGTAAAGCTGCTGATTCTGGACGAGCCCACATCTTCTCTGAATGATGAGGACGCCAAAATGCTTCTTGACCTGCTGCTTGCCTTTAAGAAAGAGGGCCTTACGTCCATTATCATTACCCATAAGCTGAACGAAATCATTTACTGCGCCGACAAGGCGACGATTATCCGTGACGGCTCCACCATTGAGACGCTGGTAAAGGGTGTGGACGAATTCAGTGAGGACCGGATTATTAAAGGCATGGTGGGCCGTTCCATGGAGGACCGGTACCCTGCCAGAGAGCACAACGTTCAGGATGAAGTGAACCTTGAGGTGAAGAACTGGACGGTTCATCATCCCCTGTACCCGGAACGGGTGGTGGATGACCGCATCTCCTTCCATATCCGCAAAGGGGAAGTGGTAGGCTTCTCCGGCCTGCAGGGCGCGGGGCGTACGGAGCTTGCCATGTCTATTTTCGGCCGCAGCTACGGCACGGGTATTTCCGGCGAACTGTATATCGGAGGGAAGAAAGTGGAGCTGAAATCTCCTCAGGACGCCATCCGCCACAAACTTGCCTATGTGACCGAGGACCGGAAAACCAACGGCCTGATTCTGGATGAGTCGATCCGTTTTAATACCACGCTGGCCCGTCTGGATAAGGTGTGCAGAGGCAGCGTCATCGACGGCGATGAGGAAATCAGAGTGGCCGAGCAGATGACGAAGGACATGGGCACGAAAACCCCCACCATTGAGCAGAACGTGGGCAACCTGTCCGGCGGCAACCAGCAGAAAGCGCTGCTTGGAAAATGGATGTTTACCGAGCCGGATATTCTGATTATGGACGAACCTACACGGGGAATCGACGTGGGTGCGAAATATGAGATTTACTGTCTGATCAACGAGATGGTGAGCCAGGGCAAGTCGGTGATGATGATTTCATCCGAGATGCCTGAGCTTCTGGGAATGTGCGACCGGATCTACGTGATGAACGAAGGCCGTCTGCTGGCGGAACTGGATGCGAAAGAAGCCACCCAGGAAGGAATCATGGGCCATATTATCCGTGATACCAATCAGGATTCCCAATCTGCGTAATTATAGAAGGAGGAGACAATGACTGAATCCAAAAAGCAATTCAATCTGGTAAGTTTTCTGACCAAATATGCCATGGTAATCGCCCTGGCAGTGGTCTTTATCCTGTTTGCCGTTCTGACCAAGGGAACCCTTTTGTCACCTCAGAACATGACGAACCTGATGCTGCAGAACGGTTATGTGCTGGTTATGGCCTGCGGTATGCTGCTGTGCATCCTGACCGGCGGTAATATCGACCTGTCCGTGGGTTCCGTAGTCTGTCTGGTGGGCGGTCTGGCCGCCGTGATGGTTTCCAACATGCATATGCCTGCCATTGCCGCCATTCTGACCGGCCTGCTGGTGGGCCTTCTGGTAGGCTGCTGGCAGGGATACTGGATCGGCTATGTCCGCATTCCGCCCTTTATCACCACCCTGGGCGGCATGTTTATCTTCCGCGGTCTGGGTCGGTTCGTGCTGAACAGCAAGACCGTTGCCATTCAGGACCCTGCTTTTTTAAATATTTTTACCACTTATATCAAGATTCCCGGCCTGGATGACGGCGCCATCAAGCTTTCTCCGATTATCGTGGGCGTAGTCGCTGCGGTTCTTGTGATTTTCAACACCGTGAAAAACCGCCGGGAGCGGGCGAAAAAGGGATACCGCCAGAACAGCGCTTTAAGCGATTTCGTAAAAGCCGGCCTGATTGCCGTTCTGGTTCTCTATTACTGCTATCAGCTCAGCCGGTACAGGGGTATTTCCGTTATGCTGGTATGGGTGCTGGCTGTCTGCCTGATCTATAACTTTATCACGGCCAAAACCGCTTTCGGCCGGTATTTTTACGCCGTGGGCGGCAATGAGAAGGCAACGAAGCTGTCCGGTATCAATACGAACAAAATTTATTTTATCGCCTATGCCAATATGGGTCTTCTGGCCGGCTTATGCGGTCTGCTCTGTGCGGCCCGTGTAGGCTCTGTCAACGGTTCCACCGGTCAGTCCTTTGAGATGGACGCCATCGGCTCCTGCTTTATCGGCGGCGCTTCCGCTTACGGTGGCAGCGGTACGGTCGGCGGCGTTGTGATCGGCGCTTTGCTGCTGGGCGTGATTAATATGGGCATGTCCATTATGGGACTGGGCGACACCTGGCAGTATGTAATCAAAGGCGGCGTGCTTTTGCTGGCCGTAATCTTCGACGTGGTTACAAGCCGCAAATCCGGAAAGAAATAAGAGGGACATTATGCTGTATATCGGAATCGATCTGGGCACCTCCGCCGTCAAGCTGCTGCTGACAGACGAAGAAGGCCAGATTAAAAATATCGTATCAAAGGAATATCCGCTGGAATTTCCCGCACCCGGCTGGAGCCAGCAGAACCCGGAAGACTGGAAGCGGGCGGTGCTTACGGGAATCCCTGAGCTGCTGAAAGGTTTTGATGCCGGCGAGGTGGAGGGAATCGGCGCCGGAGGACAGATGCACGGGCTGGTGGTTCTGGACGAAGAAGACCGTGTGATCCGCCCGGCCATTCTGTGGAATGACGGCCGCACCGCCGGACAGGTAGAATATCTGAATGAGACGGTGGGAAAAGAAAAGCTGTCCGCCCTGACCGCAAACATTGCCTTCGCAGGCTTTACCGCGCCCAAGCTTTTGTGGATGCGGGAACAGGAACCGGAGAATTTTTCCAGAATCCGTAAAATCATGCTGCCGAAGGACTATATCAACTATATCCTGACCGGCGTCCACAGCACGGACTTTTCCGATGCCAGCGGTATGCTTCTGCTGGATGTGGAGCACAAGTGCTGGTCCGGGGAAATGCTGAAACTGTGCGGCATTACGGAAGAACAGATGCCGAAGCTTTTTGAGAGCTATGAGAAGACCGGAACCTTGAAGCCTGAAATCGCGGAACAACTGGGGCTGCCAGAAACCGTGGCGGTCTGCGCCGGAGCGGGGGACAATGCCGCCGCCGCCGTGGGCACGGGTACTGTGGGCGACGGCGCCTGCAATATCTCGCTGGGCACGTCGGGCACGATCTTTATTTCCAGCGGAACATTCGGCGTGGATCCCAATAACGCCCTTCATGCCTTTGCCCATGCCGACGGGCATTACCATCTGATGGGCTGTATGCTTTCCGCCGCAAGCTGCAACAAATGGCTGATGGAGGATATCTTCGGCGTGAAAGATTTTGAAGGCGAGCAGGCCGGCATTTCGGCGGACCGGCTTGGGTGCAACCGTGTTTACTTTCTGCCTTATCTGATGGGAGAGCGCTCTCCTATTAACGATACCAATGCACGGGGCACTTTTGTGGGCATGACCATGGACACTTCCCGCTCTGACTTAACCCAGGCGGTGCTGGAAGGGGTGGCTTTTGCCATCCGGGACAGCCTTGAAGTTGCCCGGACGCTGGGGATTGATATCCGGCGCAGCAAAATCTGCGGCGGCGGCGCAAAAAGCCCGCTGTGGAAAACCATTATGGCGAATGTGCTGAATATCCAACTGGACGTTCCCGAATCGGAACAGGGGCCGGGGATGGGCGGCGCCATGCTGGCGATGGTGGCCTGCGGACGGTACGGGTCGGTGGAGGAGGTCTGCGGGAAGCTTGTGCGCACCGCAGAAACTGTCTGCCCGACGCCGGAGACTGCCGCCCGGTATGAGGAGCGCTACCGGCAGTTTAAACGCATTTATCCCGCATTAAAGCCGGTGTTTTCGGCAATGAACGGGTGATAAAATGGAACGGAAACATTATCATATGGTTCGGAAGAACCAGGCGAATCTGCGGGTACTGTTCCGCGCGGTGGTGACGGCGGCGTTGTTTTACATAGCGTTCCGGCTGCCTGCCATGAGTGCAGCAGACCCCACATTTCCCGATGCCCTTGGGTGGCTGGCCGCAGGGATATTTTTCACAGTGGCTGCCGTCTTTGGCGTCTATGCCTGGAGATGCTACCGGACCGATTGCCAAAATGCGGTGCTGACGCCGGAGGAAGAAGCGGCGCTGTACGGGGAGTCGGAAGAGTGAGCCTTTACGGCGGGGTTCTGGAGAAAACGCTCCGGACTTCACGGTGAGGCCATGCCTTTTTGCGGATACGCCGCATTTATTTTTGAGAGGTGATATGCCATGAAAATTTATTCAATCCATGATCCTGAATTTGCCCCCTACGGCAAGGTTCTTTCCGGCTATGACACCGAGGCGCTTTTAAAGACCCTGGACGGGGTTACGCCTCTGCCTGAGGGTGTGGAATATGTTCCCTCCCAGCCGGAGCTGGAAGCGCTGCCCATCGCCGGACAGCTTGCCTCCAATGCCTACGGCGGGATGCCCATCCAGCTTGGATGGTGCAACGGGCACAATACCAGGCTGAACTGTCTGGAATACCACAGAGACAGCGAACTCAACTGCGGCACGGCAGATTTTATCCTGCTGGTAGCCAGAGCGGATGAGATTATCGGCGGAAAGCTGGATACCGCAAAGGTAAAGGCGTTTCTGGCGCCTGCCGGCGAGCTGGTGGAGGTTTACGCCACCACGCTGCATTACGCGCCCTGTTCTGCCAGAGCAGGCGCCGGTTTCAAGGTGCTGATTGTGCTGCCATTGGGGACAAATGAAGCCGGGCCGGAGATCCTTCCTTTGAATAACGAGGATCGGATGCTCTGGGCCAGAAACAAATGGCTGCTTGCCCATCCGGACAGCAGCGAGGCCGCCGCCGGGGCTTATGTGGGCCTTGCGGGGGAAAATATTGATATCGGTAAAGAGATTGAATGATTCGTTCTCAGGATTGCAGGAGAGTCACCAATCGCGCTGCCGGAGTCCCGCCCTGTTTTGGTTTGCGGGATTCCGGGAGTACAACTAAAAAATAGGAGGAACTTTGTATGCTGACTAATATTCCCGAAGTGAAACTGGGACTGATTGCCGTGTCCAGGGATTGTTTCATTATTTCCCTGTCGGAGCGCCGCCGTGCCGCCATCGCCGCCGCCTGCCGGGAACAGGGGCTTGACCTGTATGAGTGCGGGACCACGGTGGAAAATGAAAAAGACATGCTCAAAGCGGTCGATGAGGTGAAACAGGCCGGATGCAATGCCCTGGTGGTATTTTTAGGCAATTTTGGCCCTGAAACCCCTGAGACGCTGATCGCCAGAAATTTTGACGGTCCCTGTATGTATGTGGCCGCGGCCGAGGGGGACGGCGACCTGATCGATGGCCGGGGCGACGCATACTGCGGTATGCTGAACTGTTCCTATAATCTGGGAATGCGCCATCTGAAAGCCTTTATCCCTGAATATCCTGTGGGCACAAGTGCGGAGATTGCAAAAGTGATCGGCGAATTTAAGCCGATTGCCTGTGCTCTGATCGGCCTGTCACAGTTAAAAATCATTACTTTCGGTCCCAGACCCCAGGATTTCTTTGCATGTAATGCGCCCATTAAGGGGCTGTATGAAATCGGCGTGGAGATCGAGGAGAATTCCGAGCTGGATCTGCTGGTGGCTTATAAGGCCCATGCCAATGATCCACGTATTCCCGAAGTGTGTGCCGACATGGCCAAAGAGATGGGAGAGGGCTGCTATTACGCCGATATGAATGAGCGTATGGCCCAGTTGGAGCTGACCCTTCTTGACTGGGCCGAGGAACATAAAGGCTCCCGGCAGTATGTGGCGTTTGCCGACAAGTGCTGGCCTGCTTTCCCTGAGGCCTTTGGCTTTGAGCCCTGCTATGTGAATTCCCGTCTGGTAAGCCGGGGAATTCCGGTATCCTGTGAGGTGGATATTTATGGGGCGCTGTCCGAGTATATCGGCATGTGCGTTTCCGGCGATACGGTGACGCTTCTGGATATCAATAACTCTGTTCCGGCTTCTTTATATGAGGAGGATATCAAGGGCAGGTTCGATTATCAGCTTATCGACACCTTTATGGGATTCCACTGCGGCAATACGCCGTCCTGTAAGTTATGCGCCGACCGCGCGGTAAAATATCAGTTGATCCAGCACCGTCTGCTGGAGCCCAAGGATTCTGAGCCTGATTTTACCAGAGGCACCCTGGAAGGCGACATTGCCGCCAGCGATATCACTTTCTATCGTCTGCAGTGTGACAGCGAAGGGAAACTGCGCGCCTATATCGCCCAGGGCGAGGTCCTGCCGGTGAAGACCCGTTCTTTTGGCGGAATCGGCGTGTTCGCGATTCCTGAGATGGGCCGGTTCTACCGTCATGTACTGATTCAGAAACGGTACCCTCACCACGGTGCGGTTGCGTTCGGACATTACGGCAAGGCTCTGTTCGAGGTGTTCAAATTCCTGGGCATCGAGGATATCGCCTATAACCAGCCGAAAAACCTGCCTTATCCCACGGAGAATCCCTGGGCATAAAGCGGTGGGGATGCTGTTCTCCTTTTTCAAACTTCTTGACAGAAAATGACTTCACCGATATAATAAGAAGAATCAACGACGTTGAGGGAGACAGTACCCCCTTGCCGAACGGCAGAGCGAGCCGGGGATGGTGGAAGTCCGGCGCAAGTAGGTTTGGGAAGAAGATCACTCCTGAGTCGCAGCGCCCAGAAAGCGCCGGGAACGGTGCATAAGCGCTGCCGGTGTCCGCCGTTATCCGGAACAGACTTATTGGAGTTGGTGGTAATTGTGAAGCATGGCTTCGTCCGATTTCGGACGAAGCTTTTTTTATATCACAGGAAAGTCCTGCGAACTTCCCTGTGATACAAAAATGCTCCGCTTAGGATGCACACGCAGACGCAGAGGAAATTGCCGCTTGAAAGCGGCGCGTTTGCGGCGCAGAACCCTGCAAAGCAGGATTCTTATTCATGGAGGTTAACATCTATGTATGACAAAGTGTCCACAGACCTGAGATTTGTAGACAGGGAAAAGCAGGTGGAGACGTTCTGGAAAGAACATGACATTTTCAGAAAAAGTGTCGAGTCCAGAAAAGAGGGACCTGCCTATACTTTTTATGACGGCCCGCCCACGGCCAACGGAAAACCCCATATCGGCCATGTGGAGACCCGTGTGTTTAAGGATATGATCCCCCGCTACCGGGCTATGAAGGGCTACATGGTGCCAAGAAAAGCCGGCTGGGATACCCACGGGCTGCCGGTGGAGCTGGAAGTGGAGAAAAAGCTGGGGCTTGACGGAAAGGAACAGATCGAACAGTACGGTCTGGAGCCTTTTATCAAAAACTGTAAGGAAAGCGTATGGAAATATAAGGGAATGTGGGAAGATTTTTCCGACGTCGTAGGCTTCTGGGCCGATATGGACAACCCTTATGTGACCTATGAAAATGATTACATCGAATCCGAATGGTGGTCATTAAAGAAAATCTGGGAAAAAGGACTGCTGTACAAAGGGTATAAGGTAGTGCCTTACTGCCCTCGCTGCGGAACGCCGCTGTCCAGCCATGAGGTTGCCCAGGGCTATAAGGATGTAAAGGAAAAATCTCTGATGGCAAAATTCAGAGCCAAAGGAGAAGACGCCTGGATTCTGGCCTGGACCACCACCCCCTGGACCCTGCCCTCCAACGTGGCTCTCTGCGTCAATCCCCAGGAGGAATATGTCAGAGCGGAAAACCAGGGCGAAGTGTATTACCTGGCCAAAGCGCTGTGCGATACGGTTCTGGAAGGGGATTATACCATTCTGGAAAGCTTCACCGGAAAAGAACTGGAAGGCAAAGAATATGAGCCGCTGTTCCCTTATGCGGATACAAAGGGCAAAAAAGCCTTTTATGTAACCTGCGCCGATTATGTCACGCTGACAGACGGTACCGGCGTGGTGCATATCGCCCCCGCGTTTGGCGAGGACGACGCCCAGGTGGGACGGCGCTATGACCTGCCCCTGGTGCAGTTAGTGGACGGAAAAGGCCAGATGACCGCCGAGACCCCCTGGGCCGGCATGTTTGTAAAGGATGCGGACCGGGAAATCATCAGGGCTCTGAAAGAGAGCGGACAACTGTTCAGGCTTCTGGAGCTGGAACACAGCTATCCCCACTGCTGGCGGTGCGACACCCCTCTGCTTTATTATGCGAGGGAGAGCTGGTTTATCAAGATGACCGCCGTAAAAGAGGATCTGATCCGCAATAACAACACGATCAACTGGATTCCCGAAAGCATCGGCAAAGGCCGGTTCGGGGACTGGCTGGAAAACGTACAGGACTGGGGCATCAGCCGGAACCGCTACTGGGGAACCCCTCTGAATATCTGGGAATGTGAGTGTGGTCATATGCATTCCGTCGGCAGCGTGGCGGAATTAAAGGAGATGTCTCCTGACTGTCCGGAGGAGATCGAGCTGCACCGTCCTTATATCGACGCAGTGACCATCACCTGTCCGGAATGCGGAAAGCAGATGAAGCGGGTGCCGGAGGTAATCGACTGCTGGTACGACAGCGGCGCCATGCCCTTTGCCCAGCACCATTATCCGTTTGAGAATCAGGAGTTGTTTGAATCCCAGTTCCCGGCGGCCTTTATCTCGGAAGCCGTGGACCAGACCAGAGGCTGGTTCTATTCCCTGCTGGCCATCTCCACCCTGATTTTCAACAAGTCTCCGTATGAGAATGTCATTGTTATGGGCCATGTGATGGACAAGGACGGCCAGAAAATGTCCAAGACCAAAGGCAATGCGGTAGACCCCTTTGAAGCGCTGGAGACTTACGGCGCCGACGCCATCCGCTGGTATTTCTACACAAGCGCCGCCCCCTGGCTGCCCAAACGGTTCCACGGAGATGCAGTAACCGAGGGACAGCGGAAATTTATGGGAACGCTCTGGAACACCTACGCATTTTTCGTGCTGTATGCGAATATAGATGCATTTGACGCCACAAAATATAAACTGGAATATGATAAACTGACCGTAATGGACAAATGGCTGCTGTCCAGGCTGAATTCCACCGTAAAGACTGTGGATGAAAATCTGGATGTCTACAAAATCCCGGAGGCCGCCAGGGCGCTGCAGGAATTTGTGGACGATATGAGCAACTGGTATGTAAGGCGGAGCAGAGAGCGTTTCTGGGTAAAAGAGATGCCTCAGGATAAGATCAACGCTTATATGACCCTGTACACTGCGCTGGTGGAGATTTCCAAGGCGGCGGCGCCCATGATTCCGTTTATGACGGAGCAGATTTACAGAAACCTGGTGTGCAATCTGGACGCATCTGCGCCGGAAAGCATCCATCTGTGTGATTTCCCCGAAGTGCATGAGGAACTGATCGACGAAGAACTGGAACGCAACATGGAGGAAGTGCTGAAAATCGTGGTGATGGGCCGGGCCTGCCGCAACGGTGCCGGCATCAAAAACCGCCAGCCGATTGGCAAGATGTTCGTGAAAGCGGAAAGAGCGCTGCCGGAGTTTTACTGCCGGATTATTACGGAAGAACTGAATGTGAAGGCGCTGGAGTTTGCGGAGGATGTGCGTGCCTTTACTTCCTACAGCTTTAAGCCTCAGATGCGCACCGTAGGTCCCAAATACGGCAAGCTTTTAAATTCCATCAAGCAGGCGCTGACAGAGCTGGACGGCAATGGGGCCATGGACTGTCTGAACGGGACGGGAGAGCTGCACCTGGAGATCAATGGAACGGACGTGGTGCTGACCAAAGAAGACCTGCTGATCGACACCGCTCAGATTCCCGGCTATATTTCGGAGACCGACAGAGATCTGACGGTGGTGCTTGACACCAATTTGACGGAGGAGCTGGTCGAGGAAGGCTTTATCCGGGAGATTATGAGCAAGGTGCAGACCATGCGGAAAGAAGCCGGATTTGAGGTAACGGATCATATTACCGTATATGAGGATGCCAATGAGAAACTGGCAGGTCTTCTTTCCAAATACGCGGACGAGGTGAAAAACGGCGTGCTGGCGGACAGCATCGTGACGGGAGCCGCAAAAGGCTATACGAAGGAATGGGATATTAACGGCGAGCATGTAATGCTGGGCGTTGAGAAACTATCATAGATGGGAAAGCTGCAAAACTGAAATAGGAGGACGACATGCAACACATTTTTAACAAGGAAGAGTTTAAAAAGACCGTTGTCTACAATGTGAAAAACCTGTACCGGAGAAACGTGGACGAAGCGTCTCACCAGCAGCTCTTTAACGCCGTGGCCTACACGGTAAAGGATCTGATTATGGACGGCTGGATCGCCACCCACAAGGAATATGACAAACAAGACGCCAAGATGGTGGTATACCTGTCCATGGAATTTCTGATGGGCCGGGCGCTGGGAAACAACATTATTAATATCTGTATCTGGGATGAGGTGCGGGACGCCCTGACGGAGCTGGGCGTGGACCTGAACGTGATCGAGGATCAGGAGCGGGATTACGCTCTTGGCAACGGCGGTCTGGGCCGTCTGGCGGCCTGCTTCCTGGATTCCCTTGCCACGCTGGGCTATCCGGCCTACGGCTGCGGTATCCGCTACAAATACGGCATGTTCAAGCAGCAGATCGAGAACGGCTTCCAGATGGAAGTGCCCGACGACTGGTTAAAGAACGGCAATCCCTTTGAAGTACGCAGGGAGGAATATGCCAAGGAGGTAAAATTCGGCGGCTATGTGAAGGTAGAGCGGGATGCCCAGGGACGGGAGCATTTTGTTCAGGAGGGCTACCAGTCCGTCCGCGCCGTTCCCTATGACCTGCCGATCGTAGGCTACGGCAACGACGTGGTGAATACGCTGCGGATCTGGGATGCGGAGCCGATGAACACCTTTAACCTGGAGTCCTTTGACAAGGGCGATTACCGGAAAGCGGTAGAGGCGGAAAACCTGGCAAAAAATATTGTGGAAGTGCTGTACCCCAACGACAATCACTATGCGGGGAAGGAACTGCGGTTAAAGCAGCAGTATTTCTTTATCTCGGCCAGCGTGCAGACGATGGTGCAGAAATACCTGAGCAATCCCAAGCACACCGATATCCGCAACCTTCATGAGAAGATCGTCTTCCAGTTAAACGACACCCATCCTACGGTGGCGATTCCGGAGCTGATGCGGGTGCTGATGGATGAGCACTACCTGACCTGGGACGAAGCCTGGGCCGTTACCACGAAAGCCTGTGCGTACACCAACCATACGATTATGGCGGAAGCCCTGGAAAAATGGCCGATTGAGCTGTTCTCCCGTCTGCTTCCCAGAATTTATCAGATTGTGGAAGAAATCAACCGCCGGTTCTGCGCAGACATTCGTCAGGCGT
>Ga0137306_102651_pt1 | contig 14577 bp, 19 predicted proteins | sample Inofroosms_March_FD_97187 | JGI IMG/M metagenome (GOLD analysis project Ga0137306, IMG submission 97187) | Mouse cecal microbial communities from Vienna, Austria - N-Acetylneuraminic and N-Acetylglucosamine D2O microcosms_March | ecosystem: Host-associated > Mammals > Digestive system > Large...
CGGTCTAAAAATTCATACATTTTTTCGCCTCTTAATGTCACCTTGCAGCCAATCGGCATTCCTTCCCTGATCTTAAAGTTTGCTATAGAGCGCTTGGATATCGTTTTGATCGGCTTTTGTCCCGAAATCAGCTCCATATCACTCATAGCTGCTTCTAATATTTTCGCATTTTCTTTTGCTTCGCCGATACCCATATTGATTACGATCTTATCCAGCTTCGGCACCTGCATGCGATTTTTATATCCGAATTTTTTGATCATAGCATCTACGATCTCATTCATATACTGCTCTTTTAATCTGCTCACTTTTGGACCTCCTTCCTTCTATTCGTATTAGTCAATAATGTCACCAGTGGATTTTGCAAAACGGACTTTTTTATCACCGTCAAACTTAAATCCGATTCTAGTCGGCTGCCCCTTGTGCAGATACATTACGTTCGAAATATGAATTGGCCCTTCCTGGTGTACAATTCCACCCTGCTGATTCTGCATCGATGGTTTTGTATGCTTGGTAATCATATTCACGCCTTCTACCAGAAGCGTGTTTTTCTTACGGTTGATGGCGATAACCTTACCTTCTTTGTCTTTATCCCTGCCGGTAATTACTTTTACCATATCGCCTTTTTTTATCTTTAACATTGCCATCTTTGCTACCTCCTATAATACTTCCGGAGCCAGAGAAACAATCTTCATAAAATGCTTCTCACGAAGCTCCCTTGCGACCGGCCCGAAAATACGGGTTCCTCTTGGAGTCTGATCTTCTTTTATTATAACTGCAGCATTTTCGTCAAATCTGATGTAAGAACCGTCCTTACGGCGTGCACCGCGTACTGTACGTACTACAACAGCCTTTACGACATCGCCTTTTTTGACAACGCCGCCTGGTGTTGCATCTTTTACAGTGGCAGTAATCACATCACCAATATGCGCATATCTTCTTGTAGAACCGCCCATAACACGAATACAGAGCAATTCTTTTGCTCCAGTATTATCGGCAACTTTAAGTCTGCTTTCCTGCTGTATCATGCTGGAATCCTCCTTGTACTATTATTCCGTATCTGAGCAAAAATCCATTGCAAATGATTATTTTGCTCTTTCTACAATCTCGACAAGTCTCCATCTTTTATCCTTCGATAACGGCCTTGTCTCCATAACTTTTACAGTATCACCGATCCTGCAGTCATTGTTTTCGTCATGGGCTTTTAATTTATAAGTTCTCTTTATAATTTTATTATATAACGGATGACGTACATTGTCTTTTACAGCTACAACGATCGTCTTCTGCATCTTGTCGCTGACAACTACGCCGACACGTGTTTTTCTGAGATTTCTAGCTTTTCCTTCCACGATTTTACTCTCCTTTCCGAGTCCTTGAATTAGGCATTAGCTTTTTCCGTAATGACTGTCTGGATTCTGGCAATATTTTTTCTGACCTCTTTGATCCTGCCTGTATTCTCCAACTGGTTAGTTGCATTCTGGAATCTCAAATTGAAAAGTTCTTTTTTAGCTTCTACCAACCGGGCATTCAAATCTTCCGGTGTATACGTCCGTAATTCTTCTAAATATTTACTTGCTTTCATTTGATTCACCGCCTTCTAATTCTGCACGCGAAACTACTTTACATTTACAAGGTAATTTGTGTGTAGCAAGACGCAATGCTTCTCTTGCAGTCTCTTCTGCCACCCCATCGATTTCAAATAATACGCGTCCTGGCTTTACCACAGCCACCCAGTATTCTAACGAACCTTTACCAGAACCCATACGGGTTTCTGCTGGTTTTGCAGTTACAGGTTTATCAGGGAATATTTTAATCCAGATTTTACCGCCACGCTTTACGTAACGCGTCATTGCAATACGGGCAGCCTCAATCTGGTTTGATTTAATCCATGCCGGTTCCATGGCTACGATACCAAAAGAACCATTTGTGATACGGTTGCCTCTCATCGCCTTGCCTCTCATGGAGCCACGGAACTGTTTTCTATGCTTTACTCTTTTAGGCATTAACATAATTACTGAGCGCCTCCTTCCTTATTTCCTTTTGTCGGAAGTATCTCTCCTTTATAAATCCATACTTTTACGCCTACTTTTCCATAGGTCGTATCTGCTTCAGCAAATCCATAATCAATATCTGCCCTCAATGTCTGCAGCGGGATATTTCCTTCGGAATAGAACTCTGTACGGGCCATATCTGCACCGCCAAGGCGTCCTGAAACAGCTGTCTTGATACCAAGCGCACCAGCCTTTAAGCTTCTGGACATGCAGGATTTCATCGCACGGCGGAAAGAAATACGGTTTTCCAGCTGTCCTGCGATATTCTCGGCTACCAGCTGCGCATCCTTATCCGGCTTTTTGACTTCTTTGATATCCACGATCAGCTTCTTGTCGGTATATTTCGAAAGCTCGCCCTTTACTTTCTCGATCTCAGCGCCGCCCTTGCCGATGACAAGTCCCGGTTTTGCTGTATATATAATGACTTTTACACGCTCGGAAGCTCTTTCGATCTCGATCTTTGAGATACCGGTAGCGTATAATTTCTTTTTCAGAAATTCTCTAATCTTATAATCTTCTATTAAACAGTCTGCGAAATCTCCTTCTGCATACCACTTAGAGTCCCAGTCTGCGATAACTCCGACTCTTAAGCCATGAGGATTAACTTTCTGTCCCATGCTTTCCCTCCTTATCTTTCATTCAGCACAACGGTAATATGGCTCATTCTCTTTTCGATCCGATAAGCGCGTCCCTGTGCCCTTGGCCTGATTCTCTTCATTGTAGGTCCCTTGTTTGCGTAGCATTCCTCAATATACAGGGTATCCGCATTCATGCCATTATTATTCTCAGCATTCGCAATTGCTGATCTTAATAATTTTGCGATAACCTCAGACGCATATCTTGGACTGTAATCTAAGATAGCAAGCGCTGTCTTGACATCCTTTCCACGGATTGCATCTAACACAAAGCAAGCTTTCTGAACAGACACTCTTGCATAAGATAATTTTGCAGATGGTCTGGTATCTTTATTTGCATTTCTCTCTCTCTTAATTTGGGATCTATGTCCTTTAGCCATGAAATAGAGCCTCCTTTCCTAAACAGCGAATTATTTCACTCTTGACCTTTTTTCTTCTTTCACATGGCCCCGGTAAGTTCTAGTCGCAACGAACTCACCCAGCTTGTGGCCAACCATATCCTCGGTAACATATACCGGAACATGCTTTCTTCCATCATGAACTGCAAATGTACGTCCCACAAAGGATGGGAAAATCGTGGAACGGCGGGACCATGTCTTAATAACCGAATTATCACCCGCAGCGTTCAGAGCATCTACTTTTTTCAACAGGCTTTCATCAGCGAAAGGACCTTTTTTCAGTGATCTACTCATTGTTCATTATTCCTCCTATTTACTCTTGATTGCTCTACCGTCACGTCTTCTTACAATCATCTTATTCGAAGCTTTGTGTTTCTTACGGGTCTTCAGTCCGAGTGCCGGCTTGCCCCATGGTGTGCTAGGGCCTGGACGTCCGATTGGAGCCCTGCCTTCACCACCACCGTGTGGATGGTCATTCGGGTTCATCGCAGAACCACGTACGGTCGGACGGATACCCATATGGCGCTTACGTCCTGCCTTACCGATATTGATCAGGTTGTGGTCGCCATTTCCTACTACACCGATTGTCGCACGGCAGTTCAGAGGAATCATTCTCATTTCACCAGAAGGCAGCCTTAATGTAGCATATTTGCCTTCTTTCGCCATTAACTGTGCGCTCAGGCCTGCTGAACGAACCAGCTGTCCGCCTCTTCCCGGATACATTTCAATGTTGTGTACCAGAGTACCGATCGGGATATTCTCAAGCGGAAGACAGTTGCCGACTCTTACTTCTGCATCCGGCCCGTTCATTACCTTCATGCCGTCTGTCAGTCCTGCCGGAGCAACGATATATGCTTTCTTGCCGTCTTCATACTGTATCAAAGCTATATTTGCTGACCTGTTTGGATCGTATTCAATACCTACTACAGTTGCAGCAATGCCGTCTTTATTTCTTTTAAAATCTATAATTCTATATTTACGCTTATTTCCGCCTCCGCGGTGCCTAACCGTAATTTTACCCTGATTATTACGTCCTGAATGCTTCTTTAATGGAACTAACAGAGACTTTTCAGGAGTTTTTTTCGTGATTTCAGAGAAATCAGATCCAGTCATATGCCTTCTGGAAGGTGTATATGGCTTATAACTCTTAATTCCCATGAGTGTTTCTCCTTTCGATGCTTTATCAATATTTTATATGAACATTATTGATATTTTATTGACAGTCTATCTGGGTACTGTATTGATGCATGCAGACCGGTATTCTGCTAAGCGGTGCTGCCTCATGCAGTACCCTTGGCATGATGCCTTCCTTCTGCCGCATCAATATTGCCCGCTTATCCATCAATACTGATTTATGCTTTCTTATCGTGCAAGCTGCACATAATTTACGCTGCCATGCCATTATATGGCTTGATCTTATAATCCGCTGAAAAGCTCGATATCTGCGCTGTCAGCTGTCAGCTTAACCATTGCTTTCTTTCTGGCTGCAGTCATGCCTACTACGTTTCCGCGTCTTCTTTTTTTGCCCGGAAGATTCATAGTATTTACTTTTTCTACTTTTGTTCCCTCGAACATTTTCTCTACTGCTTCTTTGATCATCGACTTATTTGCATCTGGATGAACATAAAACGTATAAGTCTTGTCAGCCATGAGATCCATGCTTTTTTCTGTTACTACCGGCTTAATGATTACATCATAATATTGTATATTCGCCATTATGCATACACCTCCTCGATTGTTGCCAAAGCATCCTTTGTAACAACCATCGTATTGTATTTCAAAATATCATATACGTTGATCGTATTTGTCAGTGATACCTTAACACCCGGAATGTTTCTTGCAGACAGCAGCACATTGTCATTTTTTTCATTTAACACTACCAGTGCTTTTTGTTCTGCATTCAGTGCCTTTAAGACGCCGATCATTCTCTTGGTCTTAATCTCATCCAGCTTCAGCTCATCTACTACGATAAACTTGCTGTCATTTACTCTGGATGTCAGCGCGGATTTAAGCGCTGCTCTTTTTTCTTTTTTATTCAGCTTAAACGAATAATCCCTTGGTGTCGGGGCAAATACAACTCCGCCGCCCTTCCACTGAGGTGCTCTCGTAGAACCCTGCCTTGCATGTCCGGTTCCTTTCTGACGCCACGGTTTTCTACCGCCGCCGCTCACTTCCGAACGCGTCTTGGCTTTCTGTGTTCCCTGACGTTTGTTGGCAAGATGCTGCAGGACTGCCATGTGCACTAAATGCTCATTGACTTCTACACCAAAGATAGCATCGCTTAATTCTATGCTGCCTACTTCCTTGCCTTCCATATTATAAACAGCTACGTTAGCCATTTGTAGTTCCTCCTTTCCAAATATCAAGCACTATTTATATGATTTCACTGCTTCTTTAATTGTGATCATGGACTTCTTTGGTCCTGGTACCGCACCTTTGACCAACAGCAGATTATTCTCTACATCCACTTTTACAACCTCTAAATTCTGGACTGTCACCTGCTCATTGCCCATATGACCCGGCATTCCCTTTCCCTTAAATACACGGCTAGGAGAAGAGCATGCACCATTGGAACCCTGATGACGGTGGAACTTGGAACCATGGGTCATAGGTCCTCTGTGCTGTCCATGTCTCTTAATAGCGCCTTGGAAACCTTTACCTTTTGAAATTGCAGTAGCGTCTACCTTATCGCCTGCTGCAAAGATATCAACCTTGATTTCATCTGCCAGATTATAATCACCGGCATTTGCAAACTTAAATTCCCTTACATATCTCTTGCCAGAAACGCCTGCCTTGTCAAAATGGCCTTTTTCAGCCTTTGTAACACCATGCCTGCGTCTGATCTCTTTCTTTCCGTTGGCATCCTTGTTAATGATCTTGTCCTTTTTGTCCACAAAGCCAACCTGCACTGCACTGTATCCATCATTTTCAACAGTCTTGATCTGTGTTACATAACAAGGACCAGCCTGCAGCACTGTTACCGGAGTCAGTTCTCCGTTTTCATTGAAGATTTGAGTCATTCCGACTTTGGTAGCTAAAATCGCTTTCTTCATTTTTTACCTCCTGTTATCCGGCCAATCATGGCTGGCCGGCATAATCTACAGCGGAACGCTGGTTTAACAGCTGCGGATTTTCATAATCTGCGCAGCAACCTCCATGCCGTTAGGCATATTGTGCGTTCATCCTAGAACAGTTAGAAACATAAGTGGAACACTATGCTCAAAAGAAAGTGTTGCTTCTGAAAGTGTTGCTTCTATGATAAAAACCCTTCAGGATTATTGCCCCATTATTTCATCTTGATATCAATGTTTACGCCGGCCGGCAGCTCCAGCCTTGTCAGCGCATCTACAGTCTTCTGTGTAGGCGCGATGATATCAATTAAGCGCTTATGAGTCCTCTGCTCGAACTGTTCTCTGGAATCTTTATACTTGTGGACAGCCCTTAAAATAGTGATGACCTCTTTCTTTGTCGGCAGAGGTACCGGCCCGCTCACCTGCGCTCCATTCTTCTTTACAGTTTCGATGATTTTTCTTGCTGATGCATCGATCAGCTCATGATCATAAGCTTTGAGAATAATTCTCATTGTTTGACTTGCCATAAAAAAAGTCGCCTCCTTATTCGCACTTTGTATTTGACAGACTGGAAACCTGGGTTTCCATCTGTATCAGTACGACAAGCGGTGACTGTACACGACCCCGTGTGTGTCCTAAATACCGACTACACACCATATTTCTACAACTTACTATAGTAGATATTCTGATGGTACAGTGACTTGTCGCCAGTTTCCTAACTTGACATTCGCTCCACGGAAAACCTGCCACACAGGCAGCAACCTCACGCTTCAACGCTATCATGTCACAGCACTTTGGATTATATCCAATAAAATGAAGGATTGCAATATATTTTTATAAAATATTGTATTTTTTTTCATACAATAAACAAATCTGACATAATCTCAAAAAATAGATTGCATTCATTCAGATACAAGTTATAATAAATTAAGCCAGACCAATACTTTATACAAATACTTCATATTTCATAAAAAACAAACACTTCATAATTTTATAGAAAATAGAAAGGCAGATTTTTATGTGGATTGCAGACAAATGGAAAGATTTTGAAGTTATCGACTGTTCAGAAGGTGAAAAGCTGGAGCGCTGGAAAGACTATATACTGCTGCGCCCGGACCCGCAGGTCATCTGGAACACGCCGAAAGCCGACAGGCGCTGGAACCAGCTAAATGCCCATTACCACCGCAGCGCAAAGGGCGGCGGCGAATGGGAATTTTTCAAGCTGCCGCAGCAATGGACGGTACAGTACGAGACGCCTGCAAAGACGCTCACATTCCACCTAAAACCATTTCATTTTAAGCATACCGGCATTTTCCCGGAACAGGCGGTCAACTGGGACTGGATTTCCGATCAAATAATGAAAGCAGACAGGCCGGTAAAAATACTGAACCTTTTTGCCTATACCGGAGGTGCCACGCTTGCAGCCGCGGCAGCCGGTGCAAGTGTCACACATGTCGATGCCTCAAAAGGCATGGTCAGCTGGGCAAAAGAAAATGCTTCTTCCTCCGGCCTTACCAATGCACCTGTGCGCTGGCTGGTAGACGACTGCCTCAAATTTGTCGAACGCGAAATCCGCCGCGGCAGTACTTACGATGCTGTCATTATGGACCCGCCGTCCTATGGAAGAGGCCCTAAAGGCGAGATCTGGAAAATCGAAAACACAGTGTATCCGCTGATTCATCTGTGTGCAAAAATCTTGTCCCCGGCTCCGCTGTTTTTTCTGGTAAATTCATACACTACAGGACTGCAGCCTGCCGTACTTTCGTATATGCTTGGTTCTGTAATGAAAGAATTCGGCGGTACTGTCATAGCACAGGAAATCGGACTGCCAGTGACCTCCAGCGGACTGGTGCTGCCGTGCGGTGCCTGTGGAAGGTGGAGTGCGGATTGAGTCTGCCGCACTTCACGTTCCTTCAGTCTACACCTCATAGCTTTTTTCCATACCCTTTTAAAATCTGTTCACTCAGATCATCAATCTGGGCCAGTTTTTTCTGTCCGAGCTTTTTTAGTATTTCCATTCTTGCTTCATATAGATTCGGCGTCCTGGCCTCCCTGTCATGGCAGTCACTGCCAAGGACTGCCAGATGCTTCTTTAAAAACCTCAGGCTGAACTTTCTGCTTTTTCTGTCTAAAAGGCTGTCCCCATTGATCTGAGCATAAATCGGGAGCTGAAAGACCTCATTCCAGACCCGCTTATCCTGCTGCAGCTCATAATACCTGTCCACATGGGCAAGCATGACGGTAAGCCCGCGCTTCGTTATTATTTTTTGTATATCATCTTTGATCTCCTGCGTCCACTGTATATACGGCAGCTCCAGGAGCAGGACAGAAGTTCCTTCTATACACAGCTGCGGCAGCGCCTGTGCCTCCCATATGCCCGGAAAATAATATACCTCTGCGCCGATATGCAGTGCCGGAACGGCCTCCCACCCCAGCATTCCCTCACGCAGCCTGGCAATGCTTTCTTCCCTGCGGTGCCGAAACAGGTCAAACGCATCCCTTTCTGCATAAAAATGCGGCGTCGCAACCACTTTCGACACCCCGTGTTTATGTTCAAGAAAAAGCAGCCACAACGATTCTTCAATGCTATGGCTGCCATCATCAATTTCTGGCAATATATGAGAATGAAAATCAATCACTGCCTCGCCCCACTTCTTAAATTTATGTTATACAAATACCTGACCTTACTCTTCATCCGGCATACGCCATGCGTAATATGTTTTCCCAATGATCAGCGCCGCAGCAATTCCACATATGCCTCCGATGATCATTCCAATTAATCCAAAAAAACACCCAATCGCAAAGATTAGTGCTCCCATAACAGTCCCTAATATATATCCACGCATTTTCAGCTTTTTGTCTTCGGCATGTTCTTCTTCCTGCCCGTCCGTCTGTTCTGCATCCTGATCGTAATCTTTATATAGTATTTCATACTCCATAAATTTCTTTTTAATAAATGCCCCGATCATTTTTTCGATCTTGAGTATGTAGGCAGCTTCGGTCTGTCTGTCCTGCGCAGCATCCCTGAATTCTTTTTCCAGCTTCGTACGTGCTTCATTGTACCTGTACACCTTAGCACGTGAAGCCAGATGGTCAATATGTGTATTAAACCAGCGCGTTACCGCTTCGTCATCACGGCTAAATACAACATCCTCCAGCATATTGTAGGATTCCGAGGTTCTGTCTCTTGACACTTCCTTAATAATATCGGTAATGTCATCTTTGCATATACTCAGCAGGGAACGCGCATCTTCCTGCGCGGCCGGCTGCGTATTTATATCCGGCTTCTGCTTCCAGGCGCTGCTTTTGGCGGCAGTGTTTGAAACAGCCTGTGCCTGCTCAGCCGCATTCTGGCTGCTCTGCACATTTTTCGAGCCTTCATGCACTGCTGCCGCATTCGTGCCGCTCTGCACATTTTTCGAGCCTTCATGCACCGCTGCCGCATTCGTACTGCTCTGCTGCACTTTCGGGGCAAATCTGCCGGTCTGAAATATTTTCTGCCAGTCGTAGTCACTCTGCCTTACCGTTTCACTGGCATAATTGTTTCTGCCGGCTGTCTGCCCGTCAGTATCCTTCAGATCAGAGCCTTCCGCAGCCGGCTGCTTTTCAGGACTATTCTGCCCGTCTTTCTGCTGCGCTGCATCTGCTCCCAGCGTTATGCCTCCTGCTGCCCCAAGTGCGGACAAGTCTGTATTGTAATTTTCTACTACGCGCCCTTCATACGACTGGTTATGTCCTTTTTCTACTTTAGATACTGCTTCCAGCCTTTTTTTCATTTGTGATTTAATTTTCTTATACTCGGTGCGTATCTCATCTATAGTTGAAATATTTTTGCCAGAACGATATTCATACTGATTTAAAAGCTCATTGAACTGGCTGTCCAATTCGTCGAATGTTCCTGGATTATTAAAATATCTCAATTTACTTTTTCATCCTTTCAATTTTAATTAAAACCGCCATTAGCAATAGGACTTTCAAAGTAAATCATACCATAATTATATCTTTCTTTCAATCTAATTATACGAATTTAAAGGACAGCCGCGCTTCTAATTTTCAAACATAGGCGTTGATAAATAACGTTCTCCCGTATCAGGAAATATAACCACAATCGTCTTTCCCTCGTTTTCCGGGCGCTGCGCCAGCTGTGTCGCAGCCGAAAGTGCGGCTCCGGCAGATATGCCGACCAGAATGCCCTCTGTCTTTGCGATCTCCCGGCCCATCGCAAATGCTTCTTCATTTTCTACCTTGATTATCTCATCATACACTGCCGTATTCAGCGTATCCGGTACAAATCCTGCGCCGATTCCCTGGATCTTATGCGCTCCCGCCCTGCCTTCCGATAAAATCGGTGAAGCCGCAGGTTCAACTGCCTTGATCTGGATATTCGGATTTTTGGATTTTAAATATTCGCCTGTACCGGTGATCGTACCGCCGGTTCCTATTCCTGCTACAAGGATGTCTACCTTTCCATCCGTATCCTGCCAGATTTCCGGCCCGGTTGTCTCACGGTGCATCTGTGGATTGAGCTGATTGACAAACTGTCCCGGCTGAAAGCTGCCCTTGATTTCTCCTGCCAGCTCATCCGCCTTTGCAATCGCGCCTTTCATGCCCTTTGTGCCATCTGTCAATACCAGCTCCGCACCATATGCCTTCATCAGATTGCGCCTCTCGACACTCATTGTTTCCGGCATGGTAATGATAATACGTATGCCGAGTGCTGCCGCCACAGAGGCCAGTCCGATACCTGTATTTCCGCTGGTCGGCTCTATAATGACAGAATCTTTATGAATGGTTCCGTTCTGCCATGCATCCAGCAGTATCTTTTTTGCAATACGGTCTTTTACGCTGCCTGCCGGATTAAAATATTCTAGTTTTGCCAGGATAACTGCCTTTAAATTATGCTTCTTCTCATAATTGCTGAGTTCTAAGATCGGCGTACCGCCTACCAGTTCTGTTACACTCTTATAGATTTTCATACATGCAGCCCTTTCTACCTAAAAATTTAATTATATTTTATTTTCTATTTTACCGCCCGAAATGCTTCATCCAGGTCCTGTATAATATCATCTATATGCTCAATTCCAATAGAAAGACGTATCGTATTGCGCCGTATGCCTGCACCCGCAAGCTCTTCTTCATTCATCTGTGAATGCGTAGTGCTCGCCGGATGAATGACCAGCGACTTTGCATCTGCTACGTTTGCAAGCAGGGAAAAAAGCTTCAGATTGTCAATAAATTCTTTTGCTTCCCCGGCGTCTCCTTTTATGTCAAACGAAAAAATCGAACCGCCTCCATTAGGAAAATATTTTTTATAAAGCTCCTGCTGCTTAGCATCCTCTGACGCAGCCGGATGATGCACCGCTTCTACCTGCGGATGTGTGCGCAGATATTCTACTACTTTTTCCGCATTCTGCACATGCCGCTCCACACGCAGTGACAGCGTTTCCAAGCCCTGCAGGAACAAAAAAGCATGAAACGGTGACAGCGTCGCTCCTGTATCCCGCAGCAGAATCGCACGTATGCTCGTCACAAATGCCGCCGCTCCTGCTGCCTTTGTAAAGCTGATCCCATGATAGCTTGGATTCGGCTGTGTAATATGCGCAAACTTGCCGGAGGCCTCCCAGTCAAATTTACCGGAATCTACAATCACTCCGCCGATTGCCGTTCCATGCCCGCCGATAAACTTTGTAGCAGAATGCACTACGATATCTGCGCCATACGCAATCGGACGCACGAGATACGGTGTTGCAAATGTATTGTCAACAACCAGCGGTATCTGATGTGCATGCGCTATTTTCGCGACAGCCTCAAGATCCGTCACATCCGAGTTTGGATTGCCGAGTGTTTCTGCAAATACTGCTTTTGTATTTTCTTGTATGGCAGCTTCTACTTCATCCAAATCAGATATATCTACAAATGACGCGGTAATTCCGTACTGAGGCAGTGTATGCTGCAGCAGATTGTAGGTTCCGCCATAGATATTTTTCGCTGCCACAATATGATCACCCGACAGTGCCAGATTCTGAAGCGCATAGCTGACTGCTGCCGCGCCCGATGCCACTGCCAGTGCCGCCACGCCGCCTTCCAGCGCTGCAATCCGCTGTTCAAATGCGTCCTGCGTAGGATTGGTCAGCCTGCCATATATATTTCCTGCCTCCGACAGCTCAAATCTGGCTGCTGCATGATCGCAGTCATGAAACACATAAGATGTCGTCTGATAAATCGGAACCGCCCGCGCATCTGTAGCCGGATCTGGCTGCTCCTGTCCTGCGTGCAGCTGCAGTGTCTCAAATTTTAGTTTTCTTTCTTCATACGCTTTCATAATGTATACCATCCTTTCATCTTCATTCTGCCCCCTATAAAATCTGGAGAATGATTTTTTAAATATGCTCTAGTAAACCAATCGGAAAATTAGAATATAACCCTAAAAAGATACCATTCAAATACATCTGCCTGTATTTGAATGGCGGCACAGCCTAAATACTATAATCTCCCTCTTTCTGCAGTTTCCAGCTGATCAGGTCTGCGAGCGTGATATGATCGATCACCTCATTGACTGCCTCATTCATCTTGCGGTAGACAAGCACTGTCACGCAGTCATCGCTTTTATCACAGCCTCCCATTTCCTCATCCAGACACTCCACCGGAGCCAGGCTGCCTTCTGTCAGGCGCAGGATCATCCCTACCGTATACTCCTTTGCCGCCCGTGTCAGCAGATAGCCGCCCTGCGGCCCCCGTACACTCCTGACATACCCTGCCTTATTTAATACCGAAACGATCTGCTCCAGATACTTATCTGATATATCCTGACGTGCCGCAATCTCTTTGATTCTGACCGGCATCCCCGTATCATGAAGCGCCAGATCCAGCATCAAGCGGAGCGCATATCTTCCCTTTGTTGAAATCCTCATCTTCTCCCAGTCCTTTCCATACCTCCATGCCGCTGCATGCTAAGACATTTCCTGTCTGTATTCCCAATATGCAGCATAATACCCGCTCAATTCAATTCCTACCAGTTATATATGATACGCTTATCCATCTTAAAAATCAAGCTGCTTTTCATAATTTTCAATCAACTGCATATCACAGCTCATTTATTCCAGCTATCAGCTTATATCAGATCACATCAATTCACATCAAATCAATTCACATCACATCAATTCACATCACATCAATTCACATCAAATCACATCATGCTCCATCCATCTCCCCTGCAGGAAACGCACACCAAAAAATACGGAACGGCAGATCCAGTCAATAAACATGCCGAACCAGACTCCCGTAAGCCCCATATCCATTTTTAAGACAAAAAAGTATGACAATACTACGCGGAAAATCCACATGCTCAAAATACTGACTGTCATTGTATACCCTGCATCTCCGCCGCTTCTAAGAATATGCGGCATGGTAAAGCTGAGCGCCCAGAAAAATATGCTGAATACCGCAAACCACCGTATGACTTCCACACACATATCCTTTGCCTCAATTGATAAATGAAATGCGCCTGCTACATACGGAATGCTGAAATATGCAATGACATTTGCAGCAGCAAGCCCGGCTGCCGCTGTGGCAAGCAGCAGCTTTGCATAGCTTTTTGCCTGCTCCTTCTCGCCCGCACCCAGACACTGCCCTATTACCGGAATTACCGCCAGGCTCATCGTATTGCCGGGAATATTTGCCATGGACGCGACTGTATTTGCCACCGCATTTGCTGCAATCGCTGACGTGCCGAGCGTTGAAGTCAGGCTGCTGACACACAGCTTGCCTACCTGGAACATGCCGTTTTCCATGCCGCTTGGAATCCCAATGCGCAGAATCGGCCGGATCTGCTCTCTTTCCGGCCTCATATCAGACAATTGTTCAATACGAAGCGGATTCTTTGCACTCTGCTGACGCATCGTTACCCACACTGCAGCAAATATGCGGCCGATCAATGTCGCAAGCGCAGCTCCTAGAACACCCATTTTCAGCCCGTAGATCAGCAGTGCATTTCCACTGATATTAATTACATTCATGACCAGGCTGGCTTTCATGCTGATTTTGCTGTCACCCTGCGCCCGAAACAATGCGGCTCCGGCATTATAAACACCCATAAACGGATAAGACACTGCACTGATCAGAAAATAAATCTGTGCAAACTCCATGACGCGGCCATCAATCCGCCCGAATATAAACCGGAGTATGCTCCTGCTGCCCAGTGCAGCCACGATCATAACCGTCACTGTACTGATCAAAAGTACACTGTACAGCTGCGCTGCACTTTTCTTCGCATGTTTCTGATCCCTGCGCCCTACATACTGGCTGACTACTACCGCGCCTCCCTGCGCCAGCGCAGATAAGATCTGAAACACAAGAATGTTCAATGTATCTACCAGACTAACACTTGAAACTGCTGCCTCTCCGACACTGGATACCATATACGTAT
>Ga0137306_102652_pt1 | contig 14552 bp, 12 predicted proteins | sample Inofroosms_March_FD_97187 | JGI IMG/M metagenome (GOLD analysis project Ga0137306, IMG submission 97187) | Mouse cecal microbial communities from Vienna, Austria - N-Acetylneuraminic and N-Acetylglucosamine D2O microcosms_March | ecosystem: Host-associated > Mammals > Digestive system > Large...
GCAGCGGCTATCGCAGTCAGAAACAACTTCTGTTCCTCACCGACTTCATAGATGAAAAGCTCCCAGAACACAAACACCAGATCTACCACAATCAGATAAATCATCAGTGGAAGCAACAACAGCCAAAATAACCGCAATAGCTTCCTAACATATGGCATGGTTTTCATGAAGTACCTCCTCGCCAAACCAGATTCCTCCACTACATTTTCCGGCGCCTTAAAAGCATGGGGCATGGCACACCTTTTTTATTGTATCACAAAATCATTGCTTTTTTCCACCCCAAATACTATAATAATATGGAAAAACTCCCACAGAAAGAAGGTTTTTCCTATGACAAAAAAACGCATCATCATCGCTCTGGGACACCATGCTCTTGGCACCAATCTTCCGGAGCAGAAGGCTGCTGTCACGGGCACTGCCCAAGTGATTGCTGACCTTATACAAAAAGGTTGGCAGATTGCTCTCGTTCACAGCAACGCTCCCCAAGTCGGTATGATTCATACCGCTATGAATGAATTTTCCCGATTACACCCAGGCTACACAGCTGCACCTATGTCCGTATGTTCTGCTATGAGCCAGGGATATATCGGTTATGATTTACAAAATGGTATCCGTTCCGAACTGCTGCGCCGGGGCATCTACAAACCCGTTTCTACCATTCTGACTCAAATGATGGTGAATCCTTACGATGATTCTTTTTATCATCCAATCAAAAAAATCGGACGCTATATGACCCGTCCGGAAGCCGATGCCGAAGAAGCCAAAGGCAACTATGTTACCGAAGTTCCCGGTCATGGATGGCAACGGATTATCTCCGCACCCAAACCCGTCTCCATTGTGGAAATCGATGCAATCCGCGCCCTGTTAGATGCCGATCAAATTGTAATCTGCTGCGGAGGCGGTGGTATCCCGGTTCTAGAACAAGGTTCTCATCTGAAAGGAGCCAGCGCCGTCATTGAAAAAGATCTGGCGGCCGGACTGCTAGCGACAGAAACGAATGCTGATATATTAATGATCGCCACCAGTGTAACCAACGTCACCCTGAATTATGGCACCCCTCACGAAAAGTCTATCAACCATATGACAATCAATGAAGCTGAAGAATATATCCGTCAGGGACATTTCGAGTTCGCCTCCATGCTTCCCAAAATTGAGGCCGCTCTGTCCTTCCTCCGATCCGGCAAAGGCCGCAAAACTATCATCACCACTCTCGAAAAAATCCTTGATGGCATAGAAGGACAAGCCGGAACTTGCATTGAATAACCCCTGTGAATTTTGACTTTTGCAGAGATTTAGAAGTCCTTAAATCCCTGATTTTGGCGTTGAAACGAAAATATACTCTGTCTGAGCGAAGCGAGTTTGTATATTTTCGTTTCACTTTTAGCAAAAATCAGGGATTTTAGGAATTCTTAATCTCAAAATAAGCCACCCACCATTTCCCTTCCCCTATGCCCATGAATCATCCAAACACAAGATAGAAAAACGATTGATGACTTATTTTTCGCTCCCTCTTTATTTTCTAGAACCCACCTAAAAATCTACTAATATCCATAAAAAATCTGTGCCATGGGTGAACTCTTATCTAAAATCAACGTATTATCCCCATTTTTCAGCGCCGCCTTTGCTGCGTCCAAGGAACGGACAAAATTATAAAAATCCGCTTTATTGGCATCATTGTAGGCATTGGAAAGGATCTGCATATACTGGGCTTCCCCCTCTGCTTTGATCTTCTCTGCCTCCGCCATGGCTTTCGATTTCATCACCGATACCTCTTTGGTGGTATCGTTCTTAATCTTCTGCGCCGAAGAGTTCCCTTGTGCCGTAAAAGAAGCAGCAATGTTATTCCTCTCCGAGATCATCCGATCATAAACTGCCTGTTTATTATCATCTGGCATGTCCAAAGACTTCGTTTCCACCGCCAGCACCGTAATTCCATAGCCATCCAGAGAGTCGCCAATATTTTCTTTGATATCCAGCGCCAGTTTCCCATTTCGGTTTTCAATAATCTCTGCCTGATCCATATTGGAGATCACGGATTTCATAGAGGAAAACACCGAAGCAGAAATTCTCGACTGTGCCTGTGCCACCTGACCATTTAAGTGCCTGGTAAACAAAACCGGATCCGAAATCCGCCATAACACAAAAGCATCTGCAATCATACTTTTTTTATCTTTGGTAATCACATCTGACTTGGGAATATCATAAATCTGCAACTCTTTAGGAACTGACGCGCTATTCTGCACAAACGGAATCTTAAAAGATACCCCTGGTGTCTCCACCACCCGCACGATCTCTCCAAACTGCCGAATCAACTGGTATTCATCCGGGTAAGTGATCACCACCGAGACGCCCAGCAACAACACTGCCAATACCAGGACTAATACTGTGACAGCCTTACCAACCCGCTTCATTGCGCCACCTCCCCACTTTCTTGGACCGCTTCTTGCGTTTCTCCTTCATTATCAGAAACACGATTTTGAGATGCCGGAACTGAAGACACAAAATTATCTAACGGGAGCAACTTCTGGGTGCCGCTCTCATCCACCAGATAAACCTTCATCCTTGGAAGTAGCTCCTCCATAGTCTCGTAGAACATCCTTTGCTTGGTAATCAATGGATATTTGCTGTATTCCTCATACATCCGCTCAAACCGGGATACCTGCCCCTGGGCCTCATTCATGCGAGCTTCTTTTTCTGCCTCTGCATTCTTGATAATCTGATCGCATTCCGCCTCTGCCTGTGGAATCTTTTCGTTGCGATCCTTGTTGGCATTGTTGATGGCCGTCTCTTTTCCCTGTTTGGCATTTTCCACATTCTTAAAAGCATTCATAACTTCTGTGGTAGGAGGAAATGCATCCTGAATCGTGATATTTACCACTGACAAACCAATATCCTCTTCCATCATCCGGTTGGTCAGCTTTTCTTTAATCTCTGACTGAATCAGCGCCTTCCCAGTGGTAATCACATCATCTACATTGTAAATTCCTACGGTATCCCGAATATAGGATTGTGTCAACATTTTCAGTGTCGCCTCCGGATCTGCAGAGGCATACAGATATTTCACCGGATCACTGACCATATACTCCAAATAAAAGTCGGTGTTGACAAAATTAAAATCCTTGGTGATCATCACCGACTCTTCATCAATGGATTCCTTGGTCTCTAGCATATAACCAATCGGCATTCCCTTAATGCCTTTGGATACCATCTGTACCCGCTGAACAAACGGAATTTTAAAATGTAATCCAGCCTGAGACACCGCCTCTGCGCTTCCTAATGTCACCACCACGGCATAATTCTCTTCATCCAGCATATAATAGCTGTTCATCCCCGCCAACAGCAAAAACAGCACAAAAATCCCCACTCCTAGCCCTCGAAACGGGCGGAATCGACGCACGGGATTACCATGGGAGTCAAACCGCTCCGGCTCTTTCTCTGGCTGCGAACCGCCGCTTTCTTCTTTCTGGCTGCCACCTCTCGGGGACCTTATCGCACCCAATCCCCCCAGGCCAAACAAATCCTCAAATGGATTTCGATTTTGTTTCATTTGATTTCAGCCTTTCTCTGCACATCTTTCAGTTACCATTTCTTTAGTGATGGAACAGACGAATTCCGGTAAAGGCCATTGCCATTCCATATTTATTACAGGTCTCAATCACGTTATCATCTCGCACCGATCCTCCCGGCTGGGCGATATAACGCACCCCACTCTTGTAGGCTCGCTCAATATTGTCTCCAAAGGGGAAAAACGCATCCGATCCAAGAGCTACATCCTTCATCTGATCCAGCCAGGCACGTTTCTCTTCCTGGGTAAATACCGGCGGCTTCACCCGGAAAATCTTCTCCCAGGTGCCATCTGCCAAAACATCCCTATACTCTTCACCAATATAAACATCAATCGCATTGTCCCGGTCTGCCCTTTTGATCCCTTCCACAAACGGTAAATTCAACACCTGAGGAGCCTGACGCAAAAACCAGTTGTCAGCCTTTTGTCCGGCCAGCCTGGTACAATGTACGCGGGACTGCTGCCCGGCTCCAATACCGATAGCCTGTCCGCCTTTGGCATAACAGACCGAATTGGATTGGGTATATTTCAAAGTAATCAGAGAAATCAATAGATCCATCTTCGATGTATCGGGAATCTCTTTATTATCGGTTACCACATTTGTCAGAAGATCTTTGTTGATATCCAGATTATTTCTACCCTGTTCAAATACCACACCAAATACTTGTTTTCGTTCAATCAACTCTGGTTCATATGCTTCATCGATCGCAATTACACAATAATTCCCATTTTTCTTTGATTTTAAGATCGCAAGCGCTTCTGGATCATATCCTGGCGCAATCACACCGTCCGATACCTCACGTTTGATTAGACGCGCCGTATCCCCATCGCAGACATCTGACAAAGCGATAAAATCTCCAAAAGAAGACATCCGATCCGCGCCTCTAGCACGGGCATAGGCGCTAGCCAAAGGCGAAAGCTCCCCCATATCTTCTACCCAATAAATTTTTGCCAATGTCTCATCCAATGGCAGTCCTACTGCCGCCCCTGCTGGAGACACATGTTTAAACGATGTAGCGGCGGGCAGTCCGGTCGCCTTCTTCAACTCCCGAACCAACTGCCACCCGTTAAAGGCATCCAGAAGATTGATATATCCCGGCCGGCCTGACAGCACTTGGATCGGCAGCTCCTTTTCCTGGTTCAAAAAAATTTTTGCTGGTTTCTGGTTGGGATTGCATCCATATTTCAGTTCCAGTTCCTTCATATTTTTATCCATCCTTCCTCTCATCCTCGGTAAACGTTCATCCCTTATATTTTATTTACAATCCTGCTCTCATATCTGCCAGTAGCAATATCGATATAGCGCACAAACAAAGACACTTTATTATCTTCATTCAAGTTCTCCCACAACATCGCCGTGAAAGCGTCGATATCCTCCATCCCCATCTCTACCCGTTTGGGTTCACCTTCAAAGCTGGGAAGCGGATTGCCATCATTTTGATAAGTATGGATGAAATGTCCTTCTCCTGCCACCGGATTCTCGTAGGCAAAAGTATAGCGGCAGCAAGATGCCGGATCTCCGTGATTGCTTTTTAGAATGGACATCGCATAATTATATTTCCCATTCTCAATGTGCATAATTCCGGAAATTCTTGGGGTATAATTGGGACCATCCGGCTCAAATTCCCGGCTGCGCAATGTCTGCTCAAAAGTCATTTGCTTATCCATTCCTTCGTAAATCGTATCGGTCTGATCTCCATTTGTCACAATCGTCTTGTTGCCTAACACTCGCACTGGCGCATAAATAATAAGACTCGGATCTTGCAACTTCGCCGGATCAAATGCCTGGGTGCGGATCCCTTCCCCATCCTCCACAAATATCCGATTTCGACTGTTCTCACTTCTTCCCATAATAAAATAAGCCATCACGGCTTTCGTCCCTTCTGGGGTCCTCCCAATCACAATTCCCCGTCCCGGATAGCTGTTACCTTTCAGCTCTTGTGCCAAAGAAAGCTTGTCCATCGTCTCATCCTCCTATTTTTTTCTTCTCATCCTTAACATCTTCTTGTTCGCTTTGCCAAAAACCAAAAACCGCCTGAGTACCACAAATCATGGCGCCCAGGCGGTCGGCATCTTTTCTTTACGTGCTCCCTTGTGGTTCCCCACCATTTCCGCCAGTTGCACGTCTTATTTCATGATAATCGATTCTCCTGCCAAATGCAAGCATTTTTTTCCATTCGCTCCCGGTAAATATCAACTCACTCATTGCGAATCGCCGCCAATGGACTCAACTTCATCGCTCGCATGGCCGGGAAAAAGCCGGCAATCATTCCCACCAGAATCGCAAAGCCCACTGCCGCGAAAGAAAGCCACGGAGGAATTCGGGAAATATCCCCTGCCTGACCCACCATCATCTCACCAATTGACTGAAAACGATTCATGGCAAATGATATTCCATAGCTGAAGATAAGCCCCGCCACTCCACCCAGAAGCCCGATGCATCCGGACTCAATCAGAAACATATTCCGAATCACCCTCATATCGCATCCCAAGACCTTGATAACTCCAATCTCCTTGGTACGCTCATAGATAGACATCATCATGGTATTGGCAATACCGATCGCCGCCACAAACAAAGAGATGGCTCCGATTCCGCCCAAAACAGCCTGAATCATCATCGACTGCTTCTGAGTCTGTTCCATCCACTCAGAGCTGCTGTAAGCTCGAAATCCCATATCCGCAAGCTGCTCTTGCACCTCAGACACATGTTCCATATCATCCACATTCACCACACAAAAACTATAAACAAAATAGGGAAGCGCTTTTCCCTTCTTGTTTGTCGGCTGTCCTGGAATCGGATTTTTGCGAAAAATTCTTTTCAGCTCTCCCTTCAGCGCTTCCAATTCCGCATACACCGAATACGCATAGTTTCCTCCGCTTCTGACATCTCCTTCCACCACACCTGCTGTGCCAATCAGATATTTCTTCGGCGCTTTGACGCTGTTGTCTCCCATAGACTGATAATATTGCTCCATATCAAAAATCACAAACATAGGCCGTCCCATAAAATCCACATCAGGAAGTTCTCCGGTCTCCCAGAAACCGCCGCCGCGACCATTGCTGAACCACTGAATAACTGAGTTACCATAAATCAGTTTTAATTCTTTCTCTCCTGGCTTGGGCAAACTTCCCTCCCCCAGCGGAATCTCCTCCAAATATTCCCGGGGAGCTCCGGTCAGAGTAGTATTGGTGGAGTATTTCCCCTGCATGAAAACCACTTCTGTCTCCAGCAATGGGTACACACTCTCCACATACTTCATGCCTTTTATCTCCTGAATTTTTTCATCCGTCAGATAATTGGGCTCTGCGTTATCATCACCGGCGCCATAGTAATAATCTCCCCGAACCTCCACTGCAGTTAGGCTACCATAAGACTCAATCAGCTCCTGATTCAGTTCCCGCAATCCGATCCCTAAAGACATCATCACCACAATGGATGCGGTACCAATAATGACACCAAGGACTGTCAGCGCGGTCCTCAGCTTTCTTCTTCTTAGATTATTCAGACTCATGATAAGCAGATCTGCAAATCTCATTCTTCCTCATCCTCATCCGTTTGCAACGCCGCCTTCGCCCTGCGATGCTTGACAAACATTACCACAATCACTATCACCAGAATTACAATCATAGCGAATGCTGCCGGCAAAAGCTGCTGCTGATATTTTTCCAAAAATCCTGTCAGAAACCCAGGTTTTTCCTCCATCATCTCATCCTCGGGATTCCACGCCTCCATATCCTCCATCCCTGACATATCTTCTGTCACAAACAAACTCAGTTCTTTCTCCTCCGTAAAAACATCTCCGTTTTCATTTTCATAAGAAATTGTCACCTTCACCTTGCCGTCATCTGCCGTAGCAGCTGTACCAGTAACCATACAATCCACGTTGCCGGTTTCTCCTGGTTTGATATTTCCCACATAGCTTTCCACAGTCTGAATCGAATCTGCCTCAAAAGATGCCGTCACATTATAGAGCATAATCTTGCCAGTGTTATTGATCCCGAACATGATGTTTGATTCACTTCCCACAGAAATCGAGTCCGGCATCACCTCAAAGGTCCCTGTACTGAGTCGGGCAATCTGTTGTACCGGAATCTCTACTACTAAATCCTCCTTAGCGTTTTTATATTCAGGACTGTCAAAGGTGGTCTTCACAGTCAATGCATAAGAACGCTGATCCACTCCCGGTCTGGATTTCAGCAAATATCGTAGCTCCGTCACTCCGCCCGGCGGCAAAGAGTTCACTGCCACCGATGAAGCTCCGGATTCTGTGGTAAATACCACGCTATCCGACACCTTCTCTGATTCGATGGAAAACAAAAGATTGGATGCTGCGATATTTGTGGAAGCATTTTTAATCTTCAACACCAGTTCAAAACTGTCTCCGGCAATGATTGTCTCTGGATTCGTAGTAAATGCATCCACAATAATCCTGGCCCGGGTACGGTCATTTTCATTGAATTCCCCATATTCGTCCTCTTTTTCTTTGTTATGAATCCGCACATAGAAGGAAGTCTCAAAAGTCTTTAGCTCCTCCCCGGTGGAGCTGTCCGAGTAAAAAATCTTCATGGCAATCGGATAATACCCACTGTAAGCATCTTCCCGAATAGCAAAGCTATAATTCAAAGGTACCGTTTCATCCACCCCGATCTTCTCAAACATCCGATCATAATTCACATCATTAATCTCAAAAGGAAACTTCTCGGTATCTGCATCCAGAATAATGCTCGCCTTGACATTATAGACATTGGCCGGACTGTTATTCCGCAAATTGATAGCAAAATTCATCACATTGGGATAAACGCCATCTGGTGTGCTCTGTCCTTCTCCCAAAACAAAATCATACGTTTTATTGGCATCTTCGTCATCGTCATCATTGCCCCCGGTCGATCGGGATATCCATACCCGCACATCCTCATAAGCACATTGCCCCCACTCTCCGGAATCATCTTTCATTCCTATTTCGATCGGAACAGTATAATATCCGTCCTGCAAATCCCTTCTTACACGACCGGAGATCGAAACGGTTTTATCATTCCCTTCCTTTATCTTTCCCACAGATTTCCAATTCTCAAAGGTTGAATCTGTCACCTCAAAGGGAAACGTATATCCATACTTTAAATCATCCTCATCCTCATCTCCGATATCCACCCCATCATCACTGAAACGAACCGCAAACTCTGCGTCCTCTCCCGATTTGTTTTTCAGCCGAAAAGAAATCGTCATCTGTTTTCCGGTTTTTCCTGTAGGCACTTTTGTCGTGGTAATCCATTCATTGTATGCATAAGCCTGAAAAATCCCCGTCTCCGGCACGAAGCCAATCCCCATGAGAAATGCAAGACATAACACAAGACAACATCTCCAGGCTTTTCTTTTTCCCAAAACTTTCTTTTCCATTTCCTGCCGCTCCTCTGCCATTCATTTCCGTCAATTTTTTCTATTTGACAGGTTCCTGAACTTTTTTGTTATCTTTTGGTTCTGAAAATCGATTCTCAGATGTCCTCTAGTTCTTCTTTATCCTGTCGTTCCTCTATCTTTAAAATTTTCCCATCTACAATATGAAACTGCCGGTCCGCATAAGTAGCCAGATGATTGTCATGCGTAACCATCACCAATGTCTGCTTTTGCTCCCGCACAATCCGGCGCATCAGAGCCAGCACCTCCATCGTAGTTTTCGAATCGAGATTTCCTGTGGGCTCATCCGCAAAGATGATTTTCGGCTTCACCACCAACGCCCGGGCAATCCCCACTCGTTGCTGTTGTCCGCCGGACATCTCATTGGCCATATGCTTCATCTGCTTCTCCAGGCCAACCAGTTTTAGATATTTCTTTGCTTTCTCATTGCGTACTTTTTTCGGTATCCCTCTAAACGACAGTGGTAACGCCACATTCTCAATCGCATTTAAAGTCTGCAACAGATTATAAGACTGAAAGATAAAACCAACATTTTCTCGCCGAAACCCTACTAACTGGTTTTCATTCATCCGCTCCATATGCTTTCCGGCAATTACGATTTCTCCTTTTGATGGCTTTTCCAATCCCGCCAGCATATTAAGGAGTGTGGACTTTCCCGATCCGGAAGGTCCTACAATCGCACAGAACTCTCCCTTATACATAGTAAAATCCACACCATTCAAGGCATAAACCTTATTCTTTCCCACCCGATAAATCTTATATAAATTCTTCACCCGAATAATCGGGAGCCGATCGTTATCTGCTTGTATCACCCAGTTTTCTTCCGAACCTTTATCCTTTTTCGGTTCTGAACTTTCCTCTGTCTTTGTCTTTTTTGCCAAAACCTTGTTTTCCTCTGCCAGGTCCTTATTTTGAAGTTGCATTTTCTTCCCAGCCTTTCTTTCTTACCTGTCCATTATACACCATTTTCCCACGGGGAAAAGTTATATTTTCTTAAATATTCATTACAGGTTATTTTTTCAAAAAATTGTACTGGAAATTCCTGAAGAAATCCGCTATAATAACCATCGAACATATTAACAAGTGCACCCAAAGGAGATTCGCGATGAGACACATGTTAAACCCCTTAGATTTTTCTGTGGAGGAGATCGATCGATTGTTGTCTTTGGCATCCGATATCGAACACAACCTTCCCAAATACGCTCACATATGTGACGGCAAAAAATTAGCAACCCTATTTTATGAACCAAGTACCCGTACCCGGCTAAGCTTTGAATCCGCGATGTTAAGCTTAGGTGGCAGTGTACTTGGTTTTTCTTCGGCTGACTCCAGCTCGGCAGCCAAAGGAGAAAGTGTTTCCGACACCATCCGCACCATCTCCTGTTATGCGGATATCGCCGCCATGCGCCATCCCAAAGAGGGCTCTGCTTTGGTAGCTTCCCAGATGTCCTCTATCCCGGTGATTAACGCCGGCGATGGCGGTCACCAACATCCGACTCAAACCCTGACCGATCTGATGACCATTCGCTCTCTGACAGGACGTCTGTGTGACATGACTGTAGGACTTTGTGGCGATCTGAAGTTTGGACGCACGGTCCATTCGCTTATCAATGCCATGGTCCGCTATTGCGGCATTCGCTTTGTTTTGATTTCTCCTGACGAACTGCGGATTCCCAGTTATATTCGGGAAGATGTGCTAAAGGCTAATCATATCGAATTTAAAGAAGTCAATAATCTGGATGAGGCGATGCCAGAACTGGATATTTTATACATGACACGAGTACAGAAAGAACGTTTCTTCAACGAAGAAGACTATATCCGCCTGAAAGACTGCTATATTCTGGACAAGAAAAAAATGAAGCTTGCCAAAGAAACGATGTATGTCCTGCACCCGCTTCCCAGGGTCAACGAGATCTCCACAGAAGTAGACAACGACCCAAGAGCTGCCTACTTTAAGCAGGTACAGTATGGTGTTTATGTGCGAATGGCACTTATCATGACATTGCTGGAGGTGGAAAAACCATGTTAAATATCAGTGGACTAAGGGAAGGAATTGTACTGGATCATATCGAAGCCGGCCGAAGCCTGGACATTTATTATCATCTCGGGCTAGACAAGTTAGAATGTCAGGTCGCCATCATCAAAAATGCCCGCAGCAGTAAAATGGGTCGTAAAGATATCATCAAAATTGAAGGAGGACTGGATAAACTGGATCTACAGATTCTGGGCTATATCGATCATAATATCACAGTCAATATCATCCAGAATAACAAAATCATCGAGAAAAAGACTTTAAAGCTTCCCCAAAAGATCACCAATGTGATTAAATGCAAGAATCCCCGCTGCATCACTTCCATTGAGCAGGAACTACCCCATGTGTTCTATTTGGCCGATGAACAGCGCGAAGTCTATCGATGCCTGTATTGTGAAGAAAAATACGGAAAATAACCAATCGCAAAAACTTTTTTATAATGCCAAAATGCCTCTGGCAGGTCTCCCCTGCCGCGAGGCATTTTGCATTCGCTTCTATTTCTTTTGCTCCCGGATTCTCTCCGTGATATATTCCCCCATTTTCGCCTTGGGAATCCCCAAGGGGATCTCCAGTTCTGAATACAGGTAATCTTCTGCCATTCGCAGATATCTTTCATCCGTGGAAGTGATTTTCTTGCCCTGATCCCTTCGCGTCCGCTTGCGCAGATACAAAGTCTTGATAATCTTGATCCATTCCTTACAGTCACATGATTTCATACATTCCTTATACTGAACCTCTCGCAGCTTCTCATTGGCAATCCAAAGTTCCTCGATTCCCGGAATTTCATCAATCAGCTGCGATGCCTCTTCCTGCGTCATCACCCGCCGCATGGAAGTCTTTTCATTATCCACCGGGGTAAAGATCTTTCCCCCCTTCTGACCCGCTGGAATCAAAACATAGAACAACCGATCCCCAGGAACTCCCTTCATATCCATGGTGGTAATATCTTCTACCTGACACACCCCTGAAGTCCCATATACAATATATTCTCCTTTTTCAAACATACGGCACCTTTCCCTTTCCTGCAAAACATGAATCCGACATTAAAGTTCCCATTCCATTTTATCAGAAAAGACACTGCCATTTCTAATGAAATTTTTCTGATTTTTATTTTTTGTAAATTATATCCTCACTATATCCGTTAAATTTTATGCATATTTGCCAAAAGTTCCACCAGATCCATTGGCTTATCCACAAGATAATCGGCCCCCGCCTTTGTCAATTCCTCTCGGGAACCATATCCATAAAGCACACCAATTACTGCCAAACCATTCTCTTTCGCACCCTGTACATCATGTTCCCGATCCCCAACCATCACCGCCTGAGCGTTTTCCTCTACTCCACAGCTCTCCAACACATAGCGAATCACATCGCCTTTTCTCACCCGGCTGTCGTCTAGAGTAGCGCCGCCAATATAAGTAAAATATTCTGCCAATTTAAAATGCTCCAACACCCGTACCGCCGCTGTCTCCGGTTTGGAAGTTGCCACCAACAGCTGATATCCTTTCTCCCTCAACCGCTGTAACATCTCTTCCATATCTGGATACACCTTATTCTCAAAAATCCCCTGCCGGTCAAAATACTCCCGATATACTGCCACACCTTCCAGCGCCTTCTTCTCAGTAAACCCACAATATTTCATCAGACTTTCTTTCAAAGGCGGCCCCAGCCACGGCTGCAACTCGCCGCGATCCTTGATCGCGATTTGATAATATCCCAGCATATACACAATCGAATTGACAATGCCCTCGCGAGAATCCGTCAACGTCCCATCCAGATCAAACAATACATATTTCTTCATCCGCTCTCCTGTCAAATATAAAGAGGAAGCCGGAAACTCCCTGGTTCCCGGCTTGTTGCCCTCAAGACTCTGCAAAAATCCACACAGCAGTCTCTCTTGTTTCCTTCTTCTTTCTCACTTAGCCCAGCTCATCCACTACCTTCTGGATTGCCGCCAATGCATCCTCTGGCAGTTTGTCATAGCCTTCCTTCGCCTCTGCAAAATTCTTGATCTCATTCACACGGTCATTCATACGAGCCTTCAACTGATCTACATATTCGGCATCGTTCATATCCGGCACAAAACCTTCCCAATCCAGGATCTCGATATCAGAGAACGGGCCCCATTTGTGGAAATCTGCCTTGCCCTCTACAATCGCTTCCAAAATACCCAGGGTGTCTGCCGGTTTTACCTTCTTACCCATAAAATCACCCGTGTTAACGATATAGCAGTCTACGTTCTTTTCCTCAACCAGCTTTTTGAACTTCTCATAGTCATTAGCCAGCGGATAGGTACGGAACGGGTTCGCATAAGGAACCACTACCAGTTTGTTGGGATCTACGCCAGGAGCCAGACGCTCTGCAGAAGAACGCTTAGTAGCCAGGGTCGCACCCATAACAGAAGCCAAAGAAGCGCCTTTTAACTTCACTACTGGCGGGATGGTCGGATCTTTCATAATCCAGAAAATCGCATTTACCGGAGCATCAATTTTGTCCACCCGGTTCGGAGACCACAGTTTAGACTTGATAGCGCGACCATTACCGTTCCGGATATCCTCAGTTACCAGCTGCAGTTTACCCTCATCGTCCAGAGTTGCCGAGCAGTTCTGAGCAGTCAGCAGATATTTGTTATCCTCACATCCAGTAGGATAGTCAGCAGTCTTATCAAAATAAGTTGGCTCCAGAGCAATGGATGCACAGGTATCGGTATTAATCACAAAGGCGTCGTCATGCAGAACCTTGATCTCATACTTACCGCCATGTTTTGCATGGGTCAGAGTGGACTTACCGGATCCGGACAGACCGTATACAGAAGCCACATACTTCTTGCCATCCGCTAACAGATATTCTTTCTGTCCACCATGACAAGATGCATAACCATTGCGGTTAGCAATCGCCCAAGCCATAGTCAAAGTACCTTTCTTGTGCTCACCAAAATATCTCATACCCAGGATACAAGCACAGTTGGTCTCTGTATTGAAATAGCACAAAGTCTTCTTTTGCGGATCCGACAGGCAATCTAAAGATACGTTGGGACGATCGGAACCTGTCCACTGCGGATCTGAGAAAATGTAGATATCTGCTTCCTTGCCATCCCCTACCGGCTTGGAATTCTTGTACATCTTGACATACTCGTCAGACATATACTGGAAGTTCAACATCCAGTTGTACATGATGTTTTCTTCCCCTTCCGGCAACAACAGGTGTGCCTTCACCATGAACTCCGGATCCAGACCAACAAACACTTCTGCATGGTACATGGTCTTCCAGCGGGACTCGTACACAGCGTCCATGGCAACAATGTCCAGAGCATTGCAATCCACACCGGGCTCTCCGGCAATGCGGCGGGCGGTAGCATAACGGCCGGTGATCGCGCCGTCATTGAACAGAAGCACTTTGGCATCCTTCTCCAGACCAAACTCCTCGCCTCTGTAAACCGGCATATCAGTCACGATCGTTCCCGGAGAGTTCTTTGCCAATTCATATGCTTCCTTCAGAGTGTTTACCTTCACTACATTGTTGCCATAAAAAGCAGCTTCGAT
>Ga0137306_102661_pt1 | contig 14520 bp, 14 predicted proteins | sample Inofroosms_March_FD_97187 | JGI IMG/M metagenome (GOLD analysis project Ga0137306, IMG submission 97187) | Mouse cecal microbial communities from Vienna, Austria - N-Acetylneuraminic and N-Acetylglucosamine D2O microcosms_March | ecosystem: Host-associated > Mammals > Digestive system > Large...
GGGGGCAAATAGGCTTTTTACTTACGATAAGGAGGATGAGAAAATGTCAAGGATAGTACGAAAAGGAGAATTATATTTTGCAGATTTAAGTCCGGTTGTAGGCTCGGAGCAGGGCGGCTGCCGTCCTGTACTGGTCATTCAGAATAATGTGGGGAATTACTGCAGTCCTACGGTTATTGTAGCGGCATTGACCGGGCGGATCAATCCGAAGTTCGATCTGCCGACACATCATATCATAGATGCATGTGAGGGACTGAAGGAAAGATCAGTGATACTCCTGGAGCAGATCCGCACGATAGATAAGAGACGGCTCCAAAATTATGTCGGAATGCTAAATAAAGAGGATATGGAGCAGGTGGAAAACTGTCTTGCGATCAGTCTTGATTTAAAAATAAAGTAATCTAATAATTTGCAGTTGTCTGTGTGGAGGAGAGATAGTTTATGGAGCAGAAAAAAATCGCGTTAACTGTACAAGAGGCATCAGAATATACGGGGATTGGGAGAAATAATTTGCGTTCTTTGCTGGCATGGGAGAAAATTCCATCTATCAGAGTGGGTAAGAAAATATTGATAAGGATAGAAGTTTTAGAACAGTTTATGCGCCTTAATGATGGAATAAATCTCACAAAAAAACAAGAGGTAATCGCAGTGTGGAAAAGGGAATAGATTTCAAATATTATAAAGTTGTACAGAGCAAGGCAGTCCTTGCTGATGAAAGGAGTGAATCAGATGGGCAAGGACTTAAATGGTAAATTGCTGCCGAAAGGAATTACGCAGAGAGCAAATGGAAAATACAGAGGACGTTTCTTATATGCAGGAGAGGAATATTCGATTGTCAATGAAAATCTTGATAAATTAATTCTTGAACTGGAAGATTTGCGTTATGAAGTACGACATGGGTTAAAAGGAAAAGGCAGTAATGTAACGGTTGACGAATGGTTTTCGGTCTGGCTGGGCATTCACAAGAAGAAAAGGATTAAGGAAAGCACAATGGTACGGTATAGTGATTTCTATCATAGATATATCCAGAAGGTAATAGGAAAACGGAGAATAGGAGACTTGAGATTGATTACTCTGGAAAGGATTTTTCAGGATATGGCGGATATGGATTATAGTACAAAGACGATCAGAGACACATATAATATCCTTAATGCGATGTGTAAATATGCGATACATAACCGCCTTATTTCATATAATCCGTGTGAGGGGATAGAACTTCCAAAAACAAAAAAGAAAGCGATCAGAGTATTAACGATAGCGGAGCAGAAAGAAGTTTTATTGCATGCTAAGGGGAGGATTTATGAAAACCTTATTTACGTTGCGCTCGGAACGGGAATGAGGGGCGGCGAACTGCTTGGCCTGACATGGGACGATGTTGATTTCTTCAGAAAAGAAATTACGGTTAATAAAACATTGGTCCATATCAAGAATATGGAGACCCAAAAATATGTTTTTAAATATCAGACGCCGAAAACAGAAAATGGAGTAAGAGTTATTCCCATGCAGGACAGTGTGTATAAAGCATTGAAAAAGCAGCGTATCCAATTGAAGGAAATGCAGATGGCGGCGAGTGAATGGGTGCCGTTGGCGGGATTTGAAAATCTGATTTTTACCGGAAAAGCTGGAAAGCCAATTACAGAACATAGTTTTCAGGTCTCCTTAGACTGGATTGAAAAAGCGATAAATAAAACACGGATGCTCGAGGCCCAGAAAAATAATGAAGAATATGAACCGATCCCGCATTTTTATCCGCATGCATTCAGGCATACGTTTGCCACCAGATGTTTTGAGGCGGGGATAGAGGCAAAGGTGGTCCAAGGGTATCTCGGCCATGCCTCGATTGCAATTACACTGGATCTATATACGCATGTGACAAATGACAAAGCAAAAACAGAAATGAATAAATTGCAGGATTTATACAAAATGATTGTATAAAGAGAATACAGTCCATTAAAATAATTTGGCCAGAATTTGGCCAGAGGGGCTGCATAGCGATTGTATAAAACAAAGAAATCCGCTAACCATGCGGGTTAGCGGATCTCTTGTTGTTATAGTTATCTAAAGGAATGAGAGTAAAGTGCTGCACAATTCATCGTGCATACTTTTATGAGGGGGAGATAGTGATAAGTTCTTTATCAACTATCTGCTATTAAGTATAAAGGTTAAATGTGTCCAAAATATGTTGAATCTATAAAAGAAAACAAAAAAGTCTTAAGAACAACTTAAGAAGATGGGAAGAAAACCTAAATTGCAGAGTTAGTATCGGAAGTATGTTGAATGTATGCGACTATAATATCTAAGAATTCGCCGGCTGTCGGCTTGTTGTACAGCGGATGAAGAGAGATGTCTTGTAAAAGAGCTTTGTTTCCTCTGTCCCAGCACACTTGCACGACAGTTCGGATATCCCGTTCAACGCTGCTTAATGTGGTATTAAATTCTTTAGCAATCATCGGGTAGAGCAGCTTACTGATTGAAAGCAGATATTCTTCATCTGCCAGACACAGACTGATTCCGTAGCAAAGATAACGGTATCCACGGTAGGTTGCCCCGATGCCAAGGGTGCGGATCAGTCTTTCAATTGTTCTAATTTCCATTACTTTCCCCCTAATCTTTTGTAAGAATTTCCAGTCTTAATCACATTATAGACTAAAACCGTTTTGTAAAGATGAAGCACAATTCGAAATAATTCGACATTAAACGATAAAAATAGACAATTTTTTCCAGATAAAATGTGGGGGAGAAACAGCGGGATGGTGTCGTTTTCATAATATCTTAAGATTTTTGGGCAATGGGTCTTAAAAATTTCCTGCTATTCTTGTATAGTATAAGGGAGGTGATGAAAGATGGCTAAGATATTGGTTTGTGATGATGATAAGGAAATTGTAGAAGCGATAGAGATCTATCTGACCCAGGAGGGGTATGAGGTACTGAAAGCGTATGATGGCATGGAGGCCCTTAAGGTACTGGAGGCGGAGCATGTGGATCTTCTTGTGATCGATGTGATGATGCCGAAGCTTGACGGTATACGCGCAACGCTTAAGATCCGGGAGGAGAACAACATGCCGATCATTATCCTGTCGGCAAAATCCGAGGATGCCGATAAGATCCTGGGACTCAATATCGGGGCGGACGATTACGTGACGAAGCCGTTTAATCCGCTGGAACTGATCGCTCGTGTAAAATCCCAGATCCGCAGGTATACGAAGCTTGGAAGTACGGTAGATACAGGCCAGGAGTCGGTGTATACTGTCGGCGGGCTGTCGGTAAATGATGACTTGAAGGAAGTGACCGTGGACGGTGAGCCGGTGAAGCTGACCCCGTTAGAGTACAGTATCCTGCTGCTTCTGGTAAAGAATCAGGGTAAAGTGTTCTCGATCAGCCAGATATATGAGGATATCTGGAACGAGGATGCCATCGGGGTGGACAACACTGTGGCTGTCCATATCCGGCATATCCGGGAGAAGATTGAGATCAATCCGAAGGAGCCGCGCTATCTGAAGGTAGTGTGGGGAGTGGGATATAAGATTGAAAAGTCATAAAGGGGAATTTTCATGAAAGAAAATTGGTATAAAAGTAATGTTACCAAAGCGGTTTTGGTCGTAACCGCCCATGTGCTGGTCATCGTGATGACTGCGTGCTTCATCTGGCTGCTTTCCTACCCTGCGCTGCGGGCGGAGATATTCGCGGGGAAGCCGGCAAAGGAGTATAAGGATTCCAGGAACTTTGTAGAGAAGATGCTGGAGTACAGCCAGCAGGCGGTTTCGGTCATTAAAAGTGAGGACCTGTTTGAGACGGAAGGAAAATATAATCCTGACAAGATTGTAGATATTGAGATCTACCATAAGAAGAATATCATCAACGAAAAGAATAAAAGCGGCTTTTCTTACCGTCTGGGCGATCTGCTCGAATGGGCGGGGCTTAAGTACGGCAATACATTTTCCGGAGTGAACGGTAACTCAGAGGAGAGCGCAAGCGTCCGTCTGGATGAGAATACGGAAGGGATCATCGTCTGCAAAAGGTCGGATGATATGTATGAATATTACCGGATGTCTGATTTTTATGAGATGATAAAGGGCGGCGGCCTCCGATTTATCGTATCGAAGGAGGATGAGACTTCGGAGACTGCAGGTGTCGTGGTCAGCGACGCACAGGTCGGGAATGCATTAGAAGACGGGGGCTTCCGTGCCGTTCAGGATGCACAGGGCATAGTGGTCTACAAGGACTGCTGGGTGTATGACGGCTCAGCGCTGGCGGAGGAATTTGCGCCTGTCGGTGCAGAGGATATCCTTTCGATCGTGAACTACAATCCGCAGTGGAACGGCAGGCTTGACGAGGCTTACAGTATGCTGGGAGATGCGCTTTATACGCTGAATAAGCAGTATGAGGTTTACCGTAATTCCAAAGACAGGGTGAAGGAAGGGGATACGAACTTTTCTTACATCTATGCGGATACACAGAAGCGGCGTATCTATACGAATAAGACAGAGTACCGGACATATGATGCGCTGGAGAAGAGCATAGCGCAGATAAAAGCCTCCGGGAAATATGTTATCGTCAATCCGAAGCTTGCGGATTTTGAGACGGATATGGAGGATGTGGACGCGTCGCTGTGGAGGGACGCGGTGAAGTATTCGGGGCTTAATGATGAAGATTTCCTGTTCGCGGCGTCGGTGGATACGGAGTATCCGGTGCAGGATTCATTTTACATGGAAAATGCACTGTATAATAAATACGGCGGCAGCGCCAGGCGGATTGCCATATTCGGGTGTCTGGCAGGGGTGCTGCTGATCGGCAGTATCCTTTGGCTTACGGTCGTGGCAGGACGCAGCGACAAAGACGACGGGCTGCACTTGAATGCGTTTGACCGGTGGAAGACGGAGTTTGCGGCGGCGGTAGTGTTCATGATATGGTTCATGCCGGCGCTTTACGGAATAACCGGTATACAGTGGGGCGTGGTGTTTATTCAGGAACAGGCGACGCTGTATCAGCATCTGACCTATATGAGCGACTCGGTTTTATTCATTGTTCTGGCGTGCGTGCTGTCGGCATTTACCTGCTGTATGTTTCTGATCGGATTTTTGAGCCTGGTCAGGAGGATAAAGGCGAAGACGATTTGGAGCAACAGTATTCTGCGGTGTTTTTGGATGCTGGTCAGGGATATCTTTCTGAACCTTAACTGTATCTGGAAGACGCTCATGCTGTTCGGCAGTTTCATCATTATCCACTGGGGAATCGTGATGGCAGGTATTTCGGGAAAGCCGGAAAGGGTGCTGCTTATGTTCGCGGTGGACGGGGTAGCGTTCGTCTATCTCATATACAAGGCGATCGGACGGAACCGGCTGAAAAATGCGGTTAAGAAGATTTCCCGCGGGGAACTGGGATACGAGATCGCGCTGGATAAGCTTACCGGGGACCAGAGGGAGATCGCGCTGGATATCAATTCCATCGGCGAGGGCATGGAAGCGGCGGTGGCTGAGAGTGTCAAGAGCGAACGGTTAAAGACCGATCTGATCACGAACGTATCCCATGACATCAAGACCCCGCTGACATCGATCATCAACTATGTGGAGCTGTTAAAGCAGGAGAATTTTGACGATGCGAAGGTCAGGAGGTATATCGAGGTGCTGGAGCAGAAGTCCCAGCGGCTCAAGATACTGACGGAGGATGTGGTCGAAGCTTCAAAGGTAAGCTCGGGAAATATCACTTTGGAGTACATGAACCTGAACCTTGCCGAGATGATCCAGCAGGTCAGCGGTGAGTTCCAGGAGCGCTTCCAGCTAAGGAACCTTAAGGAGGTACTGACTCTCCCGGATGAGGAGGTCATCATACGGGCGGACGGAAGAAGGATGTGGCGCGTTTTCGAAAATATCTATAACAATGCGGCGAAATATGCCATGGAAGGGACGCGGATCTATGCGGAGCTTGCCGTGAAGGATGGAAATGCGATGTTCAGCCTGAAAAATATATCGGAGCAGGCGCTTAATATATCTGCGGATGAGCTGACAGAGCGCTTTATCAGAGGAGATATCTCCAGGAGCACGGAAGGGAGCGGGCTGGGGCTTTCCATCGCAAAGACGCTGGCGCAGATGCAGGGCGGAGTATTCGAGCTGTATCTTGACGGCGATCTGTTCAAGGTGACAATTGAATTTCCGAGGGTAGAATAGCTTTACCGGGGCAGGGTGTACATTACCCTGCCTTCATTTTTTGAAACAATCTTGTTTCACGACTCAAAATAAGGTATACTATTTTAACAAACATTTTTATATAGAAGGAGAGGTAGACGTATGTTAAGGATAGGAATGCTTACCAGCGGCGGCGACTGTCAGGCGCTTAATGCAGCGATGCGCGGAGTTGTGAAGGGAATCTGCTCAAAGCGGGATGACGTGGAGATTTACGGGTTCCAGGAAGGATATAAGGGACTGATCTATTCCAATTTCAAGATGCTGACTTCCAGGGATTTTTCGGGAATCCTGACTGTCGGAGGCACTATTCTCGGAACCTCAAGGCAGCCGTTTAAGATGATGCGTGTTCCGGATGAGAACGGGCTTGACAAGGTAGAGGCCATGAAGCACACCTACCACAAGCTGAATCTGGACTGCCTGGTGGTGCTCGGCGGCAACGGGACCCACAAGAGCGCACATATGCTGAGTGAGGAAGGGCTGAATGTGATCACTCTTCCGAAGACTATTGACAACGATCTGTGGGGGACGGAGATGACCTTCGGCTTTCAGAGCGCTGTGGATATCGCTACGGATACTATTGACCGCATCCATACGACGGCGACCTCCCACAGCCGTGTATTTATCGTGGAGGTTATGGGACATAAGGTAGGCTGGGTAACGCTTCATGCGGGAGTCGCGGGCGGCGCCGATATCGTACTGCTTCCGGAGATTCCGTATGATATTGATGTGATCGCGGATGCGATCAACCGGAGGAAAGCGGCGGGCAAGAAATTCACGATCATCGCGGTCGCAGAGGGGGCGATCTCCAAGCAGGACGCGAAGCTTTCCAAGAAAGATCTGAAGAAGAAAAAAGAGAAGGAGAAATATCCTTCTGTAGCATATGAGCTGGCGGAGAAGGTACAGAAGAAGACGGACCAGGAGGTGCGGATCACTGTGCCGGGGCATACCCAGAGAGGCGGCTCTCCGTGTCCCTACGACAGAGTGCTGTCCACCAGGCTCGGCGCTGCTGCGGCGGAGGCGATCTTAGACGGTGAGTTCGGCTGCATGATCGGTGTCAGGAAGAATGAGATGGTGCGCGTGCCTTTGTCGGAGGTTGCAGGCAAATTAAAATACGTAGACCCGAAGGCGTCGATCATCAAGGAAGCAGAGCTTACCGGGATCAGCTTCGGCGTGTAACGGATTTGGAAATGGAGTGTAATTAGATGTCTTCTTATATGGCATTATACCGGAAGTTCCGGCCGGATGGCTTCGAAGATGTAAAGGGGCAGGATGCGATTGTCAAGACGCTGAAAAATCAGCTTAAGGCGGGACGCATCGGCCATGCTTACCTGTTCTGCGGAACCCGCGGGACAGGTAAGACAAGTGTGGCGAAGATATTTGCAAAGGCGGTAAACTGTGAACATCCAGCAGACGGAAGCCCATGCGGGGAGTGTATGGTATGCCGCACGATCGCATCCGGAGCTTCGATGAATGTGATCGAGATCGACGCTGCGTCCAACAACGGCGTAGACAATATCCGTGAGATCAGGGAGGAGGTCGCTTACCGGCCGACGGAAGGCAGATATAAAGTATATATCATCGACGAGGTGCATATGCTTTCTATCGGCGCGTTCAACGCGCTGCTAAAGACGCTGGAGGAGCCGCCGGAATACGTAATCTTTATCCTGGCGACTACAGAGGCGCATAAGATTCCGATTACGATCTTAAGCCGCTGCCAGCGTTATGACTTCAAGCGGATCAGCATCGATACCATCGCCGGGCGGCTCCTGGAGCTGATCGCGAGGGAGGGACTGGACGTGGAGGAGAAGGCGGTGCGCTATATCGCCAGGATGGCAGATGGTTCTATGCGTGATGCTTTAAGCCTTTTAGACCAGTGTGCGGCATTTTATATCGGAGAACGGCTGACTTATGAGCATGTGTTAGAGGTGCTGGGCGCTGTGGATACGGAGGTCTTCAGCAGGCTCCTGAGAGACCTGCTTGACATGGATGCACGGGCGGTCATCGGGGCTGTGGAGGAGATCGTCATGCAGGGGCGGGAGCTGTCCCAGTTTGCGGCAGACTTTACCTGGTATCTGAGGAATCTTCTTCTGGCGGGAAGCTCAGATGACCTGGAGGACATCCTTGACATGTCTGCGGAGAATCTTGCCCGGCTTAAGGAAGAGGCGGATATGATAGACAACAGTACGCTGATGCGCTATATCCGCATCTTTTCAGAGCTTTCCGGACAGTTAAAGTATGCGACGCAGAAAAGAGTGCTTCTTGAGGTGACGCTGATCAAGCTGTGCAGGCCCCAGATGGAAGATACGCAGGATGCGCTTTTCGAGCGGCTGCGTCTGGTGGAAAAGCAGATGGAAGAGCTTGAAAAGAAGGCGGGAAGTTCCCGGCAGGGTGAGCGGGTTGTGTATGCGGCTGCGGATGAAGAGGTGAAGAAGGCCGCAGAGCTGCCGAAGCTTCCGCGGGCGCTGAATGAGGATGTTAAGGCTGTGGTGAAGGATTTCCGGGGGATGCTGCAGGATATGACCCCGATGCTTAAGAATTATCTGAAGCGGGCGAGACTTAGCGCAGGGGAGGGCAGCGTGCTTCAGGTCGTGATGCCGGATGAAGTCAGTGAGGGCGTGGTGAAGACCCCGGAGCATATTCAGGAGATAAAGCAGATCATTGCGGACAGGATCGGAAAAGAGATTGATATCGACATCCGGCATATAGCGGAAGGCCGCAGGTTCGAGGAGAGCTTTGTAGATATAGAGAATCTCATTAACATGGAGATAACGGTAGAAGAATCATAGAATATAGGAGGATTTTCATTATGGCAAAAAGAGGAGGATTTCCGGGCGGAGGCATGCCTGGGAACATGGCGAATCTGATGAAGCAGGCACAGAAGATGCAGCGTCAGATGGAGGAGCAGGCGAAGGAGCTGGAGACGAAAGAGTTTTCGGCGACCGCAGGCGGCGGGGCAGTAGAGGCGACCGTCTCGGGTACAAAGAAGCTCTTGAAAGTGAAGCTTGATGAGGAAGTTGTAGATCCCGAGGATGTTGAGATGTTAGAAGACCTGATCGTTGCGGCGGTCAACGAGGCGCTCGATAAGGTGGAGGCGGAGACGTCTTCTGCGATGTCGAAGCTGACCGGAGGAATGGGCGGCGGTATGCCGGGACTGTTCTAGAAGGAGTCTATGTATGGATTACTACAGTAACCAGATAAGCAGGTTAATTGAAGAGTTTTCATGCCTACCGGGCATAGGTGCAAAGTCAGCGGCAAGGCTGGCTTTTCACTTGATCCATATGCCGGAAGGGGATGTTAGGCGTCTGGCTGATACGATGGTGGAGGCCAGGCAGAACGTACGCTACTGCAAGGAGTGCTGCACGCTGACGGATCAGGAGCTCTGTCCCATTTGCAGCAGCACAGAGCGCGACCACAAGACGATCATGGTGGTGGAGAATACGAGAGATTTGGCGGCATATGAAAAGACGGGGAAATATAGCGGCGTCTACCATGTCCTTCACGGGGCCATCTCCCCTATGGTCGGGATCGGGCCGGAGGATATCCGGCTCAAGGAGCTTATCACAAGGCTGGAGGGCGAGGTGAAGGAAGTGATCATCGCTACGAATTCGAGCCTTGAGGGAGAGACGACCGCCATGTATATCAGTAAGCTGATCAAGCCGGCGGGTGTCAAGGTGACCAGGATCGCCAGCGGGGTTCCTGTGGGCGGGGACCTGGAGTATATAGATGAAGTCACGCTTCTCCGGGCGCTGGACGGAAGGACAGAATTGTAAGGAAAAAGGGCGGTGCATATGGGCAGGAAGAAGGTTACGTCTACAGACATCGCGAAAGCTGCAGGAGTCTCGCAGTCTACGGTGTCGATGGTACTGAATAAAAAATATAACGTCTCATTTTCAAAGGAAACCGTAGAGAAGGTGGAGCAGACGGCGGCGGAGCTTGGCTATGTCCCGCAGAAGCGGAAAGGCCAAAAAGGGGTCAAAAAAGAAAAGCTTCTGGTGGTCTTCTGCCCGAACCTTACTAATCCTTATTATGTCATGCTGCTGCAGGGGATCGAGCTTCGGGCGAAGGAGCAGGGCTTCGGGCTTTTTGTGTGCAATACCCAGCGGGATCTTCGGATGGAGGAACGTTATCTTAAGCTGATGTGGCAGATCCGGCCTCTTGGGATCATTTATACCTGCAACCCAAGCCACTGCTTTATGGGGCATGTGGAGGAGCTGGCAGCGCATCTTCCGGTTGTTATCGTTAATAATCAGAATGAAAAGCAGAACGTGGATGCGGTGGAGCTTGACAACTCCAAGCTGGGCCGCCTGATGGCCAGACATCTCTTAGAGCTTGGGCACCGCCACGTGGCGTATATCGCGCCGCCGCTTACGGTCAGGCAGAAGCAGCGTTCCAAGCGGGTAGAAGGCTTTCTAAAGGAATACGAGAAGGCGGGGATCAGGGAAAATGTCGTGATCAAGGCGGCGAAGGAGGAGATCGATCAATATGTCGCCCATATCGATTCAGAGTATAAGATCGGTTACGAGCTGACGAAAGAGCTTTTAAGCGAGACTGGCGAGATTACGGCGATGGTGGGGCTTAATGACATGATTGCCTTTGGGATCATGGATGCGCTTCATGAGGCGAAGCTGAAAGTACCGGGGGATGTGTCGGTGATGGGCTGCGACAACACCTTGTTCGCCAGACTGCACAAAGTATCGCTGACGACGATCGAGCATTTTGTCGTATTCAAGGGAAGGGATGCCTGCGATATTATCATGAAAAAGATCGTCTCGGATTCGGGGAAATATTCGGATATTGAGCCGATCAGCACCTATCATGTGGAGTACGAGCCGAAGCTTATCGTGCGGGGTACGACCTCCTACGTAAAGAGCCGGAAAAAATAAAATTAATGTAATCAGAGAAAATATTAATAATAATTTGATATAATAAGTGGATTTTTCAATGAAATAAGCTGGAATGGCGGATGGTTTGGCGAAAATCAGAGGAATATTTTGGGTGAAAATAGAGTGTTTTGACTAATAATAGAAAATTATTAACAGGAAAAATTATTAATAAAAATATGTGCATATTGACCAAAACTCCCTGTTTGAGATATAATTTCATCATAGAAACAAGTCGGTGATTGTGAGAAAACTCACGCCACAAAAGGAGGAACCAGAAATGAAATTTTTTATCGACACAGCGAAGGTTGAGGACATCAGGAAAGCTAATGACATGGGCGTTATCTGCGGAGTTACCACGAATCCGTCACTGATCGCAAAAGAGGGACGTGTATTCGAGGAGGTCATCGCTGAGATCGCGTCTATCGTGGACGGACCGATCAGCGGAGAGGTAAAGGCTACGACAGTAGACGCGGAGGGGATGATCGCAGAGGGACGAAAGATCGCCAAGATCCATCCGAACATGGTAGTGAAGATCCCTATGACTGTAGAGGGTCTTAAGGCCTGCAAGGCTCTGACGAAAGAGGGCATCAAGACGAACGTTACCCTGATCTTTACGGCAAATCAGGCGCTTCTTGCAGCAAGGGCAGGCGCTACCTACGTATCGCCGTTCCTCGGCCGTCTCGACGATATATCGGTAAGGGGAACCGATCTGATCGCGGAGATTGCTGAGATATTCAGAGTGGCAGATATCAAGACAGAGATCATCGCAGCAAGCGTGCGCCATACGATGCATGTAACAGACTGTGCGCTCGCCGGCGCGCATATCGCGACAGTACCTTACGCAGTGATCGAGCAGATGACAAAGCATCCGCTGACTGACGCAGGTATCGAAAAATTCCAGGCTGACTATAAAAAGGTATTCGGAGAGTAAAATTTGCACGTATAAATTTATTTCAGGAGGAACATCATGAACAAAACAGAGCTAATGAAAACGGCGAATGAAATTCGCAAAGGCATTGTGACAGCCGTTCACAGTGCGAAATCCGGGCATCCGGGCGGCTCTCTCTCTGCGGCAGATATCTACACCTATCTGTTCTTTGAGGAGATGAATGTTGACCCAAAGGATCCGAAGAAGGCTGACCGGGACCGTTTTGTACTGTCTAAGGGACACACGGCGCCAGGGTATTATTCTACCCTTGCAAACAGAGGTTTTTTCCCGGTGGAAGACCTTAAGACGCTTCGTAAGACCGGATCTTATCTGCAGGGACATCCGGATATGAAGCATATCCCGGGCGTTGATATGTCCAGCGGCTCATTAGGACAGGGCATCTCCGCAGCAGTGGGCATGGCAGTATCTGCGAAGCTTTCCGGAGACAGCTACCGCGTGTACACGCTGCTTGGCGACGGGGAGATCCAGGAAGGTCAGGTATGGGAAGCGGCGATGCTTGCCGCGCACAGAAGCCTTGACAACCTTGTGGTAATCGTGGACAACAACAATCTCCAGATCGACGGTGCGATCACAGATGTTAACTCCCCGTATCCGATCGATAAGAAGTTCGAGGCATTTAATTTCCATGTGATCAATATCGACGGACATAACTTTGCCGAGATCGCCGCAGCATTCAAAGAGGCGAGAGAGACAAAGGGACAGCCCACGGCGATCATCGCAAAGACAGTAAAAGGAAAAGACGTATCCTTTATGGAGAACCAGGCGTCCTGGCACGGCGCGGCTCCGAATGACGAGCAGTACGCTACGGCGATGGCAGATTTAGAGAAAGTAGGTGAAGCATTATGTCAGAAGTAAAGAAGATTGCAACAAGAGAAAGCTACGGTAATGCTTTAGTAGAATTAGGAAAGAAATATGACGATGTGGTGGTACTTGACGCTGACCTTGCGGCAGCGACGAAGACCGGGACTTTCAAGAAGGCGTTCCCGGAGCGTCACATCGACTGCGGTATCGCAGAGTGCAACATGATCGGCGTTGCGGCTGGAATCGCGACTACAGGGAAGGTGCCGTTCGCAAGCTCCTTTGCCATGTTCGCGGCAGGGCGTGCCTTTGAGCAGATCCGCAATTCCGTGGGTTATCCGAAGCTTAATGTGAAGATCGGCGCGACCCATGCGAGTATCTCTGTAGGCGAGGATGGTGCGACCCACCAGTGTAATGAGGATATCGCGCTGATGCGGACGATCCCGGGCATGGTTGTACTGAACCCGGCGGATGATATCGAGGCGAAGGCGGCAGTACAGGCAGCTTACGAGCATGTAGGCCCGGTATATCTAAGATTTGGACGTGCGGCGGTTCCGGTGATCAATGATAATCCGGACTATAAGTTCGAGCTTGGCAAGGCAGTGACGCTTAGGGAAGGAACAGATGTGACCATTATCGCTTCCGGGCTTCCGGTATCCGAATCCCTTGCAGCGGCAGAGAAGCTGGCGGCAGACGGGATCAGCGCAGCGGTGATCAACATGCATACGATCAAGCCGCTTGACGAGGCGGCAGTGATCGAAGCTGCGGAAAAGACGGGAAAGATCGTGACTGTAGAGGAGCATTCCGTCATCGGCGGGCTTGGAAGCGCAGTATGTGACGTGGTAGCGCAGAAAGCTCCGGCGAAAGTGTTAAAGATCGGTGTTAATGATGTGTACGGCGAGTCCGGACCGGCAGCAGAGCTGATCAAGAAATATGGGCTGGATGCAGAGAGCATCTATGCGCAGGTAAAAGAATTTGTAAAATAAGAGGCTGAGAACGGGACGCCCCGGCAGTTTCTATATCCCACGCTTTAAGGCAGGCACATGCAATGATATGCTAGTCTTCGGCGAAAGGGTAGAAGCTGCCGGGGCGTCTTTTTTTAGCTTATCCGATCTGTCTATTGTCCTTAATATCAGGAAAAGGATGGAAATTCCCGATTTCGAATCCGGCAGAACGCCGTCAGAAAAAGTCTGATTTTGTCAAAAAAAGAAGGGTCATGTCAGAAATTTCTGCGGACAGGCTTCACCGATTGCTAAAAAACGCGCCTTCCCCATGCTATTATATGCAAAGAATAAGTAAAAATGAGGTGAGAGTATATGGAACGCGAATTTCCGAAAAATGTAAAACAGATAGGAAATGTCTGTGACGAGCCAAAGATATATGTGGAAGATTACGTAGATACTTATTTGAACCAATTGAAAGAACAGACGGAATCGGCGACAGTGGGCGCTGTACTTACAGGGGAGATCTTAAAGCTCAACGATCAGGACGTAGTCTATGTGGCGGGGGCGCTTAAGGTAAGTGACGTGGAGATGACCGGTACAGAGGTCAGGATAAGCAAAGAAGCGTGGGACAAGCTTGAGGAGGAAAAGCAAAGATTTTTTTCGGGACAGGAGATGGTCGGATGGTGCCTGATTGGGGAAGGTCAGCCCGCCAGCTTAAATAAAGGGGTTAAGAGAGTTCACGAGAGGCGGTTTAAAAAGGATAA
>Ga0137306_102662_pt1 | contig 14513 bp, 16 predicted proteins | sample Inofroosms_March_FD_97187 | JGI IMG/M metagenome (GOLD analysis project Ga0137306, IMG submission 97187) | Mouse cecal microbial communities from Vienna, Austria - N-Acetylneuraminic and N-Acetylglucosamine D2O microcosms_March | ecosystem: Host-associated > Mammals > Digestive system > Large...
CGGTGCTGGCGACATGATCAACGCGGCTGTTATGGCAGGGATCGCTTCCCTCGCGGCTGCCGGCGCGATCGCAGCAAACAAAAAATCCAAATAAGTACCATTTGTGGGAAAGAATCTGCCGCCCCAATCGGGGCGGCATTTTTTTTGCTGTGACCTGCTCAATACTTTTTCGAGATAAAGTGAAACCCACAGACATTTGGCTGCCTGTGGGTTTCACTCTGTTTTTATTGTGCTTGCTGCGTCTGCCTGGAGTTCAGTCTCGCAGATCTTCCTCCCGCAATGTATAATTCGGAAATCTCGTATCATGGCTGTTCAGCATGGATTGGATAATCTCATGCACCGTTTTAGGCGGGAGAGAAAGCCATTTGAGAAAACGTCCCTCATTCACTCTTATATAAAAATCCTGTCCAGGATACCGTTCGTTGTAGTATTGGAGGATCTTTTCACACTCTCTTTTATTGTGTAGCGCAAGCAGAAGGGCACCGGAATAGGCAAGAAGCGCTGCCAGGAGACAAGCAATCAGAACTTTTAGAACTCTTTTTGTTTTCATCATCTTTTTGTTTTCATCATCTTTTTGTTTTCATCATCTTTTTGCTTTCATCATCTTTTTGCTTTCATCATCTTTTTGCTTTCATCATCTTTTTGCTTTTTTATTACGGCCAATAACCTAATCTGCCTGCGTATAATATGTACTTGCAAAAGCAGGAACCGCACAAAGACAACTAATAAGCGTGACGAGCACCAAACTGATACGTTTCTTTTTCATTGAAAAACCTCCTGTTTTTTATCGTATCACTGAGAATAATCCAAACATATACTATCATATTTCACTTCATTAGCCTTCCAACAGTGGCGCATAGGAATCACCTCCTTTTTTAAGATTGTTAAAGTTTTTTAAATGATAAAAACTTTTATTTTATATTGCAATATTTATAACAAAATATCAATATCATACAAGTCTTTTTATTTTAAAAATAATATTTAAATTGTGCGGATGGCTTCCGAACCCTTTTGCAGCGCGACCATCCCCGTCCGGGCGACCTCAGCGATCCCGTAAGGGGTCAGCATCTCAAGGAGCAGGTCGACCTTTTCCGGGCGGTCGCAAAGCTCGACGGTCAGCGTGGTGTGCGAAAGGTCGACAATCTTCGCGTTCAGGATCGAAGCAATGTCGATGATCCCGCCGCGGTTCTGCTGGTCGGCATTCACCTTGACAAGGACCAGTTCCCGACGGGTCGCAGTCTCCGCCGGGAGCATCCGCACCTTGATGACGTCGATCTGTTTATTGAGCTGCTTTTCCACCTGCTCGAGGGTGCGTTCGTCCCCTCTGGCCACAATCGTCATACGAGAGACGCTCCGGTCCTCGGTTTCACCAACCGCGAGGCTCTCGATATTAAACCCCCGGCGCGCAAACAGTCCCGCTGTCCGGGAGAGCACGCCCGCCTTATTTTCCACCAGTACCGAGATAATCCGCTTCATTCGGTCGCCTCCTTCGGGTCCACCAAACATTCGATCAGGGCGGGGCCATCTGTCCGGAGCAGACGCTCGACCGCCTGTCCCAGGCTGCCATTGTCCGACACCTGCCATGCCGGGATGCCGTATGCCGCCGCAATCCCGCAGGCCGACGGGCTGCCCGAAAGGTCGACTGCGATCTCCCGCCCGCCATACCGATTTTGCTGAATTTCCCGCACCAGACCAAGGCGGTTGTTGCGGACCACCACCAGTTTGACATCTACACCATGCTGCACCGCAGTGCCAAGCTCCATCATCGACATCTGGAACGACCCATCCCCGCAGACCGCGACCACCTGCCGGTTTGGGGCTGCGAGCTTGGCCCCAACCGCCGCCGGAAGCGCATAACCCATCGTCCCCATGCCGCCCGAGGTCAAAAAACGCCCGCCCCGCGCACGATAATACCGCGCAGACCAAAGTTGGTTCTGCCCCACATCCGCAACATAGACCGCATCCGGCTCCATCTTTTCCGACAGGGCCTCTACCAAACGCCGCGGGTCAGCCGCGCCCGGTTTTTCAGTGTACGGGCGCGGCTCCTGCTCCCGCAGTTCCCGCAGATGGGAGAGCCACTGCTCCCATACCCCGGAAGGCTTCTGCTCACAAAGCTGCTCGATGACTGCACCCGCATCCCCCACCAGCGGGATGGTTGCACCGAGGTTTTTGCCGATCTCGGCGGAGTCAATGTCGATATGCACCACTTCGGTGGCCTGTTCGAGTGCAGACGGGGAGTTTACCGCCCGGTCGCCCACCCGCGCACCGATGATCACCAGCAGGTCGCTCTCCTCGACCGCGCGGTTGGCCGAGCGGAAACCGCTCTGTCCGAGCATCCCGAAATAGAGCGGGTGCGCGGACGGGAAAACGCCGATCCCCATTAAGGTCGATACCGCAGGCATCCCGCACTGCTCGCAGAACCGGCACACCCGTTCTGCCGCGTCCGCCGCATGTACCCCGCCGCCCACGCAGAGGAGCGGTTTTTTCGCCGCGCAGATCGCCTGTGCCACCCGTTTAACCTGCACCGGATGCCCCTTGAACCGGGGCTTATAGCCGCGGATGTCGACCGAGGCGGGATAGGCGAACGGGAGGGACTGCTGCTGGACATCGACCGGCATGTCGATCAGGACCGGGCCTTTGCGCCCGGTCGAGGCGATATGGAACGCCTCCTTGAATACGCGGGGAATCTCCCGCACCTCCTTGACCAGATAGCCGTATTTGGTGAACGGTTCCGCCGCACCGGTCGTATCGACCTCCTGAAAAACGTCCCGGCCGAGCAGACGGGTCTCGACCTGCCCGGTGATCACGACCAGCGGGATCGAATCCATGTAAGCGGTCGCAATCGCGGTGAACAGATTGGTGGCGCCCGGACCCGAAGTCGCGATGCAGACCGCCGGCCGGCCGGTGATCCGCGCATAGCCGGATGCGGCATGTCCGGCGTTCTGTTCCGACCGCACAAGGATATGCTGGATTCCAGAGCCGCGAAGGGCGTCATAAAACGGGCAGATCGCTGCCCCAGGATAGCCGAATACGGTGGAAACGCCCTCCTGTTTGAGCGATTCCACCATCGCCTGTGCGCCTGTGATCATCCATCTTCCTCCTAACCTTCCGGATATGCGGATTCAAACATGTGGGTCAGCTCATCGAGCATCCGCCCGCTCTGCCGCTCAAATGCGGTCATGTCAACCGGATAAAGCCGTCCATTCTGAAATGCACCGGTGGTGCTGTATACCGGCGTAGACTGAAAATACGAAGGGTCGATCGACTGGTCATAAAAGATCAGGTCGGGATAGAGGTCTACCGCCTTGTCCGACGGATAGACCCAGCCGGTAAATTCCGCCGCATCGTTCTCAACCCCGATCCATTCGAGCAGTTCCCCTTCAAAGGTATCGCCGGTCGCCATCAGGAGCGGCGGTTCCCGCAGGAGGATTCCCCCCAGCGGCTCAGAAAGATTGTCCGCGCGCGCTTTTAACGCATCATAACCCGCGCGCAGGCCGCCAAACACCGTCTGGCCGTTTTCCGCGCCATCCTCCATTCCGTCAAGGATGGTCGCCGCGGTTTCGTAAACCTCCGACAGCGCTTCAAGGCTGTTCGCCCTGCCGAGCACCACCACCTCTGCGCCCATCTGTTGGAGCCGGACCGCATCCGCCTGTGCGAGCGGTGCGGAGGTGAAAACAACATCGGGTGAAAGGGCGGCGATCGCCTCGAAGTTGGGGAGCGAGGCGGAACCACACCGGTCCAGCCCTTCGACCGACTGCGGATAGTCGCAGAAATCGCTGACTCCCGCGAGACGGCTCTCCGCCCCCAGTTCACAGAGCACCTCGGTCAAGGCGGGGGAGAGTGAGACGATCCGTTCCGGCCGTTCGGGGATACGGATTTCCCCAATCGAAACCGGGAAATTCCGGTCGACCGGCTCGGGCGCAGAGGAAGAAACCGTCCCCTGCGGTTCCTCTTTTCCCCCCTTATCCTTGCATCCCGCCGCTGTCACAGCGATCGCTGCCGCCAGCAGCAGCGCCAATAAACCCGTATGCTTCACCCATACATCCCCTTTGGTTTCCTGTTCGCAGCACGCTCCCTGTCTCACGCTTCTACCGAAAATCGTCCTCTGTAACTGCGATTGATGGATAATGCGGGAGTTCGGTTAAATCCGTGTCGAGCGGCACGCTGTAAACCATGTAATAATGCTCCGGGTTTGCTGCCGCCAATGTACGTATCTTCTGCTCTGCCAAATCCCTGTTCTTAGTGGCATACACCACCGACACAACGCCCGCTCTGCCCGATCCCATATCTTGTATGCTCCCGCACAGGATCAGTTTGAGCTGTTCTTCTCCCTCCAGCCCCTGCCGCACATAATCCGCGTATTCCATCGCTTTTGTCCCCCTCAGATTCCGATTTGCAATTTCAGATAAACCCTAATACTGTTTCACGAGTTGTGAAATAAGCGCTCTACAGGTCTGCATCTGGATGCAGGCATAGAATTTTTCGGTGACTTCCTTTCCCTGCCCTACCGTTGTGGCATTCTTTGCGTCCTCTTCTGTCTCCCAAAGGACAAAATCCGTCCATGTTTGATCCTGTAGATAATGCTCCCACGAGAGAAACCCCTTTGCCTTGGATATGACCTCGTCATGCAGCTTTTGGGTGCATTCGATGAATTCTTCCTTGGTCACATTTTTCCTGAGCTTGTAGGAAAAGATCCACGCTGTTTTCGCCATGCTTGTTTCTCCTTTCAAGTTTGGATGGTTTGCTCTGATTTTATCATAAACACCTGTCCGGTTCAATGCATACCCTTGAAAATATGCGTTTTGGACCAATGCGGACAGAACAAGCGGCCCGGATGGTTTCGTATCCGGACCGCTCTTTGCATGGCGGCAGAACCGCACAGTTTATACCGAAGGCTCCTTCTGGAAGTCCTTTGCCATTGTCTTGACCAGCACCGCCTTCTGGGCGTGCAGACGGTTTTCCGCCTCGTCGAAAATCTCGTTGGCGTGCGCCTCGAACACCTCGGCGGTGATCTCCTCTCCCCGGTGCGCGGGCAGGCAGTGCTGCACCATCACATCCGGCGCACATTCCCGGAGCAGTGCGTCGTTGATCTGATAGCCCTCGAACGCCTTTTTGCGCAGTTCGGCTTCGCCCTCCTGCCCCATCGACGCCCAAACGTCGGTAAATACCACATCCGCACCCGCAGCGGCCTCCTTCGGGCTGGACACCAGTTTGAACTGCCCGGGATAGCCCTTCGCAAACGCAAGTACCTGCGCATCCGGCTGGTAATCCCCGGGGGTCGCAACCGAAACCTTCATCCCCACTTTCAGCCCGCCGACAATCAGCGAATTGGCCATGTTGTTCCCGTCGCCGATATAGCAGAGGTTCAGCCCTTCCAGGGAACCTTTGTATTCCCGCACAGTCAGCAGGTCGGCAAGGACCTGGCATGGATGGCAGAAGTCGGTCAGCCCGTTGATGATCGGGATACTGCCGTATTTGGCGAGGTCCTCAACCTCCTCCTGCGCAAAGGTGCGGATCATGATACCATCCAGGTAACGGGAGAGCACCCGCGCAGTATCCTCTACCGCTTCCCCGCGCCCGATCTGCAAATCCCGCGACGAGAGGAACAGCGCAGACCCGCCGAGCTGCCCCATCCCCACCTGGAACGAGACGCGCGTACGGGTGGAGGATTTCTGGAAGATCATGCCCAATGTCTGATCCTTCAGGTAAGGATGGCTGATCCCATGTTTCAGTTCATATTTGAGCTGGTCGGCAAGGTTGAGAATCTCGATAATCTCCTGGCCGCTCAGGTCCAACAGTTTCAACAGATGTTTCATTGTCCCAACACCTCATTCAAAATTTCCAGTCCCCGGTCGATCTCCGCATACGAGATGGTCAGCGGCGGGAGCATCCGCAGCTTGGCCTTGGCAGTCAGGATAATCAACCCATGCCGCAGGCATTCCGCCGCGGCCGGCCTGCTTTCCAAACCGTCCAGCGTGATCCCCAGCATCATCCCTTTGCCCTCGACACTCACCACATGCGGCATCTCAAGCACCCTTCTGGTGAGATATGCCCCCTTTTCAGAGACCTCGTCGAGCAGCGTTTGGTCGAGCCGGCGCAGCACCTCGTTTGCACCCGCGCAGACCACCGGATTGCCGCCGAAGGTGGTCCCGTGGTCGCCGCAGCCGAACACCGATTCACACTTTTCCCCGAGCAGGACCGCCCCGATCGGAAGCCCGCCGCCCAGCCCTTTGGCAAGGGAGGTCAGGTCGGGGGTAATCCCGTAGTGCTCGGAGCAGAGCAGCTTCCCGGTGCGGCCAACACCGGTCTGTACCTCGTCGATCATCAGCAGGATGTCCTGCTCGGCACAGAGCTGCGCCGCCGCGCTGACAAACTCCTGTGAAAGCGGCACCACGCCGCCTTCCCCCTGCACCAGCTCGAGCAGGATGCCGCAGGCCGTCCCATCCGCAGCGGCCCGGAGCGCTTCCACATCACCCGCCCGCACGAACCGGAACCCTTCGGTAAATGGATCGTAATACTGGTGGAAAATGTCCTGTCCGGTCGCGGAAAGGGTGGTCACCGTACGCCCGTGGAACCCGTTTTCCAGCGCGATGATGGTATGGCGCCCCTTACCGTATTTGTCATGGCTGTATTTACGAGCGGCTTTTAGAATCCCCTCGTTTGCCTCCGCGCCCGAGTTTGCAAAAAACACCTTTTTCGCAAAGGTGCGCGTGCAGAGGGTTTCAGCGAGCCGGACCATCGGCTCGGAGTAATAGAGATTGGAGATATGCTGCAATTTTCCGGCCTGTGTGCAGACCGCTTTCACCCAGCCATCATCGCAGAACCCAAGCGAATCCACGCCGATACCGGTCGAAAAGTCGATGTAGGTTTTGCCGTCCGCACCAGTGCAGACGGCCCCCTTGCCGCTGACCGCCTCCAGGTCGAACCGCGCGTAGCTGTGCGCAATATACTTTTGGTCCAGCTCCTTGAATCCCATTCTGATTTCCCCTCTTTCTATTTCCGTTTACGCCGGTTGTATTTCTCTTTTGCAAAGACATATGCCTCTTCAATATATGGGAGCAGCTCCCGGAAGGTCTGCTCGCCCGGACTGAGCACTGCAATCCAGCCCATCCACGCATAGACAGGATGCGGGATCAGGCGGTCGAGCGCGGCGAAATCATACGGCATTTCAACCACCCCGCCCGCCGGCGGGCGTTTGGGCAGTTCCCCAAACAGCGCCCGGAAGGATGGTTTGCGCAGCCCCAGATTGACCCGGTAAACGCCCTCCCTGTCAAGCTGAGATGCGCGGTCATTTTCCCCGTCCTTCTCCTTAATGGTCAGGATGTACACCCCACGGGGCAGCGTTTCGCCAGGGTTGTAGTAGATCCCGCGTTCCCCCCAGCTCTCCCGCAGGACCACCCCTTCCAGATGTTCCATGCAGTATGCAAGAATCGAATCCGGTGTAACCAACAAAAAACGACCTCCTTTAGCAGAATCCTCAGCCGAGGAACATGGTACCGATCCCCTCGTTGGTCATCATCTCGATCAGGATTGAATGGGGGATTCTTCCATCAATGATGAACGCGCGGCTGACCCCCCGTCGCACCGCCTCGACACAGCATTCGACCTTGGGGATCATGCCGCCCGAGACAATCCCCTGCCGGACCAGCGCGGGCAGCTCGCTGCACCGCACCTCCGAAATCAGGGTGGCGTCATCGTCACGATCCCGCAGCAGGCCGCGGATGTCGGTGAGCGAAATCAGGTTTTCGGCGTGCAGCTCGGCGGCGATCCGGGCAGCAGCAGCGTCGGCGTTGATGTTGTAGACGGTGCCGTCGGCCCCCACGCCCAGCGTCGCAATGACCGGGATATAGCCCGCCTCAAGCACATCGAGGATCGGAGCGGCATTCACCCCCGCTACCTCCCCGACCAGGCCGAGATCCTCGCCCGACTGCGCTTTCTCCGCGTGGATCATCTGCCCGTCGATCCCACAAAGCCCGACCGCCCGGCCGCCCTTGCGCTGGAGCAGGCGCACCAGCTCCTTATTGACCTTGCCGCAGAGGACCATCTGCACCACGTCGAGCGTTTCCTGATCGGTATACCGCAGCCCGTTGACAAACCGGCTCTCTTTGCCGGCCGCCTTGAGCGCAGCGGAAATCTCCGGGCCTCCCCCGTGTACCAGCACGATCCTGATCCCGACGAGCGAGAGCAGCACAATGTCGCTCATCACCGCCTCTTTGAGCGCGTCATTGACCATCGCATTCCCGCCGTATTTGACCACAACGACCTTGTTGTAATATTTTTGCAGGTAAGGCAGCGCTTCCGCAAGCACTGCCGCCTTGTCGGTGTTGCTGATGTTCATATCCAATCCTCCAAACGTGCAGATTAAGTCCGATAGTCCCCGTTGATTTTCACATAATCATAGGTCAGGTCGCAGCCCCATGCGGTCGCCTGCCCGACCCCCTGGTCCATGTCAATCTCGATATGGATTTCCGATTCCAAAAGCACCTGTTTGGCGGCCTCCTCGCTGAACGCGACCCCCGCGCCCCCTTCGCAGACCTGCACTGTCCCGGCCTTGGAGGAGAACTCGACCGCAATCCGGCTGATGTCAAAATCCGCATCGGTATAGCCGATCGCGCAGAGCACCCGTCCCCAGTTGGCGTCCGCGCCAAACATCGCCGCTTTCAGCAGGTTGGAACAGACCACCGATTTCGCGACCTTTTTGGCGGTCTCCTTGTCGGGCGCGCCCAATACTGTGCACTCGAGCAGTTTGGTTGCGCCTTCGCCATCCGCGGCAATCAGTTTTGCAAGCTGGCGGCAGACCATGGTCAGCGCCTGCACAAATTTGAAGTACCCGGCGTTCTCGCTCTCGATCCGGTCGTTTCCCGCCAGGCCGTTCGCCATGACTGACATCATATCGTTGGTGGAGGTGTCGCCATCCACCGAAATCATGTTGAATGTCTCATCTGCAACCACCTTGCATGCCTTGCGCAGCATCTCGGGGCTGATTGCGGTGTCGCTCGTGACAAAGCAGAGCATGGTCGCCATGTTGGGATGGATCATCCCGCTGCCCTTGGCGATCCCGCCGACCGTACAGACCCTACCTTCAAGGTCAAAGCTGACCGCCACCTCCTTGCGCAGGGTGTCGGTGGTCATAATCGCCTCGGCGGCTTCGGTGCCGCCGTCCGCACGCAGCGCTGAAACAAGCGAAGGCATTGCTTTGGTGATCGGTTCGAGCGGGAGCGGACGTCCGATCACGCCGGTCGATGCGATAATGAAATCGTCCTCTGAGAGTTTCAGAGCATTGGCCGCGCTTTCACACATCGCGTGCGCGATAAACTCGCCGTCTGCGTTGCAGGTATTCGCATTGCCCGAGTTGCAGAGAACCGCCTGGGCAGTCCCGTTTTCCAGATGCTCCTGTGTGACCAGGATCGGAGCACCCTTGACCTTGTTTTGGGTATAGATCGCGGCAGCAGCGCAGGGAGCTTCGCTGACGATCAGTGCAAGGTCACGCTTGGTGCGGTTGGCGCGGATGCCGCACCAGATACCGCTGGCCTTGAACCCTTTGGCAGCGCAGACACCGCCATCGACAAATTTAAATGACATCGCTGTTTCACTCCTTTATAATAGAAACGCTTATTTTTTAGTGGGTTGGCAGTCCATTCAAAACGCGGGCGGAACCATCCGCAGGCCAGTGGCCTCCTCCAGCCCGAGCGCGAGATTCATATTCTGGATCGCCTGGCCAGCCGCCCCCTTGACCATATTGTCAAGGGTGGAAACCACGATCAGACGGTTGGTGCGCGGGTCGGTGTGCAGGGAAATGTGACAGTAGTTGGAATATTTCACATTTTTGAGGTTGGCAACCGCGCCCTGCGGGAGCAGCTTGACAAACGGTTCCGACCGGTAGAAATCATCAAACAGTTTGCGGACCTCCGGCTCCCCGAACCCACCGGTGAGCTTCATATACATGGTCGAGACGATCCCCCGGTTGACCGCCAGCAGATGCGGCACAAAGGTGACCTGCACCGGCCTGCCCGCAAGCTCCCCGAGCACCTTCTCGATTTCGGGGGTGTGGCGGTGACAGGCAACCTTGTAGGGCGCGAACGCCTCGTTGCATTCGGTGTAGTGGGTGTTGAGGGCAAGCCCGCGGCCCGCACCGGTCGCACCGGATTTGGAATCGATCACCAGTGTGTCCGGATCAACCGCGCCCGCCCGGAAGAGCGGCGCAAGCCCGAGGCAGACCGAGGTGACATAGCAGCCCGGATTGCCGATCAGTCGGGCATTTTTTAGACGGTCACGATGCAGCTCGGGAATCGAGTAGACCGCCGCCTCATGCAGGGCTTTGTCGGTGTATTCCTTGCCGTACCACTGGCGGTAGTCCTCCTCGTTTTTCAACCGGAAATCCGCGCCCATGTCGATAAACAGGGCGCCCTTGTCATACGCTGCGCGCGCGATTGGCTCCGAAAGCCCCGCAGGCATCGAACCAAACACCACGTCGCAGGCATCCACAACCGCGCGGTCGTTGGTCAGGACCCGATCAAAAATCCCGGTGAGCTGGGGGTAAACCTCGCTGACCGTCTGTCCCTCGAAGCTGACCGACGATACCGCCGCAACCTCCACATCCGGATGTGCGAGCAGCAGCCGCACCAGCTCAAGCCCGGCATACCCGGTCGCACCGATCACGCCAACCTGAATCTTTCCCATGCGCAGTCCCTCCTAACCCTGTTTTTCCCCGGACGCCCCGTCAAGAAACGCCCGGATCTGTGCGATCTGTTTCTGTACCGCCTTGGGAGAGGGCCCCCCTTCGCTCGTACGCCCGTTGACGCAGGTCTCCAGACTGATCGCCTGATAGATTTCCTCATCGAAGATCGGGTTTGCATTCTGGTAGGACGCGAGCGGGAGGGTTTCGAGGGTCAGCCCCTTGGAGATGCATTCGGCCACCAGCCCTCCAGTGCATTTATAGGCATCCCGGAACGGCACCCCTTTTTTGGTCAGATAGTCGGCGCAGTCGGTCGCGTTGATGAATCCGCGCGCCGCGGCATTGCGCATGTTCTCCTTGAGGACGGTCATGGTATGCAGCATCGGTGTAAAGGTCGAAAGGCAGAGCTTGACCGTGTCCACCGCGTCGAAAACCGCCTCTTTATCCTCCTGCATATCCTTGTTGTAGGCAAGCGGCAGCCCCTTCATGACGGTGAGCAGCGCCATCAGGTCACCGTAAACACGCCCGGTCTTACCGCGCACCAGTTCAGCAACATCGGGATTCTTCTTCTGCGGCATGATGCTCGAACCGGTGGCAAACGCGTCATCCAGCTCGATAAACTTGAACTCCCACGAGCACCACGCGACGATCTCCTCCGAGAACCGGGAAAGGTGCATCATCACCATTGACAGCGCACTGCAAAGTTCAATGCAGAAATCCCGGTCGGAAACCCCGTCGAGCGAGTTCGCGGTTACGCCGGAAAAACCGAGCTTCCGGGCGGTCAGCTGCCGGTCGATCGGGTAGGTGGTCCCCGCCAGCGCACCGCTGCCGAGCGGCAGAAAGTCCATCCGGGCACAGGCATCCTGGATGCGCGAGAGATCGCGCATAAACATATTTGCATAGGCCATTAGATGGTGCGCAAACGTCACCGGCTGGGCGCGCTGGAGATGGGTATATCCGGGCATGACCGTTTCCAGATGCTCCCCGGCTTTGTCCGCCAGCTCGGCTACCAGATCGAACAGCAGGGAGGAGACCGTTTTCATCTCATCGCGCAGATAGAGCCGGATATCGAGCGCGACCTGGTCGTTGCGGGAACGCGCGGTGTGCAGCCGTTTTCCGGTATCCCCGATCCGCTCGGTCAGCACCTGCTCCACAAACATATGGATGTCCTCGGCGTTCGGGTCGAACGGGAGTGCACCCGATTTCAGATCGTCAAGGATGCCCGCCAACCCGTCACAGATCCGGTCTGCATCCACCTTTTCGATGATCCCCTGTGCGCCAAGCATCTGCGCATGTGCCATCGAGCCGGCGATGTCCTGTTCAAACATCCGCGCATCAAACCGGATGGAGGAATTAAAGTCGTTTACCCGGTCGTCCACCTCTTTGGAAAACCGTCCTGCCCACATTTTCATTCGTAAAATTCCTTTCTCACTGTCGGAACGGGTTGGAACCAAAAAGGCCGGGCAGAGGGGCGAACCCGCCGCCTGTGCCACAGCCCCGTTAACCGTTTTTCATCAAAGTTTTACTCGATTCTGCAAAGCCTCACTTGATCTTCTGCTCGTCGAGCAGCGCCTTGACCTTGATCGGCAGTCCGAACAGATTGATGAAACCTGCCGAATCCGCTTGATTGTAGATTTCATCCTCACCAAATGTCGCCATCTCTTCCGAGTAGAGCGAGTGCGGAGAGGTCATGCCCGCGTCTATGATGTTGCCTTTGTAGAGCTTCAGCTTGACCTCGCCGGTCACGTTCTGCTGGGTGCTGTCCGCAAACGCGCTCATCGCCTCGCGCAGCGGGGTGAACCACTGGCCATTGTAGACGATCTCGCTGAATTTAATCGCCATCTGCATCTTGTAGTGCTGGGTTTCCTTGTCAAGGCAGATTTCCTCCAGCTTGTTGTGGGCGTGATAGAGGATGGTGCCGCCCGGAGTCTCGTATACGCCGCGGCTCTTCATGCCAACCAGCCGGTTTTCTACCATGTCGATCAACCCGATGCCGTTCGCGCCGCCAACCTCATTGAGCTTGCGGATAATGTCGATCGGCTTCATCTCCACACCGTCCAGTGCAACCGGGACGCCCTTCTCAAACCGCAGGGTGATGTAGGTCGGCTTGTCAGGCGCTTTCTCAGGGGAAACGCCCATTTCGAGGATCTTATCGTAATCCGGCTCATTCGAGGGGTCCTCAAGGTCGAGGCCCTCGTGGGAGAGATGCCAGAGGTTTTTGTCCTTCGAGTAGTTGGTCTCACGGTTGATCTTGAGCGGGATGTTGTGTTCTTCCGCGTAGGCGATCTCCTTTTCGCGGCTGTTCAGCTCCCAGAACCGCCACGGGGCGATGATGTCCATCGTCGGGGCAAATGCCTTGATCGCCAGTTCAAACCGGACCTGGTCGTTGCCCTTGCCGGTGCAGCCGTGTACAATCGCGTCAGCGCCCTCTTTCTTGGCGATCTCGACCAGCCGCTTGGCGATCAGCGGGCGTGCAAACGCGGTCCCCAGCAGGTAACGGTTCTCGTAAACTGCGCCCATCTTGAGCGAAGGGATGATGAAATCATCCACAAACGGCTCAGTCAGGTCCTCGATGTAGAGTTTGGATGCGCCTGTTTTGAGCGCTTTTTCCTCAAGCCCGTCCAGCTCACTGCCCTGTCCCACATCGGCCGACACCGCGATAACCTCACAGCCGTAATTTTCTTTCAGCCAGGGGATCAGAACCGATGTATCCAAACCGCCCGAGTAGGCGAGAACAACCTTTTTATACTGCTTCTTTTCCATTACAATAAACCTCCATATGGTTAATCATTCACGATATGACCTATTATACATCATATTCATACAATTTCAACCCTTATTTTTGCATGAATATTCATCTTATTCGATTTTTTATTGGGTAACATTGCACAAAAGGGGGTTCTTTTTTCCGGGAAACGTGGTATACTGTACGGGGATATTCTATCGAAAAGGGGAATTGCATCATGAAGCAGCTTTCTATCTATGACATTACCGAAAACCCGTTTTCCCTGATCGGGAAAAAATGGGCGATGGTGACCACCCGCGCCGGCGGCAAAACCAACACGATGACTGCGTCGTGGGGCGGCGTAGGCATCCTCTGGAACAAACCGGTGGTCTATATCTTCCTGCGCCCGCAGCGGTACACCCGCGAGCTGGTCGATGCGTCCGAGCGGTTTTCGGTCTGCTTCCTGCCAGAGGACTACCGCAAGCAGCTGCAATACTGCGGGTCACACTCCGGCCGGGACGAGGATAAGCTGGCAGCCTGCGGGTTTACCGCTGCCGAGCTGGACGGCGCGCCGGTGCTTGAACAGTCTGATCTGGCGCTCACCTGCCGGAAGCTCTACTGTCAGCGGCTTACCCCGGACAGCCTGATTGACCAGTCGATCGACCAGGTCAACTATCCGGAGAAGGACTATCATTTTCTGTATGTCGCTGAAATCCTAGGCGCATATGAAAAAGCATAAATGCTGACAGGCAGAGACAGGAGAAAAGCCCACCGGTCGACCGGCGGGCTTTTACGTTTTGCCGAGGTGACTGCTGTGAATGACCTCCTTATAGAAGCCCTTCGGTTGCCCGCCGATTTTGACGGCATCCAAGTCTTCTGCCTGATAGGGCCGCTCATAGCTCATGTATCTCCAGGAACTGCGGCCGTAATCCACGAATACAATGTCGCCCTGCATTTCCGGAAAGGGCGACATTGTAGCAGATGGTTTTTTCAGGCTCGATCCGCAGCAGCATTTCGTTATAGCCAGCCATGAACCAGCAAGGTTTGGCTGATCCGATCATTGTCATTTTCCTCTGTCATGGAAAGACCTCCTAATCGAAAGATAAGGAATAA
>Ga0137306_102663_pt1 | contig 14510 bp, 10 predicted proteins | sample Inofroosms_March_FD_97187 | JGI IMG/M metagenome (GOLD analysis project Ga0137306, IMG submission 97187) | Mouse cecal microbial communities from Vienna, Austria - N-Acetylneuraminic and N-Acetylglucosamine D2O microcosms_March | ecosystem: Host-associated > Mammals > Digestive system > Large...
AAGGATTGTTGGTAACAACGGTGCGCAACCTCAGCATCGACCGCCTGCGCCGACGTGCCGCCCACCCTACCGACACACTCGACGGCGACACCGGCACATTGGCCTGGGACGACGAAACCGAGGCTGACCTCCGGCAACAAAACGAAATATACCTGACGGTTGAAAAACTAATCGAAAGGCACCTGTCGCCGCGCGACCGTGAAATCCTTTACCTGCGCGACCGCGATGAATGGGAATTCGAGGATATAGCCATCCGTTTCGACATAACCGAAGCCAACGCCAGGCTGATCGTGGCACGCGCCCGCAAAACAATACGAACCCTTTACAACCAGCCGAAGTCATGAACACCCCCGAACTACATAACCTCATCGAACGATATTTCAACGCTGACACATCGTTGGAAGAGGAGCGGTTGCTACGCCGTGAACTTGCCACCGGCATCAATAACCCCGATGACCCGGTTATACAGGAAGCATGCGCCGTAATGGGACTGCACGTCATTCGCCGGAAGCCCGCCGCCATATCGCGCAAAACAGTTTCCCCACCCATATGGCGCAACGTAGCCGCTGTAGCTGTGGCAATAGCGGTTACGGGGTCGTTGCTGTCGGGTGTAATACGTCAGCAAAGCACCGGCGAATGCGTGGCCTATGTAAACGGACAGCGCATTTCCGACCGCGATGCCGTTATGAAACTTATGTTTTCCGATTTAAACGAAATGGAGGAAGCATCAAACTGCATAGAAGCCTCTATCACGAACGAACTACACGAAATAGCCGACATAATGGGGCAATTGGAGTGAGAGAGCGTCTGAAAATCTTTTGGAAAAAATTTTTCAGACAATCTCCGAGAGCCCGCCACATTATGTCACAATCAAGAAACCTCGATAATATGAAACCGTTAATTCCAACATTGTTGCTCACGCTTGTACTCGTACCGGCAGCTCGTGCGCAGGAAGGGATGGCCATAGAACCGTTTTTCGACGACGGGATAAAGCATCGTCCGGGAGCGGAAGTCACAGCGGTGTCGGTTACAGGCAAGCAGCTGCAAAACTCCAACCTGAGCATTTACCGCAGCGTATCGGTAACTGGCGACCCCTCCCTTACACAGGATATGGAACGTGCCGTTACACGCGATGGTGCAAAAGCCGAATCCAGGGAAGTATCCCTCAAGGATGGACACCTGTATTTCGGGTTCTATACCTTGATTCCGCAGGGTAAGGAGTACCGCTACATGTTCTATCTCAATTCCACCCTTACAGGAGGAAGCAAAACAACCCTCATCTACATGCAGGGGAAAGCCGAACCCTATGAAATACGTAACATGATAAAACGATAGCAATCCTGCCATCCGATATTCCACCACTTATTATAATCATAATCACATGAAACTTCTTGCATTACTCGCATTCGGACTGCTGCCGGTTCTCGCAATGACAGCACAAACCGAACCAGCCGACACTGTTAAAATACTTGACAACGCCGACCATGTCGTCATTACAAAAAACGGTAACAACACCATAGTCAAAGCTGTTATCCGCAACGCTGAAAACGATACATCGATGAAATTATACACCTACAGCGTGACGGTGGAGGAAAACACCGACTCTGCCCGTGAGGAGTTTTCCGAGTCCGTTTTCCTGTCACACCCCCTCTTCACAGGGAAGCAAAAGAAACAATCTTCAACATCGGCCGAAGGCAAATTCAAACCACGGCGTAACCTTACCGCCCTACGCAACATCTACTGGGGTTGGGATTTCGCCTACGACGGGAAAGCAGGTCTACGCAACAGCTTCGAAGTAGGCATCGCGGAAATCGTGTCGGTGGAATGGCAACCTTGGCGCAACGGGCCCGATTTCCGGTTCGGGGCAGGTTTCGGCATGAAACAATTCCTTACAGCCGATAATTTCGTATTTGGCAAAGAAGGCGACCGCCTGGCCATCCTACCCGTCACGACCGACGCCACCGATGTGAAAAGCCGCTGGGAGGTATTGACGTTCCATTTCCCACTGATGGTAAGCCAGAAAATTTATCGCAATTTCGGCATCGCATTCGGCACATTGCTGAACCTCAACACATATTCCACGGCATGCACACAAATGAAGATTGACGGAATCCGTTACAAGGAGACATTCAAAGGACTCCAGCAGCGCCTGTTCACAGCCGAACTTATCGGGATACTCGGTTTTCGCGACTTTATAGGAGTCTATGCCAAATGGAGCCCCATGCCTTTGATGCGCACCTACTACGGGCCTGAATTCAAGACCTGGACACTCGGCGTCTCCGTAAACTTTTAGCACCTCTCACCTATAGCTTACAACTTACAACCTACAACTTATAACTTTTACAACCAATGCCACGCTATATCCCTACAGCCATCATCGCGCTAAGCGCCCTTACCGCCATGGCACAGACTGAAAAAACCGACACGATAATGTCGGCTTACAGCCCGTCACGCACAGTAATAACCGAAAGTCCCGCCGGATTAAAAATCACCATATTGCAACATTCAGGCGACAGCCTTGTGGAAAACGTCTATGTCCAGCCATATTCTCCCAATGCCTCCGTGAAATCGGATCAATACACCCACACCGGCTTCGAAACCACATTCACCGAAGGTACATTGGGTGTAAAAATTAAAAAACGCCATTGGGAGGTGGTGACAGGTGGATTATGTCTAGGATTCGTTTATCCTTACGGGCAACCCGCCGACCTGGGCTTGCAATGGAACAAATCATTGGAAATCTCATGGATTAACGCACTTGCCATCCGCTACCGCACCAAACTGTTGTCAGTTTCGCTCGGTTTCGGATTCGATTGGCGCAACTACAAAATCACCACATCAGGCCACGGACTGGGAATCAACAACGAAGGAGGCATCACCACGCGCCACTATCCCGATTATACCCATTCCCAGTCATCACGGATAAAGGTGTTCAGCCTCGGCTTACCGCTGCTCTACACCCAGAAAATCCCCAAAACAACACTCTCCGTAACCGTTGGCGGAATTCTCAACTTCAACACCCACGCCTCCCTGAAATCATGGTACATAAACTCCGACGGCAACCATGTCGAGGAATATGCCGAAAACTTCCACCACCGCCGCATCACCTTCGACCTTTTCGGCAGTATCAACCTTTATAAAGGTTGCGGCCTCTACCTACGTTATTCCCCCCAATCCGTACTCCAAGGCCACGGTTCCCCACAATTCACCCCCCTCTCCGCCGGCTTGATGCTCTTCCTGTAAAACTAATACAAAACCGGGGATGCGCAGTGCGCATCCCCGGTTTATCATAGATTGGCATCTACCAAATACGTTCCAACTTGGTCACCGTTGCCTCAAGCCCCACTGCATCCAGCCTGTCATAAATACAGGTAGGATAAACCAGGAAAGTTGCCGTTGCCGAACCGTCGGAAGCAAATACCTCAACCGATGATTGGTCGACATAGATATCCAACCCGGTTGCAGAACCGGCACATCCAAGCGGCACATTGACACCCGGTAAGGAAAACAAATCGGCAAAAGCCGTATTCCCGGTGCGTCCGTTTCGCTTTACGGTCAGCGAACGGCTTGACGCATTATATACGAATTCCATGCATTCGCCAACGCTGTTTGACAGCGAGAACCGGGAATTTTCCCCTGTAGGCAAAACCAATGAAAGTTTATAGGCATCACCGGCATCAAACGAGCCGTTGACAGGTTGCGGGCTACCGGCAATACCATCAAGTTCCTCCACAACCCTGCTGCACAATGTGGCCAAGCCATCCTTTTCAATCAGTGTCAACTCTCGCGGCAGGGTGAAAGCCGACCTCCACGGGCTGACCGGCGATGCCCCGGCATAGTTCCAATTGTTCATCCAGCCGATAAACACATTCCTCCCTTCAGGGGCATTGCTCCATGTCACACCGGCATAATTGTCTGGCCCGTGGTCAACCCACAACGGATAATCATCACGGGTGTCGGCAACAAACACAGTTCCGTCAAACTCCCCGGGGAAATACATAGTGCCGCTCCCACCGCAGGGGCCGCCTGGATTCACACTCAGCAGAAGAACCCATTTGTCATGCCCGTTAAATCGCATACGCACCAGGTCGGGGCATTCCCACTGCCCCTTGTTGCACCTTTCGTCAGGGATAGTGAATTCACTCAGTCTGTCCCAGTGCCGGAGATCGGCAGAACCCCATAATTCCACCCCGTATGACCACCCTTTCGCAAGGCACATAATCCACCGGGCAGTTTCCTCATGCCAAAACACCTTTGGGTCACGGAAATCGGGCATTGAACTGTTCGCGATAACCGGATTCCCCTCATAAGTGGCAAACGTCATCCCGCCGTCGGTGCTATACGCCAACGCCTGCTGCTGGAACTCACCACTGGCAGTGTAAAGTGCCACTATAGCATCCCGGCCGAAACCCGCACTATTCTCATGGTCGCAGACTGCGCTTCCTGAAAACACCATCCCCAGATTATCAGGACGGAGAACCACGGCCTCCTCCTTCCAATGAACCAGGTCGGAGGAAGTGGCATGCCCCCACGACAGGTTACCCCAATCAGGCCCTCCGGGATTATATTGGTAATAAAGATGCCACACCCCGTCGAGATATACCATGCCGTTGGGATCATTCACCCAGTTGGCAACCGGGGTGTAATGAATCTGCGGACGGTGTTTTTCGGAATAATTGCTCTCAACAGGTTTTTCCTGGCCGTTTCCACCCGCATTACCCAGAACAACAGGGGGGATTTCCATATCGAAGCGTGAATTATCAACACACGATATGCATGCAACACCAAGGGCTAAGGCAAACAATGATATTGTTGTTTTCATTTCCACGTTCCGGATTATCGGGTTTTAAGATATTCAATACAATTGCGTGCCAGGGTAAGCACATTTTCCTGATAGATATTGTTGGTGGGACGTGCTGAAATATCTGGTGTGCCGTCGGCATTACGCATCGAGAATTCACATCCACCGTTACCGATACACAGCACCGTGCCTTTGAATTCAGTGTCACCTTGCCTGGCCTCCCACACATTGAGCTGCGACACCCAGTCGATTTGCGAATCCCACATGCCAAGCGGATATATACCGAACTGCTCGGTCGAAGCCGTGTAACAGCTCTCTTCCTGGTTCCCGATTCCTGAAAGAACTGCCGGTATATTGAAATAAAGGCAGTTGTGATCTTCCGTCCAACCCGGGCCTTTGAATTTTATCAACTTTGTGCGGTCGGTCTCCGTTACCTCCAGACCCTTATAAATCGGATGTGATGAAAAATCCTTTTTGAAACGGCTGCCGGGATGAAGCTGCACCGCCATCGCCCAAGTATCACCGTTCCAACCTCCCAGGCCACATCCGAAAGCATGGTCATTACCCATAAGCATACCTTTGTCAAGGCGCCCTAAATCGCCGATATACGGGGTGGCATGCCCCCACAACAAAAGGTTGCCACCGGCAGCATACCATTCGCTTACCGCATGTGTGGCATTCGTAACCACTTCCGGCATGTTCCATATCTCAGCCTCGCCTACCCCCTCAAGGTCACGCAACCAAAACGCCACACGGAAAGGTTCAAGGTCTTCTGCCGAGTCGATATCACCGAAATACACATATTTTGCAGTAGGATATTCCGAATGCAGCCACAACCATGCAGAAGCCTCGTCGTCATCGCCAGTGCTTATCAAAGTCTCAGGGTCGGGATATACGCTAAGGAAAGCTACAGCGGTTTTGCCCACGCGCAGCGATATTCCGGAAGGGAGTGATTTCCCTTTTTCATTTGCAGCGGTGACATTAACATCCCACACCTCTCCGTCACGCACATCCCCTATGGTGTATGACGTGCATCCTGCATCAAGTGTTTCATCGATTATGCGCGAACCGTTTGCCGCATGGAATATCAACGAAGTCGCCGTAGGGTTTGGACTCCATTCAACAATCGCGTCATACCCGTAATCTTTTTCCACCTGCGACATGGAAAGACCGCTTATTGCCGAAGCACCGGCACGCATGTAATGCTTCACCACACCAGCCGACTGGTTAACACCGTCGGTCAGCTTGAACACGTAGGTATATTCAATGTTGGTGTCGACATTGCGGTGGGTGAATGTGGTTCCGTCAACCACTTCGCTCATCTGAAGCGTGTTGCCTGCCAGCACATTAACATTGACCGAATGTCCGGCCGGTGTTGATGGCAGCGACCACACATAGTCGTCGCCAACAAGCTGCCCCTTAACCGCATCGGCATCAATCGGGGCCAAAATCGGATTCATGCGGTTGAAATCGTCATCCTGGCAGGCCGAGAACATACCCGTCAGCCCAACCGCTATAAAGATATATTTTAATGCTTTCATGATTTCTTTTTTTAGATATTGCATATATTCAGGCAAACCATGGGATTAATTATAACCCTTGTTCTGCACATACAGCCCGGGGACATAATATAGCTGGTTGTAGGGGACAGGATAGAACTCATTCTTCCCGGAGGTGTAGTGTGCATCCTTGAGATATTGGGCATACCCCTGCCCCTCATAACTTACGTTTTGTTCGGTTTCAAAATACCGGTTAAGGGTTGTCGACGCAATGCCCCATCGTTTAAGGTCGAAATACCGTCCGTTTTCCATGGCCATTTCCAAACGTCGTTCCCAACGCAGGCATTGGCGGGCACTCACCTTGTCGGCGAAATAGGTGGATGGATACAACGCGATGTCGCAGAAATCGGCAGCATAACCTATATGCTTCTGGACGGAGTTGGCAGCACGCTGCCTTATGTCATTTATAATCTCCCTCGCCTCGGCCAGTTCCCCTAGCTCAATCAGCGCCTCGGCACGCATAAGCATCACATCAGTGTAACGGAACACATAATCGGTGGTGGCGAAAGCCTGCCATGAGCCATTATATGTTTCCCCTTTTGACCGCTGAGGAACCTCCTTCAACGATGTGTAGTAACCATAAGTGTTAGGTGTGCGGGAATTCTCCTTGGTCATAGTATTGTCATGTTCATACTTGTAGGGGAATGAAGGCATCCCCACTGTATGGAAAAGACGCGGATCCCATTTCTGTGCCGAAGCCACACCGCTTACAGGATAAGCCGTGACATCGTTATAATCATCGAACATGGGGAGGCCGTCCTTGGTCTTGAAAGCATTGACCAGGTTCTGCGACGGCTTGTGGAAATCCCATCCACACGACCACATCCCCCAACATCCGTTGAGCATCACCGACCAGTTGGCACGTCCGAATTTGGTGTTATCCTCCTCATAATCCGAAGTTTGAACAGCAAATACCGACTCCTTGCTGTTTTTGTTCTCAGGAAGGAAGATATCGCCGAAATCCTCAAGATAACCGAAACGAGAGTTTTTAACCACCAAGGTATATTCGGCCACCTTGCGCATATAATCCATGTTGATATGCGACACACCTGTGGTAGCCTCGTAACCGTCGCCCCATGCCAGTGTAAGATAACACTTGGCCAGATAGGCGGCAGCGGCTATGCGGTTCACACGTCCCCCACCGTCGGGAGCCTCGTCAGGAAGCGTTTCATATGCAGCCTTGAAATCATCAATCACCTTGTCGAACAGTTCCTGGTATGAGAAGCGGTTGTTAGGGGTCTGCTCCTGAAGATTGTTTTCGAAAACCTCCTCATCAATCCAAGGAATCTGGCGGAACATTGTGAGAAGTTTGAAATAGCTGTGGCCGCGAAGGAAACGCACCTCTGCCACACGGCGTGCAGCCGTTTCCTCTCCTAGTTTCTCAACCCCATAGTCACGCAAGGCAACCAACGCACGGTTGCAACGGGAAATGTTGCAATACAGACGGTACCAAAGTTCGTCAAGTTCGCCGGGTGTGGATGTAAGGCTCGACCATATCTCCATGGGATGGTAGCCTGTGTCGGTGGTTCCCGAGCCACCTTTCAAGGCATCGTCGGACGAGACATCCCCGTAAGGCCACAGGTTGAATGGATACGTGTACCAGCAGTTGCCTAACGAGGCATAGGCCGCATTGACCATTTTTTCGGGTTCCTGATAGGCGGTATCCCCGTCAATCACCCCCGTGGGTGGAACATCTATGAAATCGTTGCACGACACTGCCCCGGCCGCAAGCAACAAAGTGATGGCTATATTTAAGATTTTCATGATTATCTGATTTGAAAAGTTATAGGTTGGCAAATTATTACCCTGCGCATTAGAAACCTAACTGAAGGCCGAACGAAACACTTGTCGGAATTGGATATGCCCAGTTGCCGTTCTCAGGGTCGGAGCATGTCAGCGAGGAACTCTTGATAGTCAACAGATTCTGTCCCGACACATAGAAGCGGGCGTTGGCCATACGCAGTTTGTCAAGCACAGACTGCGGCAATGAATACCCCACCTGCAAAGTGCGCAGTTTGGCATAAGACCCGTTTTCCACAAAATAAGTCGATGCACGCCCTTCGTCGGAAGTATTGTTGGTGGTCAGAGCCGGGATGGTGGATGAGGTATTACCCGGATGCCAGGCATCAAGAAGGCGGTTACCCTTGTTGGAACCTGCATCTGTGATGCTCCAGAAATCGGTCTGGAATTTTTGATTGTTATAGACATCCTGACCGGCAACCCCCTGCCAGAACATCGTAAGGTCGAAATTCTTATACATCAACTCGACATTAAGGCCGAACGACAAATCAGGAACCGGGTTGAAAATCCATGTCTGGTCGGCAGCCGTGATACGGCCGTCGCCGTCAAGGTCGGCATATTTCAAACCTCCCACACGTGCATTATCCTGTCCCGAAGCAAGCACCTCTTCGCGACTTTGGAAAAGGCCGTCAGCCACATATCCCACAATCGAGCCGTAGGGACGTTTCGACTGCACCAGGTTCTCGGTAGTTGTATGCACATAAGAACCTGTTGTGGTTGTCGGCAGGTATGTGACATGATTTCTGAAGAAATCGAAGTTGGCGTTTACGGTGTAACTTAAACCGCATGCCAGGCGGTCGCGCCACCCTATGGCAAATTCCATACCCCAGTTGCGCAGCGAAGGCCCGTTGAGCCATGAGGCTCCACCTTCGCCCATCGAGCCGAGATAGGCCGGGGAAATCAGCATATCCTTCACATCCTTTATATAGGCATCAACCGAGCCGAACAGCCGGCTGTTGAACATACCGAAATCCACACCGGCGTTATATTGTATGGTGGTTTCCCATTTGAGATTGTCGTTGGCTGTCTGCGAAGCCAGATAGCCCGAAGGGAAAATTCCGGACTGCTGGAGATAGATGTCGTAGGCCGTCGAGGTTACGCGGTCGTTACCGTAATCAGACACATAGAGGGCATAGCGTGCCGTGTTGGAGATGGCCTGGTTACCAGTCTTACCCCACGATGCACGTATCTTCAAGTCATTAAGCCAATCGATTTTCAGGTTTTCGGAAATACGGTAACCCAGGGTCGCGGCAGGGAAAGTGCCATAACGGTTGTTGCGTCCGAAACGTGACGAACCGTCGCGACGGATTGTGAACGATGCCAAAAGCAGGTTGCGCCAGCTGTAGTCGATTTTACCGAAGAAGGAAACCAGCGAATAGGCCGACCTGTTACCGGTTGATTTCTCGACACCTGTCGAGGCATCAGGCCACATATAATCAGGTGTCTCGATATCAAATCCCTCGTTATAGCCGGAAAAATCCTCGCGATGCTGCTTATAAAGCTCTATACCGGCAAGGATATGGAAATCATGTGCGCCGGGAAGTGTGAAATTATAGTTGGCAGTGTTGCTCCACGTCCATTTCGTGTCATTGGCCTGCGAAAGTGTGGTGGAATTCACATCGTTGTTCACAATATCGCTGTGAAAGGTGAAATTATAGGAATGGATGAACGCCGCGTCATAGTCCAGACCGAAATTGCTCCTGAGAACAAGCCCTTTAAAAGGCTTCACATCAATCCATGCATTTCCGAAAAGACGCCATACCTTCAATGCGTTATCACGGTTGAAATATAACTCCCGCAACGGGTTCTGGCGGTCGCTCATACCCCCTACCGGCCCACCGAACGTTGTGCCGTCGGTTTCATAAACCGGTACTGTAGGCGACATTTTCAATGCATTCTCCATTGGGGCGCAGGCAACCTGGCTTGTGTGGGTAAGGGTGAAATTCTCACCGGCCTGCACCACCTTGCTGATGTTGAACGTGGTGTTGACACGTGCCGAAATATTTTCAAAATCGGTATGTTTCAAAATACCGTTATTGCTTTTATATCCCAACGAGAACAGCATCGACCCTTTGTCGTCGGCCTTTGAAAGGGATATGTCATAGTTTTGTGCGAAACCTGTACGCGATATTTCATCAACCCAGTCCGTGTTGGAACAAAGCATGGTCTTGCGCGAATTAATGAAACCGTCATACAGGCCGTTGACCGTATAATCCACATACTGCCCCGTGGCAGGATTGAAAACCGTGACCGGCACTCCTGCCGTGGCATTAAGATTCAAACCATAGTTGCTGGCATATGCAACGGGGTCAAGGCCGTCGTTCAATGCCGCCTGTGCCATAGCCGTGGCATATTCCTGGGTGTTGCACAGGTTCATTGTCGACTGGCGGGTGTAGAACTGGGCTGTGACATTGGCCTGGAAATTGACATTGACCTTACCGGCATTCCCTTTCCCGCTCTTGGTTGTGATAATAATCACACCGTTGGCGGCACGCGAACCATAAATAGACGCCGAGGCGGCATCCTTAAGCACCTGCATGCTCTCGATATCGTTCATGTTAAGCGAATTGAGCGAAGCCGTTGTCGGAACGCCGTCGATTACGAACAGGGGATCCTGCGAGGCATTGAAAGAACCGATACCACGTATGCGCACAGTACCGATACCGCTCGGCGACCCGTCGCCGCTTACAGTCATACCGGGCACACGTCCCTGCAACGCACGCATGGGGTCGGAATCAGGGGTGGTGCGCAGACTCTTTGTGCTTACCACTGATACAGACCCGGTCAGGTCAGCTTTACGCTGGGTGGAATATCCAACCACCACAACCTCGTCGAGCGCCTGTGAATCCTCCTTTAACACCACGTTCATTTCCTGTGCAGCCTCAAGGGTCTGCCTTAAATAACCCACATAGCTGAATGCCAATTTAGTTCCCTCAGGAACGGTAATCGAAAAGTTCCCATCTAAATCGGTTGACACACCATTGGTTGCAGAACCGACAGCAATGACGGAAGCCCCTACCAAAGGCTCGTCATCACTTTCACCCCGCACCTGGCCATGCACTGTGATGTCATGCGCCTTCATGGTAAAAGCCATGAAAAGCATCAGCATTGTGGCGAAAATTTTTGTTTTCATGATTTTAATAGATTGGTTTGTTGTTTTTCTGTCGCAAAGATACCCACAACACCGGCAAAAGGCATATAAGCAAGGATGCACCGGCTATCAAAATTCAACCCATGCACCCTTTGCGACAGGAAATGACACAAATTTCATAGCCCGGTATGTATAAGTTGTCTGACAAAGTGTTTCCACGACATTTTGAGACAACTTCCCAAAGCTCATGGATATGATTCCGACATCCTGAATACGATAAGCAGGTCAGCGGCCCAGTCTGCCTCTGACATCCGACGGGGTTTCGCCGAAGGCATCGCGGAAACATTTTGTGAAATAGGCAGGGGTGGAAAACCCGGTTTCATATGCGATTTCGCTAATGGTTTTCTCAGTGCCTGCAAGGAGGGTGCGCGCACGGTTCAGACGCATGTCGCGCAGCAACTCTACCGGGGAGAAATTTGTCAGAGCCTTTATCTTGCGGTAGAATTGCGAACGGCCAAGCCCCATACGGGCTGCAAGCTCGTCGACACTGAGTTCGGGATTGCCCATATCCGCGTTAACGATTTCAACAAAACGCGAATAAAACTCGCTGTCGATGTCGCCGGGGGCTTTCACCGCCGGGATTTTCGACGGCACACAGCTGGCCGAGGTCGCCGCAGGCTGGCATTTCGCCCCCCTTCTCATAAAGGGTATGGATGCGTTTGCGGTTTTCGATAAGGCTGCGGCAGCGAGAACGGAGCACCTGGTGGCTGAAAGGCTTTGACAGATAACCGTCGGCACCGCTGTCGTAGCCGCTGGCACGTTGCTCGTCAAGCGAGCATGCCGTAAGCATCAGAACCGGGATATGCGACGTCCCGACCTCGCTTTTGAGTATGCGGCAGCATTCAAGCCCGTCCATCCCCGGCATCATAACATCGCACACAACCAGATCGGGCACATATTTTGATGCCATCTTTACTCCCTGCGCCCCGTCGCAGGCCGTGATTACGTTATATTCCTCCTGTAGCAGCTCCACAAGCAGGGCGCGGATGTCGGGATTATCATCGATAACCAGCAGCACAGGCTTATCGCCCGGGGCATCGGGAACAACAGGCACAACAGGTTCCAGCTCGGCCAACACATCGACTGACGATTCTGTGGCGGGAACATCGGCGGCATCATCCATAACATGCCTTATAGGGATGACTACTGTGAAAACCGAACCTTTGCCGGGGGTACTGTCAACCGTAATAGTACCGCCATGTAACTCCACAAATGCTTTGGCGAGCGACAGGCCGATGCCCGAACCATTCGGATTTATCTTTTCAACCTGGAAGAAGCTTTCAAAGATATGCTCCAAATCGCCCGCATCAATCCCCTTGCCGGTATCAGCCACTGAAAATTCCAAATTCGACGTGTCGGCGCGGCATGTGAATGTTATCTCCCCGTTGTCAGGAGTATATTTAAATGCGTTGCCCATGAGGTTGAAAAACACCCTTTCCACCTTTTCCACATCGATGGCAAGGATGGCTTCACCCTCCGGGCATAAATCCAACCTGAGTTTTATCCGCCGGCGCCGTGCAAGTTCGGAAAACGACGGGATCCATTCTTCAATCAACTTCCCGAAATCAACTTCCCGAAATCAACTTCCCTTAGGTTGAGCTGCATTTTGCCGTTCTCATATTTGCGGAAATCAAGAATCTCGTTAATCAGCCTCCTAAGAATCCTTACATTGCGTGAAGCGATTTCAAGAAGCGAATGTTGCCGCCTTGTAAGGTTGGTTGCATCGGCAAGCTGCTCCACCGGCTCTGCGATAAGGGTGAGAGGGGTGCGTAGGTCGTGCGACACATTGGTATAGAATGCCAGCTTCGACTGGGTGGCTTCGGCAAGTTGCCGGTTAAGTTCTTCCTGCATGTCGCGCTGTTCCTCAAGCATACGGTTTTGCGCCATCAATGCCTCCTGGTGTCGTTTATGTTGCCAGAACGCCCTGAGCAGAAGGAACACCACCCCGAACAGCAATGCCAGGATTACTATTGAAGCATAAAAAAGAACCGTTTGAGCCGAATGCCTCTCCCAATATTCATCGACCTGCGATTTGAGAAGCTTCATTTTATCGGTCTCCTCCTTAAGCGATTCGTTTTGCAGCAACAGGATATCGGCATTGGTAAGGTCTACCGCCGACAACAAAGGCAGCACCTCGTCACGCTCAAACGGCTCCCCTTTCAGGATTGAGAGGGCGGTACGCACCAGCCTGTGCCCTTCGGTCGGATAAAGGAACGTGGCATCAATAACGCTGTCGGCCACTGCACGAATCCCTACATTCGGGGCTGCATCTATCCCTATAATCTTTATATCGCCGCGCCCCCTGGCTAGCGCCGCTTCCGACGCCCCTATGGCCATGCGGTCGTTGTGTGCATATACCATATTGGTTTCAGGATATACGCCAAGTAAAGAATCGACCAACGGGACGGCTTCCTCCTGGTTCCAGTTGCCATGCACACTTGCCAGTATCGACATCCCTTGTTCCGCTTTCATACCCTCCACAAAACCCGCATGACGCCGCTCGGTAGGAGTTGAGCGTTTACGCCCCTGGATTTCTATGATGTTGACAGGGCCTGTCAACATATGCCGCCCGTAATGGGCGGCTGCCCTGCCGATTCCCTCATCATCGGCCACTATACGGGCAGTGTAAGTGTCGCCGACTATCTCACGGTCGAAAATCAACACAGGAATCCCCCTGCCATACACCTCCTTTATGACGGGCGTAAGGGCTTCAGCCTCGTTCGGTGCGGCAATTATTATGTCGAACCCGTTATCTGCGAAATAACGGATGTCGGCAATCTGTTTTTCATTATCGTCATCTGCCGAACGGATTTCAACAACCGCATCCTTATGAAACATTATCTCGCGGTTGATTTCATCATTCATTTTCGAACGCCAGTCGTCACGGCTGCACTGCGACACCCCGATGCGCCACACTTTTTCCTCACGGCAACCGGCAAGCATGAACACACAGCCCGATATTACGGCATATAGAATAAGGTTACGTATAAATCGCGTCATATAAGTTATAGCATACTTTGTTTGCGATGCGTAAAGATAGAAAGAAAAATCATAAAAACAGGCCATTAGATTGCAAAAAACGTGCTATACAACATTTTCGACATAAGATGCACCATTCTTTATACCGTTTCCCCTCACAAATATATTAGCTTTGCAATAGGTTTGACCACCATGACATAAACATATATTTCAATAGCAT
>Ga0137306_102664_pt1 | contig 14509 bp, 14 predicted proteins | sample Inofroosms_March_FD_97187 | JGI IMG/M metagenome (GOLD analysis project Ga0137306, IMG submission 97187) | Mouse cecal microbial communities from Vienna, Austria - N-Acetylneuraminic and N-Acetylglucosamine D2O microcosms_March | ecosystem: Host-associated > Mammals > Digestive system > Large...
AGCATATACTGCTGGGCCTGATTCAGGAGGGCACGGGCGTAGCTGCACAAATATTGGTGGACAATGGTGTAGAGGAAAGCCAGCTGCTTCAGCTGATTGAGGATCTGATCGCGCCGTCTTCCGATGTGGCAGTCGCAGAGCGGGACGGATATACGCCGAAGACTAGAATGATTCTGGACATGGCAGCCTCAGAGGCAGATCGTTTTCGGAGTGAGCATATCGGGACAGAGCATCTTTTGATGGCAATTATCAAATCCGTAGACTGTGCTGCGTCACGTCTGATGAATACGATGAATGTCAATATGCAGAAAATGTATATCGATATATTAGTAGCAATGGGCGAAGATACAAATTTATATAAAGAAGATTTTCAAAACGGCAAGCCGATCCGCAGGCGCGGCGAGGCTACTTCTGTGCTGGATCAGTATTCCAGGGATCTTACGCGCATGGCCGCAGAGGATGAACTAGACCCGGTAATCGGCAGGGAACAGGAAATCGAACGTGTCATACAGATCCTCAGCAGGCGCGGGAAAAATAATCCATGCCTGATCGGAGAACCCGGCGTAGGAAAGACTGCGATCGTAGAAGGGCTGGCAGAGCGCATTGTATCCGGGGTAGTTCCCGATACGGTATTAAATAAACGTGTGGTGACGCTGGATTTGTCAGGAATGGTTGCAGGCTCAAAATACCGCGGGGAATTCGAAGAAAGAATAAAGCGGGTAATCCACGAAGTTACCTCTGCGGGCAATGTCATTTTGTTTATTGACGAAATACACACGATTATCGGAGCCGGAAGTGCCGAAGGGGCAATCGATGCTTCAAATATATTAAAACCGGCTATGGCGCGCGGCGAGATCCAGCTGATCGGAGCGACTACGATTGAGGAATACCGCAAATATGTAGAAAAAGATGCTGCGCTGGAGCGGCGTTTTCAGCCGGTTATGGTAGAGGAGCCGACGGTAGAGCAGACGATCGAGATTTTAAAGGGACTGCGCGGGCAGTATGAGTCACATCATCAGGTGGAGATTTTAGACAGCGGGCTGGAGGCGGCTGCACAGCTGTCTGCCAGATATATCAATGACCGCTTTCTGCCGGACAAGGCGATAGACCTGATCGACGAGGCTTCTTCCAAAGTGCGCCTAGGCGGATTTCCAATGCCGGAAAAGCTCGGCGTACTGGAGCAGCAGATGCGTGAGCTGGCAGAAAAATTAGAACAGTCGCTGATCGACCAGAAATTTGATCAGGCAAGTGAAATAAAGGCACAGCGCGACCAGTGTAAAGGCGAATATGAAAAACTGTTAAAGCGCTGTCAGAAAAATAATTCCAAAAAGCAGCTGACAGTTGGAGAAAATGAGATTGCCGATGTAGTGTCTGGTTGGACGAAGATCCCGGTCAAAAAACTGACAGAAGGCGAGGCTGACCGATTACAGAAGCTGGAAAAAATACTGCACAAGCGAGTAATCGGACAGGAAGAGGCAGTAAGCGCGGTGGCAAGGGCAGTCAGAAGAGGGCGTGTAGGATTAAAAGACCCGAATCGTCCGATTGGCTCGTTTTTGTTTCTGGGGCCGACCGGCGTAGGAAAGACAGAGATCTCTAAGGCGCTGGCAGAGGCGATGTTTGGGGACGAACAGGCGATTATACGTGTCGATATGTCAGAATATATGGAAAAGCACAGTGTGTCCAAGCTGATCGGCTCCCCTCCGGGATATGTGGGATATGATGAAGGCGGACAGCTGAGCGAAAAGGTACGGCGGCATCCTTACTCCGTGATTTTATTTGACGAAATCGAAAAGGCACATCCTGACGTATTTAACATTCTGCTGCAGGTGCTGGATGACGGACGGATTACCGACGCGCAGGGACGCAGGGTTGATTTTAAAAATACAATTATCATTATGACATCCAATGCGGGTGCACAGGCCATTGTAGAGCCGAAAAAGCTGGGATTTGCATTTTCTGAAGATGAAAAGCATGACTACGAGCGCATGAAAAGCGGTGTGATGGAAGAAGTGCGCCGGATCTTTAAGCCGGAGTTTATCAACCGTATCGATGAAATGCTCGTATTCCGCATGCTGAATAAGGAAGATATGAAGAGGATTGTAGCACTGATGGCTAAAAATCTGATTGAGCGGTGTAAAACCCAGATGGATATCCAGCTGGTAATCAGGGATACGGCAAAAAGCTATGTCGTAGAAAAAGCGTATGATCCAAAGTTTGGGGCAAGGCCGCTGCGCCGTACAATCCAGATTGAAATCGAAGACAAGCTGGCAGAAGAAATACTGTCCGGCGCAGTCAAAAAAGGCGATACTGTGACAATCGGCACCAAAAATAAAAAGATGAATTTTACGACCGTTCATAAAGACGAGCAGGCAAAAGGGCATGAGGAAAAATATGCAGACAAACAGGCAGAACCGGCAGCAGAAGAATAAACAGATTAAACAATGAGACAAAAGGAACAGTAACAGAAACAGGTTTCATGCAGAAATTTTAAGAAAAACAGGTAGCACACCGCAATGAAATATTGTATAATATTACTATCATGTTAAGCACACTAAGCGCACTAAGTACACAAAGGAAACTGGAGGATAAGAAAAATGGGCGTAATTAGCGAATTAATACGTACAGAAGGAGATGGAAAAATTAGTTTTGGAGATTATACGTTATCTTCGAAGACAAAAAAGGATAATTTCGAACACGGGGCAGATAAGTACAAGGTAAAGACATTCCGCGAGATTACAAAGCTGGAGTGCAACGGCATCTTTGTCTATGAATCTGTGCCGGGAACAGCGGTTAATGGGCTGGACCTTACAGAAAACGAGGTGTCTTTTCGGGTTGAAGGCCCTGAGGACACAGAAATTACTTTGGGATTAAGCGATTCTACAGAGTATGAAGTGCTTATAAATGGTGAGAATGCAGGTACAATGAAGACAAATCTGGGCGGAAAACTGACTCTGAGCGTAGAGCTTGGGGAAGATCATCCGGCAGATATATCAATTATTAAAAAGTAATATGGCAAAAGCAAAGTCAGTTTATTTCTGCCAGGAGTGCGGCTTTGAATCATCCAAATGGATGGGACAGTGTCCGGGCTGCGGGCAGTGGAATACATTTGTAGAAGAAAGAGTAGAACCAAAGCGGCAGGCTGCGTCTGTAAAACAGGCGCAGTCTGTTAAGCCTGTACCGCTCTCTGCAATCGAGATGAAGCAGGAGGAACGTTTTTCCAGCGGACTTCCAGAATTAGACCGGGTGCTGGGCGGCGGAATCGTACCGGCTTCTATTGTATTAGTAGGGGGAGATCCTGGAATCGGCAAGTCTACGCTGCTGCTGCAGGTCTGCCAAAACCTGAGCCGCCAGCAGATTCATGTTCTGTATATATCCGGGGAAGAATCCTTACAGCAGATCAAGCTGCGGGCGCAGCGCATAGGAACATTTACAGACAGCATGTCGCTTTTGTGCGAGACAAATCTGGAAGTCATCGATACGGTGCTGCGCAGAGAAAAGCCGCAGGCAGTAATTATAGATTCGATTCAGACGATGTACAGTGAGACGGTATCTTCCTCTCCTGGCAGTGTATCACAGGTACGCGAGGCGACCGGCGCATTTATGCAGCTTGCAAAAGGGCTTGGGATTACGATTTTTATTGTAGGCCATGTGACAAAAGAAGGCGTGGTAGCCGGGCCGCGTGTGCTGGAGCATATGGTAGATACCGTATTATATTTTGAAGGCGACCGTCATGCTGCGTACCGGATTTTACGCGGAGTCAAAAACCGTTTTGGATCGACGAACGAAATCGGCGTATTTGAAATGCGCGGGCAGGGGCTTGTAGAGGTGGCCAATGCTTCTGAATATATGCTCAACGGCAAGCCGAAGGACGCCTCCGGCTCAGTCGTAGCCTGTTCCATGGAAGGGACGCGCCCGATACTGCTGGAAGTACAGGCGCTTGTCTGCCGCAGCAGTTTCGGCATACCAAGGAGGACAGCTGCCGGGACAGATACGAACCGTGTAAACCTGCTGATGGCAGTATTAGAAAAAAGGCTGAACCTGCGCCTTGGTGAATGCGATGCCTATGTAAATATTGCAGGCGGGATAAAGATGAATGAGCCTGCACTGGATCTGGGCATTGTACTTGCGATTATATCAAGCTATAAGGAACGCTGCATAGACGAGAAGACGATCTGCTTTGGAGAAGTGGGCCTGAGCGGGGAGGTGCGTGCAGTGAGCATGGCGAAACAGCGCATTTTAGAAGCGCGCAAGCTGGGTTTTACGACCTGCATACTGCCCAAAGTAGTCATTGATTCACAGACCAATAAGATAGAAGGAATAAAGCTGATCGGCGTCGAAAATGTACAGGAGGCAGTACGGAAAATATTATAACAGCTGTAGAAAACCCGCACGGATATGTGTGCAGTATCAGACGGCAGTTTTGAAAACGTAATTTTCAGTTTTTTGGCAAAAATGACTAAAAAATCAAAAAATTGGCGTTTTCTTTTTCTGCTTATTTGAAAGAAAATACTTCAATTCATTGAAAGAATGATTTATAATATATAAGATAACCATTCATTATACTAAAATAGTTTTATGAAACAGGATATGAAAATAAGATATGAACAAAAAGAAGGGAGTCATTATTACGAAACAGAAAGGAGGCGAAGGGGATGTTTGAGTTTTTATGGAAAAAGGCTTCCGGTAAACCAAAAGCAGCAGTATTTGTAGATTATGAACATTGGTATTATGGGTATCACAACAAAGTACAGATGAAACCAAATGTAGAAGAATGGATCGATGAGCTGAAGCAGGAGTATGATGTGGATAAGCTCTATATATTTGGAGATTTTTCAGAGCCCAAAATCGGTACTGAACTGGAAAAGCTGAAAGTGCTGACAGATCACGTCGTTCATACGGCGAGCACGAAAGAAGGCGTAGATAAGGATTTTACAGATATAATTATACTAGATACCATTTATCGAAGTATGGCAGAGAAAAATGATGACGAAGTATATATTCTTTTTACAGGTGATGCTCATTTTACAAAGGTAGTAGAGTATTTAAAGGAAAAAAATAAAAAAGTAATCATTTATGGCGTAAAATTTGCATTCAGCAATGCATTAAAATCAGCGGCTACCAGCTATGTAGAAATGCCAAGGCAGGAGCAGGAGCGGAATCATTACAATGACCTGATTCTGATCAGCCTGGACCGGCTGAGAAAGAAAAATGCGTCGAGAAAGCCGTCTTATTGGAAGACAATAGAGAGCGTAGCAGCTTATAACCGTGTATCAAAGTCACGTGTCAAGACAGCATTGGACGGAATGATCAGCCAGAAATATATCGAAGTTGTATCCAAAAAGGCGGGCAGGGAGCGTGAATATACGCAGCAGCTGCTGGAGGTAGACTGGATGCAGCTGCAGGAAGACGGTTTATGGGAGCCGGTTGCCAGATAAAAATGCAGGGCGAAAAATATTGTTTACAGAAAAACGCATGATAGAAAAATTGTATGGATGTATACAAATAATATTCAAGGATGGAATAGACGGTGCATAGACAGGCTCAGGAAAGAGGCATAAATGTATTTTATGCATAAAATGCACAGGAAATGGGACGATCTGTACGTGAAATACGCAGGAAAGAGGCATATATGCATTTTATGCATAAGAATGCACAAGAATGGGACATCGGCACATAGAAATACTCAGGGATGAAAGATCGTGCAAAAAATTTTAGGAAATAAATGATGTTTCAAATAATTATAATGAAAGAATGGTTATATATCATATGTATAGCTGCCGCAGATTTCTGCGGCAGTTTTTTGGAGGTAATAAAATGTCATATACTGTATATGCCTGGCTGGTAGTCAACGGTTTTATATATTCGGAAAAATTTCAGCAGATTTTTGACTGGCTTGTGCAGGCAGCCCGAAGACAGGGCTGTGAGCTGGAGATTTACACAAATACGCAGCTGCTGCCGGAAATTGTGATGGGAGGAGATCTGAGTGTTCATTTTCAAAGCGGGTCAGCTCTGCACCGCCCGCAGTTTGTCATATTCTGGGATAAGGATGTCCGCCTGGCCAGGCTGCTTGAAAAAGCGGGACTACAGCTTTTTAATAGTGCGAAGAGCATTGAGATCTGCGATGATAAGGCACGCACTTTTTTAGAGTTGTCCAAGAGCGGCATACGGATGCCGCGCACAGTCATAGCACCTATGACATTTCGGGCAGAAGGATACATTCACTACGATTTTTTGGATAAAGTCGAGCAGCAGCTGGGGTATCCGATGATTATAAAAGAATGCTACGGCTCGTTCGGACAGCAGGTATATCTAGTCCAGAACAGGGAAGAAGCTCTGTCATGCATGCGTGGCATCCGTAACAGGCCGTTTCTGTTTCAAGAATTTGTTGCTTCTTCAAAAGGGCACGATATCCGCATTCAGATGGTCGGTGATCAGGCCGCGGCTGCGATGCACCGTGTGAATACGAATGATTTCCGTGCGAATATTACAAACGGCGGCAGCATGGAACCGCATGTGCCGTCAGCAGAGCAGCTTGAAATGGCACGCAGGGTGATGCGCCAGCTGCAGCTTGACTTTGCAGGCGTGGATATCTTGTCTGGCAGGGACGGGGAGCCGGTATTGTGCGAGGTAAATTCGAATGCGCATTTTGTAAATATATGGAAATGCACCGGCGTGAATGCAGCGGATGCGATCGTGAAATACTGCATGGAGCATTGTGGATCACATATTGACCAGCCGTAATGGCAGGAGTCTGAAAACATGCGATGGAAAAGGAGCTTAAATGTCTGAATGGATGATTCGTCTGGAAGAAGGAGGAGGCCGCAGCAGGCATCACGGATGGATTTTGTATGAGGCGCAGGAGCGCGGCATAAATATGCACTATATCGATTTGTATCGAAAAGCATGTGAGCAGTATGGGATGTCGGTCAAGTTTGGAATCTGTCAGGAATGTGAGAAAAACCAGCCGGAATCCGGCAGCATGCAGTGTACGGCATATGAAGCAGGCGGTCTGGCCAAGGCAGCACGGATTACGGATGCAGTCGAGCATGACAGGCCGAGCTATGTGATTAACCGTACGAGGGATTACCGCCTTGCCGGGCTGCTGGAGGGCCGGGGGATACCGGTGTTTAATTGTGCAGAACTGACAGAGCTTGGCAATGACAAAGCAAAGGCTTATCGATATATGCAGCAGCGTGCAGTGCCGGTTATGCCTGTTGTCTATCATGCTGACACAGAACCGCCATGGTATCCTGCGGTGATAAAGTCCTGTGCGGGACATGGGGGCAGCGAGGTGTATCTGGTCAGAAACAGTGAAGAATACCGTAGCTGGCACAGCCATATCAGGAGAAATACATGCAGGTATATTATGCAGCAGGCCGCCTCAGATCTTGGGAAGGATGTGCGTGTATATATAGTCGGAAACCGTATTACAGCCGGCGTGCTGCGCACGTCTCAGACAGATTTCCGCAGCAATTATTGTCTCGGAGGACAGGTCAGGCTGTATGAGCTGTCTTTAAAGGAGCGGGAACTGGTTATGCGGGTGACTGACGGGCTGGATATAGGCATGGCAGGCATCGATTTTATTTTTCATCATGGCAGGATGGTATTTAATGAGATTGAAGATGCGGCGGGAGCCAGGGCATTGTATACATTGACAGATTATGATCTGGTGGAGGATTTTGTGGGATGTATATGCAGCCGTATATCTGTAAAAACAGAAAGGAAAAGCGGTACAGCATACAAAATGCCATACCGCAGACCGGATCAGAATCAATGATGAAACAGCCTGATTCCGGTGAACGCCATAACCATATTGTGCGCATTGCATGCGTCAATCACATCTTGGTCGCGTTTGGAGCCGCCAGGCTGTGCGACATATTTTACGCCGCTTCGGAACGCGCGTTCGATATTATCGCTGAATGGGAAAAATGCATCAGAGCCGAGTGTTACGTCTGAATTCTGGCTGAGCCAGGCACGTTTTTCCTCGGCAGTGAATACATCCGGGCGTACTTTAAATGTATGTGCCCAGACATCATCTCCCAATACGTCCATATAATCTTCTCCGATATATAAATCAATAGCATTGTCGCGGTCTGCGCGTTTGATGTCATCGCGGAATTGAAGGCCTGATACCTGCGGGGACTGGCGCAGATACCAGTTATCGGCTTTTGTGCCTGCCAGCCTGGTACAGTGTATGCGGGACTGCTGCCCGGCTCCGATGCCGATGGCCTGTCCGCCTTTTACATAACATACGGAATTGGACTGTGTATACTTTAATGTAATCATAGCAACTGCGAGGTCTATTTTGGCAGACTCCGGCAGTTCTTTATTTTCTGTAACAATATTTTGGAAAAAGTCTTTATCAATATGCAGATCATTGCGGCCCTGTTCAAAGGTGAGGCCGAATACTTCTTTGTGTTCAATCGGGTCCGGCACATAGGAAGGATCGATTTCTACGACATTGTATGTGCCGCGTTTTTTGGTCTTTAAGATTTCCAGTGCTTCCGGTTCGTAGCCCGGAGCAATGACGCCGTCCGATACCTCATGTTTGATAAATTCCGCAGTAGGCACATCACAGATGTCGGAAAGCGCGATAAAATCTCCAAAAGAAGACATGCGGTCTGCACCTCTTGCGCGGACATAGGCACATGCCAGCGGAGAATAGTCAATGTCATAATCATCTGCCCAATAAATCCGGCGCTCAATATCATTAAGCGGCATGCCGACGGCAGCACCGGCCGGAGATACGTGCTTAAAAGAAGCGGCAGCCGGCAGGCCCGCAGCTTTTTTTAGTTCGGTGACAAGCTGCCATCCATTCAAAGCATCCAGAAAGTTAATGTACCCCGGCCTGCCGTTTAATACGCGTATCGGCAGATCAGAACCGTTGTTTAGGTAGATTCTGGAAGGCGTCTGGTTTGGGTTGCATCCATATTTTAGTTGTAATTCATTCATGCTGTGTTCTCCTTTGCTGAATTGTTGCTGTCATAATAGGTTTTATTGCATTACTGATTATAGATTTGATTATAGCTTTGCTTTTAAGGATTGTAAAGGGGTATCGCGAAGATAGGATTCGAAATAGCATTGCAGATGGAGCAGGGAATGTGCTATAATATGGCTTAAATGCCGGCATGGCACAGCGCAGATTTTCACTGCTGCTATACATACAAAACGATGATAAAATGAAAGATGATATAAGGAGAGGGGTCAGATGATATTTCAATTTACAGACGACTGCATTATAGGAAATGCACAGATTGACGAAGAGCATAGACATTTATTTGAAATTATGAATAAAGGGATTGGAATTGCAGACAATGGTTATGCAGGTGATCAGTATGCGGCCATCAAAGAGCTGCTGGATGAACTGGATGATTATGCCGAGCAGCATTTTACGCATGAAGAAAATTATATGGAGCAGATTTTAGATCCAGAGCTGATCCTGCAGAGAAATCAGCATATGATATTCCGGGACAAAATACGGGAATGGTCTTTTACAGACATTGACGATTACGGTGAGCAGCAGCGTGTTTTGAGAGAGCTGATGGAATATCTTGCCCGCTGGCTGTACCATCATATTATATCCAGTGATGCTATGATTGGAAAGCTGCCGAAGCTGGAAGAGTGGATGGTGAAGGAAAATCCATGCGAATTTTTGGATGAGTATTGTACGGGCATTTCGTTTGTGGATGAAGAGCACAAGGAGCTGTTCCGTATTACAGACAAGGCGAACAAATTTCTACAGAACGAGTTTACATATGATGTGTATGACGGGATTATGGACATTCTGGATGAGCTGAGGGATTATACAAAACGGCATTTTAAAGATGAAGAAGATTATATGGAACGTATCCAGTACGACGGCCTTCCTGCACAGCGCAGGGCGCATGCGTCCTTTATTGAGCGTATTGAAGGGATTGACCTGAATACGGTCGACGGAGATCCTAAGCTCTATCTGGAAAGCCTGATCGAATTTCTGCTTGGATGGCTGATTAACCATATTTTATATACGGATAAAAAGATCCCTCTGGAATAAAAGTCTTTGGTAAGGAGGCAGCTATGCTTACAGGAAAAAATATACTGCTCGGAGTGACCGGCGGGATTGCTGCTTATAAGGCAGCGGGATTAGCTAGCATGCTTGTAAAGCTGCATGCGGATGTACATGTGATTATGACGCAGAATGCAGAGAAGATGATTTCTCCGCATGTATTTGAGGCGCTGACCGGAAACAGGGTCGTAGACGATGTATTTGACCGCAGCAGCGGATATCATGTAGCTCATATAGCTATGGCGCGTGAGGCGGATGCTGTCATGATTGCGCCTGCCTCTGCCAATATCATTGCCAAGCTGGCGCATGGGATTGCGGACGACATGCTGTCTACAACAATGCTTGCGGTAACAGGTCCGGTATACGTCTTACCGGCGATGAATACCCGCATGTATGATCACGCAGCAACACAGGAAAATTTAGTCAAGATAAAATCTCTGGGATACCGTGTGGTGGAACCTGTAAGCGGTTATCTGGCATGCGGGGATACCGGAAAAGGAAAAATGCCCGAGCCGCAGGAGCTTTTGGAGTATCTTTTATATGAAGCAGCATTTGAAAAGGATCTGGCAGGGAAAAAGGTGCTGATTACTGCAGGGCCGACCAGGGAGCCTATTGATCCGGTCAGGTATATTACAAATCATTCGACAGGCAAGATGGGGTATGCACTGGCGCGCAATGCCGTGTTAAGAGGTGCCAGGGTAACGCTGGTTACGGGCCCGGTCAGCCTGCAGCCTCCGCTGTATGCGGATGTAAGGCAGGTGGGCTCGGCGCAGGAGATGTATGAAGCAGTGGAGGCATGCTTTGATGGGCAGGATATCGTCGTGATGGCGGCCGCCGTAGCAGACTACCGGCCTGCACATCCTGCTGCTGAAAAGATCAAGAAAAAGGACGAATCCAGCGTATTGGAGCTGGAGCGCACGCAGGATATTTTAGGCAGCATGTCTGCCAAAAAAAAGCAGCAGTTTTTGTGCGGGTTTTCAATGGAGACAGAGCATATGCTTGAAAATTCGAGGGCAAAGCTGGCGAAAAAGCATCTGGATATGATTGCAGCAAACCATCTGCGCATGGAAGGTGCAGGATTTGGAACGGATACCAACATTGTGACAATCATTACAGAGCAGGGCGAAAAGCAGCTGCCTAAAATGAGCAAGGACGAGGTGGCAGGTGCACTATTTGATGAGATTTTAAATAAAATGCGTGGAAACGGCTGAGGCGGTATGCCTGTGCAAAGCCGAAAGATAATAAAAACACTCCCGGGCAGCAGATCAAATGCTGTCAGGGAGTGTTTTGTTCATAACAATGAAAGTTACAAGACAAAAGAAGGTCTGTGCAGCGAACCTTCTTTTGTATAATAAATCAGTATTATACAAGTACCTTTATGACGACTTTACGGACATGTGAACTCTGGTCTGCCATACATTTAGGCTTGTGGGCATCTTCCGGCGGCACAATGGCAAAGTCGCCGGCTTCTAAAAGAATCCTGCTGCAGCTTTCCGGTTCATGAAACAGTATGACATCGTAGCTGTCGTTATAAGGCGCGGTTTCTTTTAAGGAGCCACGCTTGGCGTATCCAAACAGCTCCCGGCCGGAAACGATGTACTGGATATCAAAATATTTGTTATGTGCTTCGAACGGGATTTGATCCCAAGGTACAGTGTCGTATTCCTGCACGCTTGCAAAAATATCTCTGCCATCAATTTCGATTGTTCCAACAGGCAGGGTGTTTAAATCCTGTGTCTTTAAGAATTCATAAGCTTTTTCAAATTTTTCGGAAAGATAGTCGTATTTTTCGGCTAGATCTAGAGTTGTTGTCAGCATAATTTTTCCTTTCTTTAAAATGTGGAGTATAGTCTCTAATAATGTTATAATTTTAATTTTATGCATTTTATACAGTTATTGCAAGCTGTTTTTTTCAAAAATATAGTTTTTGTATAGAAGCTTTTGCAGTGTGCTTTCTATTGTTCGGAATATAATAAAAAAATAGGGACATACTATCTTCAGATCATCTTATGACAGAACAGGATAGAAAAGGATAGAAAAGGACAGAAAAGAAAGGCAGGCGTGCAATGGGAAAATTAGTGTATCGCATGTGCCTGTTCGTAATTCTGGTAATTGCGGTAGCAGGCGGTATATATTATTATATGACGATTTATCAAAAGGAGGAAAGCGTGGAGAAAGGGACTTTTGTAAAAAGTGTGGAATGGGAAACAGAGTCAGCGGCATGGAGTACTAAGCCTGTATAAAACAAAGAGTTAGAAAGGAACAGACAGAAATGGCAGCAGCACCAGATACACTTTATCTGAAAATAGACAGAAATGTAGTAGTGCAGGATGTGCAGGTGCACCTTCAGGATATTGCATCCATGGAATGTACAAATACGGCTGTTTTAAGACAGCTAAAGCAGAAAAAAATATTCACTTTTCAAGAAAAAGATTCGCAGAAACAAAAAAAGCAGAGAATACAGGTGTTTTCCATATTAAGCATTATCCAGCAGATACATGAGGATTATCCGGACTTGGAAGTGCAGAATATCGGAGAGTCTGATTTTATAGTGGAATGCAATGCAGATGTGCAGGAGCATAAGGCATTGGACATTGTAAAAACGGCTGCATTATGTATTGTGATTTTTTTTGGAGCGGCATTTACGATTATGACCTTTAATAACGACGTGGCTGTAGCAGATGTGTTTAAGCAGCTGTACAGTCAAGTGACCGGCAGGGAGTCAGGCGGGGTGACAGAGCTGGAGGTCTGTTATGCGATCGGCATGCCGATCGGAATTATGATCTTTTACAATCACATAGGCAAAATGAAGGTGACACATGATCCGACGCCGATTCAGGTCGAGATGCGCAAATATGAGCAGGATGTGGATGATACCTTTATTGAAAATGCCAGCAGAGAAGGGAAGAGCATGGATGTGGATTAATCATTTGTTTTTGGGGTTTATAGGGCTTGTGTGCGGGGTTTCGGTAGCGTCTGGTTCATTTGCATTTGCGGTGAAGCTGGGAATCATACCCCAGATGGCAGGCAAATCAAAGACGGCAGGAAGGGTGATGACATATGAAAATGCGACGATTGCAGGCGGAATGGCAGGAAATATTATATCTGTATTTTCTGATATCCAGCTGCCGCTTGGGCGTGTGTTTTTAGGTGCGTTTGGATTAAGTGCGGGTATTTTTGTGGGCTGTCTGGCAGTTGCGCTGGCAGAGATTATAGATGTATATCCGATTATGTACCGGCGCATGAAGCTGAAAATCGGAATGGAGTGGATTTTGTCTGCGGCTGCGGTCGGAAAGATGGCGGGAGCTTTGTTTTATTTCATGCGGGGCTTTGGGGAGGGTCAGTAGCAGGACGTGCGGCCTTCCATACATTGCAATTGCCGGATTGACAAAGAGGCATTCGGATTTTATAATATGCTGCATAGGCAGGCGTTCTGGCAGGAATATGCATGTCTAGAGAGGAGCAGCAATATGGAGCTTATATTGGCAAGACAGAGCGTTATTATTAAGTGCAGATTAAACCAATCCATTATGATGGGGAATTATGAATATTATTATGCGGCCGGCCTGCTGTGCAGGCTGGCCGGGGCGCAGCCGCAGCCGGAATTAAGGCCGGATGAGCTGTCGGCATTTCTGAAACCGCTGTTCGAATCTTATAAGCCGCTGAATGATCAGGAGTCGTATCTGGTAAAGCTTTTAAAGGAATACAAAGTCTCGGATGAATATGACGGCCAGATGGCGGAGCTGCTTCAGATGGGACTAAAGGAACAGGATATCTGGGTGCAGATGCCCGCTGCGCTGGAGCGTGTTTGAATTAATATGCATAGATATTAAATGATAAAATAATATTTCGGAAAATATTGGTGTCAGGCCGATGATCGGGGGATCTATGGATTTAGAATTACATATACTGCATAAGCTGTGCGAGCTGGCACAGTTGTTTGACGTGGAAAAATTGGTGCTGTTCGGTTCACGTGCACGTGGAAATAATCATATAAGAAGCGATATAGACCTGGCAGTCTGGGGGATTAAAGGGGCTGGCGAATATCTGGATTTCCAAGAAGCGGTCGAAGAGCAGGTGATGACGCTGCTTCGGTTTGATATCGTAGATATGGGTGGAATCAGCGTATCGGATAATCTGCGCAGCGAGATAGCGAAGGATGGTGTGGTGCTCTATGAAAAAGTTTGAACAGCTGAAACGCCAGTATCAGACGCTGGCAGGATATCTGGATATGACAGATCTATCGGATAGAAACATATCAGCTGCGACCGCAGATTTTGACCGGATGTTTGAACTGGCATGGAAGACACTCAAGGTGTATTTGTTTGAAGACCTGGGAATGTATGAGGCAAAAACAGGGTCGCCGCGGGAGATCATCAAAATAGCAGCAGCGCAGGATCTGTTGGATCATGACGGGATATGGCTCGAGATGTTAAAAGACAGAAATGATGATGCGCATATTTA
>Ga0137306_102666_pt1 | contig 14505 bp, 13 predicted proteins | sample Inofroosms_March_FD_97187 | JGI IMG/M metagenome (GOLD analysis project Ga0137306, IMG submission 97187) | Mouse cecal microbial communities from Vienna, Austria - N-Acetylneuraminic and N-Acetylglucosamine D2O microcosms_March | ecosystem: Host-associated > Mammals > Digestive system > Large...
AAACGGCTTCAGTATCAGGAATATGATGTGACAGGCCTGATCAGGGAAGGCGAGAATGAGATCCAGATCACACTGGGAAAGGGCTGGTATGCTTCTCCTATGCCTGGCTGGGTGGAGAAAGAAAAGCAGCGGAAAAAGGAGAGGAAGACGGGTATTCTGGGTGAGCTTATTTTGTCCGCAGATGGAGCTTCAAACGGGCGGGTCATAGCTACCGATCAGACCTGGAAGGTGAGCCAGGGACCGGTGCGGTTTTCAGAAATTTATGACGGAGAAAGCTTTGATGCCACTTTTGTTTCTGATAAAGAGGAAGAGGTGTGTGAATTTTCCTGGCCCATAGAAACATTGATTCCGCAGCAGGGTGAACAGATCCGGGAAATGGAACGGGTTTGTGCAAGGGAGATCATACATACGCCTGCGGGGGAGTGGGTAGTTGATTTCGGACAGAATATTACCGGTTATGTGGAATTTACGGTAGATGCTCATGAGGGAGAACAGATAAAAATTCTGCACGGCGAGATTCTGGGTAAGGACGGAAATTTCTATAATGAAAATTACCGCAGCGCAAAGGCGGAAATCAATTATGTGTGCAGGGAAGGAAAACAGACCTGGCATCCCAGGCTGACCTTCTTTGGTTTCCGTTATCTGAAACTGGCAGAGTTCCCGGAGGAACCGAAAGCAGAGCAGTTTACGGCTATTGCTGTCTATTCGGATATGAAGCGGACCGGTTTCATACGCACGGCTCATGAAGGAATCAACCAGCTCTTCTCCAATGTGCTTTGGGGACAGAAGGGGAATTTCCTGGATGTTCCGACGGATTGTCCTCAGAGGGATGAGAGACTGGGCTGGACAGGAGATGCCCAGACCTTTACCAAGGTGGCAAGCTATAATTTTGATGTGGAGCGTTTCTTCAGAAAATGGCTGAGAGATTTGGCTGCCGATCAGCTGGAGAGCGGCTCGGTGCCTCAGGTGGTTCCCAATTTCCTGCCTGACTGCAGAGAAAGCGCTGCCTGGGGAGATGCGGCTACCGTCTGTCCATGGCAGATGTATATGACTTATGGAAATACTTCGGACCTTGCAGAGCAGTTTGAAAGCATGAAGAAGTGGGTGGATTTCATCACTCAAAGCACTACCACGAAATGTCTGTGGACGGGCGGAGAGCATTTCGGAGACTGGTTAGGGCTGGATTCGCCTCCGGGAAGCTACAGAGGCGCAAGCAGAGAGGATTTTATCGCCACAGCCTTTTATGCTCATTCCACGCATCTGGTAGTGAAAGCAGGCCGTGCACTTGGCAGGGATATGTCCGGATACGAAGAACTGTTTCAGGAGATCAGGAAAGCATTTCAGAAAGAATATCCGGAATATCTCACCCAGACAGAGCATGTTATTGCAGTCTGGTTTGAATTGACAGAGGATCCACAGAAGACTTCTGATGCGTTGGCAGAGATGATCGTGAAGGACGGCACGCAGATCAGGACAGGATTTGTGGGAACGCCTTATATTCTGCATGTACTTAGCAATTATGGACACACGGATCTTGCCTACACACTTCTGCTTCGTGAGAAATACCCTTCCTGGCTGTATCCGATCAGCAAGGGAGCTACTACGATATGGGAGCACTGGGACGGCATCATGGCGGATGGCTCGCTCTGGAGTTCTGATATGAATTCCTTCAATCATTATTCCTACGGTTCGGTGGCAGACTGGCTCTACGAGGAGGCGGCAGGAATCAAACCTGTGGAGGAAGCGCCGGGATTTGCGAAAGCGCGCATTACACCCAGGCCAGATAAAAGACTTGGATGGATTGATGTCAGTCTTTCCACAAGGCATGGACAGATCCGTTCAGCATGGAGATACGTGGGAGATTCGGTACGGTTTGAGATCACCACTCCGGTAGAGAGCGAGATCGTGATCGGAGACAGAAGAGAGACGGTAATGCCCGGAACTTATACTTACTGGGGATAAAATATTATACTGAAAAGAACTGACAGGGGAAGTCTGAAAGGAAGCTTTGTGATAAGCCTTTTGGGTTTCCCTTTACGTTATCCGAGACAACGATACAGTCTGCCAGACTTTCATCATAATATCTCCTTGTCCACAAATATTTTTTTTTGCCTCTTTTCCCTCTGTGAAAGGGAGAAATCATTATGCTATACTATGTTAAAGAGATTTCACTCTATGAACAAATCAAAAAACAAAAACCATATGACAAGGGAGGTTACATCAATGCTCAAAACATTCAAGTTTGACGATGTTCCGGTATTAAACACAACATCCGGAAAACTAAAAGGCTACTTCTACGACGGGGAGTATATTTTCAAGGGTATCCCTTATGCCCATGCCGACCGGTTCCAGATGCCGGTGGAATCCAAATGGGAAGGTGTGAAAGAAGCGACATCCTACGGCTTCGTATGTCCGCTGATGGATCAGGACACTCCCAACGGAGAACTGCTCGTTCCTCATCGCTACTGGCCTCAGGATGAACACTGCCAGAACCTCAATATCTGGACAAAGACGCTGGATAAAGAGGCAAAAAATCCTGTCGTTGTCTGGCTCCATGGCGGCGGTTATTTCGCAGGATCCTCCATCGAACAGGTTGCATATGACGGATTCAATATGTGTATGCACGCAGATGTGGTAGTCGTATCCATTAACCACCGGCTGAATATTCTCGGTTATCTCGATCTTTCTCCTTTCGGCGATAAGTATCACAACTCCGGCAATGCAGGACATGCCGATATGGTAGCCGCATTAAAGTGGATTCACGACAATATCGCAGAATTCGGCGGAGACCCTGACAATGTAACTATCTTCGGGCAGTCAGGAGGCGGCATGAAAGTTTCTGACCTGATGCAGATCTCAGAAGCATACGGCCTGTTCCACAAGGGACTTATTATGAGCGGTGTAGCCGATGTTAATATGCTTCCTTCCTGCACAGGTAACGGACACGATATTGTCATTGCCCTTCTGAATGAATTCGGGTGGAAAGAAGAGGAAATCGAGAAATTAGAAACCGTGCCTTATTATGATCTGGTAAAAGCGTACGCGAAAGTAAGCCCAGCTATCGCCAAAAATGGCGGATACATAGGCGGCGGGCCTCTGGTAAATGATTATTACAGAGGAAATCCCCTGGGATATGGTCTACGTGAGGAAGCTCATCATATTCCTGTGATGATCGGTTCCGTATTCGGTGAATTCTCCTTTGCGCCATCAACATTCAATAAGATGGAATTGACGAAAGACACTATGGAAGAGATTATCAGCAAAGTCTACGGCGACCGTACCAAAGAGATGATACAGGCTTTCGCCAAGGCATATCCGGATAAAAACCCTACAGACCTTCTGTATGTTGACCGTGCAATGCGCCAGCCTTCGAAAAGGCTTGCAAAGATGCACGCAGAAGGCGGAGCCAACGTATACCTGTACGATTTTACTCTGGAATTCCCGGTCATGCATAGCAAGATCGCATGGCACTGCTCAGATATTCCATTCTTCTTCCATAATATCGATAAAGTGGAAGTCTGCAGCATACCGGAAGTCAGTGATAAGCTGCAGGATCAGATATTCGGCGCCTTCATGTCATTTGTGAAGACCGGAGATCCGAACCATGAGAAACTGCCTGCATGGCCTAAGGTAACGCCACAACAAGAGCCGACTATGATCTTCGACAGGAAATGTGAAGTAAGAATGAATTTCGATGATGCACTGTATGAATTGATCGACAGTATTCTCCCGCCTTTCAGTCTGACAGCGATCATGGAGACTCAGGATATACAGCACTAAAGAATCATTACATAGCTGGTAAATGCCTGTAAAATCACAAAGTTTGATTTCGTGATTTTACAGGCATTTTTTCACAATACCTCTGTCTTACAAAAATGTTCCTTCGTTTTCCTGTCATAACTGATTCCAACCGCCAGAATTCTTCCTGTATATTTAGGTTTTTCTCCTATTTTGCCCTGAAAACGAAGTGCATAGTTTTTTTTCTTTATCTGTGCAATCGCATCCTCCGGCGTACCGTCTACTTTCAATTCCAGAATCAACGCATCCGTCCTTTTCCTCTCAGGATAGAAAATAAAATCCACGTATCCTTCCCCTGCCTTGTCTTCTCGTTCCACGCGATACTTATCTCTGGCGGCAAGATATACAAGATTTACCACAGCTGACAGTTCAATTTCACTATTATACGAAAAAATCGGAGATTCCGTGTCATGTGCCAGTTTTAGAATTTCCGCCATTACTGCAGTATCACCTGCAAGTGTGGCTTTCAGCATCCTTTCTGACTCCTTAGCCAGATTGTGGACATATCCCAGACTGTCATTTGACAACAACAACTCATCAAACTTATCCATTAATTCTCTGTTAGGAATAAATACTTCCCCATCCTCATAAGTCAGCAGACCATATACAACCATTGCCGAATAAATTTGATTCTTTGTATTAAGTTCTGTAGATGTGGCTGCATATCCCTGCAGCTTGATTTCGATTCGTTCCCCGGAAACCATCATTGCAAGGTCATCTCGAATCTCTTCTATATTATTGCGGATATAATAAAATATCTCATCGTAAGGGCCGGAACTGGTCCAATAATTACTAATTTGATTGTCCGTCAATGAACAGATAATCGAACGTGGGTTGTACATTCTGACACCTGCAGCTGTATGATATCCGTCATACCATTCTGCCAGATCTTCACGTGTAATTTTCGCATTTGCAGTGGTTTGCTGATAAACAACGAACAACTGGTCAACTTCGGAATCCAAAAAACCAAAATATTCACTGAATTTTTCCTTGGTTGACATGTCATATTCTTTAAACATATTTATTTCGGAGCCACTGGAATACTTTGCAATGGGAAGAACACCTGTCATATAAGCAAGTTCTATATAACCCTGCCCCTTCAACAAATCACGCAGAAAATCGAGATATCTTTTTTTATCAGCTTCCGAAATAAAACTCTTATGGAAAATAGCATCCCATTCATCCATTACAAAAACAAATCTGGTTCTGTTCTGTTCAAATACAGTCTGTAAATTATCCCAGACAGACCTGCCCATATTAAGGTTCAGCCCAGGATATTCTCCTGCCAAATCTTCCTTTATTCCATCGGAAATACGACTGATATATGCGTCAAAAGAATTACAGTTTTCCGGCAGACGGCTGAAATCAATATAAATCACATCATAATTATGCAAATACTTCCTGCAATAATCGCTTTTTGCAATCTCAAGATCATCAAAGATATCTTTTTCATCGGTAGTCCTGCCAAAAAAAGCGCCAACCATATTCGCCATGACGCTCTTGCCAAAACGCCTCGGTCTGGTGAAACAAAAATATCTCTGCCCATCCATCCTGACAGTCGAAATAATTTCATCAATCAAAGAAGATTTGTCAACAAAAAATCTGGATCTGGAAATCTCTTTATATCCTTCATATGGAGCTATACTATTTATAAATAATCCCATATACTTTTCTCCCTTGACAGATTATTTTGAATAGTATAACACACTTTATTTAGTACTTCCATAATAAACCATACTGATTTACATACATTGTAACTGTTACCATACATTGACTTTGGCAAGGTTAGTTTTTCCGCACATGATTTTGCCTGGAACCGCGAATTGAAACCTCCTATATACAAATAAGGATTACAATTCCTTTTTTGTATTATATGTGGTTTTCCTTTTTTTATCAAGTAACTTCATATCAAAAATAAATCCCTTTCTGGCCAAATTTACATGTTCTCATGGACTTTGCGGCAAGTATACAATGCATCCTTCATCGATTTCACATATTCCCCGACATACTTCGGCGCATCCTTCCCGTACTTCTCCAACAGCTTGATGATCGCGGAACCGACGATGGCTCCATCCGAAATATCCGCCATCTTTTTCGCCTGCTCCGGCGTAGAGATTCCGAAACCAATCGCGCAGGGAAGATCCGTGTTCTGCCGTACCACCTCAACGATCGATTCAAGATCAGTCTTAATCTCGCTTCTCGTTCCGGTAACCCCCAGAGACGATACAATATACAGAAATCCTTCCGCTTCTCTCGCAATCATGGCAATACGGTTCTTTGACGTGGGAGCCACCAGTGAGATCAGATCTACTCCATACGCATGACAGACCGGCAGAAATTCTTCTTTTTCCTCAAAAGGCAGATCAGGCAGGATCAGACCGTCGATCCCGATTTCTCTGCAAGCCGAAAGAAACCGCTCCGTACCATAGGAAAATACCACATTGGAATAAGTCATAAATACCATGGGCACTTTAACATCCCGCCTGAGCTCCTTCACAAAGGCAAAAATCTTATCCGTAGTAACGCCGCCGCTTAGAGCGCGGACATTAGCTCCCTGGATAACAGAACCTTCCGCGGTAGGATCAGAAAAGGGAATCCCCAGTTCGATCAGGTCGGCGCCGTTCTCTACTGCGGCACGGATTACTGTAGCGGTAGTCTCCAGATCAGGATCGCCGCAGGTGACAAAGGCGATAAATGCCTTTCCATCCTCAAAAGCTGATTTTATCTTACTCATGGATATCCTCCCCTCTGTAGCGGGCAATGGCGGCACAATCCTTGTCGCCTCTGCCGGATATGGTAATCACGATGATTTTATCCTGTTCCATCTTCGGTGCAATTTTCATGGCATGGGCTATGGCGTGAGCCGATTCAATCGCAGGAATAATTCCTTCTGTTTTCGACAGATATTCAAAAGCACATACCGCCTCATCGTCAGTAACCGGAACATATTCTGCTCTGCCGATATCATGCAGATAAGCGTGTTCCGGACCCACACCGGGATAGTCCAGTCCTGCGGAAATAGAGTATACCGGCGCAATCTGACCATACTCATCCTGACAGAAATAAGATTTCATCCCGTGAAAGATACCGACTCTCCCGGTATTCACTGTGGCAGCAGTCTCAAAGGTGTCAATTCCTCTTCCCGCCGCTTCACAGCCGATCAGCCGTACATCCTTATCTTCGATAAAATGGTAGAAGGTGCCGATGGAATTGGATCCTCCTCCCACACACGCAATTACCGCATCGGGAAGCTTTCCTTCTTTCACAAGAAGCTGTTCCTTAATCTCTTTCGAAATCACTGCCTGAAAATCCCGCACGATCGTCGGAAAAGGATGAGGACCCATAACCGATCCGAGACAATAATGCGTATCCGCAATCCGGGAAGTCCACTCACGCATGGCCTCAGAGACAGCATCCTTGAGTGTAGCGGTTCCCGATTTCACCGGAATCACTTCCGCACCAAGCAAACGCATACGGTACACATTAAGCGCCTGACGGACGGTATCCTCCTCACCCATAAAGACAACGCACTCCATACCCATAAGCGCGGCGGCAGTTGCCGTGGCAACTCCGTGCTGGCCCGCCCCTGTCTCAGCGATCAGACGAGTCTTTCCCATCTTCTTTGCAAGAAGAGCCTGACCCAGCACGTTGTTGATTTTATGAGAACCTGTATGATTCAGATCCTCCCTTTTCAGATAGATTTTGGCACCTCCCAGCTCCCTCGTCATCTTTTCCGCATAATAAAGTCTGGACGGCCTGCCCGCATACTCATTGAACAATTCCGTCAGTTCTGCGTTGAATGCCGGATCATTCTTATAATGATGATATGCTTCTTCCAGTTCTATTACGGCATTCATCAGTGTCTCAGGGATATACTGCCCGCCGTGAATACCGAAACGCCCGTTTGTATTCGCCATCTTATTTTCTCCTTCCTGAAATCTGTCTGTTTTAAATCCAATATCCTTATTATTTTTCTTTGCCTTCCCTGTTACAGAATTTTCCCATTCCGGATCACCTGCGGTGAAGAACAAATTGCCAAATGTAACTATGTTCTGACTTCTTTAACAAATCTCTCCATCTTTCTTCTGTCCTTATATCCATCCGTTTCAATACCCGAACTGACATCAACCGCATATGGTTTCCATATTTTAACGGCATCTCTCACATTGTCAGTCGTAAGCCCTCCCGCAAGAAAAGAGGCCTGTTCCACTTTCTTAAGCAACTACCAGTCAAACGCCGCCCCTGTGCCGCCCCTTCCGGAATCAAGCAGAACATAATCGGCGCTGCTGGCATTCGCGGCCTCTATATCCTGTTCCTTATCAATAGTAAAGGCTTTTATGACCGGCTTATCCGTCATCTGACGAAGTTTCATGATATACTCCTCTGATTCGCTTCCATGAAGCTGGACAATGTCAATCGTACCTCTTTTTAACAGATCGACTATAAATTCCGGCTTCTCATTGACGAATACGCCAACAGCCTTACTATCCGAACTTAACTGCTCCTTCAATCCGGCTGCCTGATCCGAATTGACATACCGTCTGCTGCCCGGAGCAAATACAAAACCAATATACTCCGGCTTCAGCTCATTCGCCGCTTCAATATCACATAATCTGGAAAGCCCGCAAAGTTTGATTTTCGTCATATTACACTTCATTCCTGCTACATATATCCCCTCTCAGCTCCGCAAGCTTTCTCTTCTTATCTTCTGCCCGCATAAGTGTCTCTCCGATCAATACCGCATCGGCGCCGATCTCTTTCAGCCTCCGCACATCCTCTGCATTCCCGACCCCACTCTCCGATACAAAAAGAATATCTTCCGGAATCAGTTCACGCAGTCTTCGGCTATTGTCAGTATCTACAGTAAAATCCTTCAGATTACGATTATTCACACCTATCATTCTCGCTCCGGCAGACAGTGCCATCTTCACCTCATCCTCATCATGAGCTTCCACCAACGCCGACAGCCCGAGTTCATCACAGATACCGATATATTCCCCGATCTGCTCCTCCTTTAAGACAGAACAGATCAAAAGCACGGCAGATGCGCCAAGAATCTTGGCCTCATAGATCATATAAGCATCCACGGTAAAATCCTTCCGCAGACAGGGAATAGATACAGCCCCGGCAATATCCCTCAAATATTCGTCGCTTCCCAGAAACCACTTCGGTTCCGTCAATACCGAAATACAATCAGCTCCCGCCGCCTCGTATTCTTCCGCGATCTGCAGATACGGGAATTCCGGCGCAATCAGGCCTTTTGACGGAGATGCCTTCTTACATTCACAGATAAAAGAGATTCCCGGCTTCTCCAATGCCTTCTCAAAAGTAAATTCTCCCTTAAGAAGCGCTGACGCCTGCTGCCTGATTTCTTCAAATGATACTTTTTTCTTTGCCTGTTTGACACGCTGTACCGCATGTTCTGCAAGCTGATCTAATATTGTCATTTTCCGACCCACTCTTTCCATGACCATCCATTTTATTTTTTGTTCCTTTTTTCACCCTAACCGCCATGACTCCGTTCTGCGGAATCTCAAATCTGTGCGAGGAATGCCCGTATTTTGGGCATTCTCCTGTGTGAGACTTAGTACTTCTCCACGAGACGGCCTCTGCTGTGAGCGGCTGGAAGTACTCCTCACCCTGTTATTCCGGCCTGTTACTCACCTCAATAAACTTATTCAGTGTACCAAGAGCCTTGCCGGAATCAATCAGTTCCCCGGCGAGACGAACCCCGTCTGCCATGTTATCTGCTTTTCCGCCGATATATAGAGCCGCGCCCGCGTTCATCAACACAGCATTGCACTTATGGCCTTTCTCACCATTCAGAATATCAAGCAGGATTTTCGCATTTTCTTTGGGCGTACCTCCTTCCAGATCCTCTTTCCTGCAACGTTTAAACCCGAACTGTTCGGGTGTGATCACATAAGATCTGAACCACCCATCCTTGAATTCGCAGACCGTAGTAGGAGAACTCATAGATATTTCGTCCAGCTTATCCTGCCCATAGACAACCATACCGCGTTTTACACCGAGGCTGATCAATACCTGTGCCAACGGTTCCACCAGATACTCATCATACACACCGAGAAGCTGCATTACTGGGCTTCCGGGATTCGTGAGCGGTCCCAGGATATTGAATACGGTACGGAATCCCAACTCCTTCCGGATAGCCCCTACATATTTCATGGAAGTATGATATTTCTGTGCAAAGAAGAAACACATGCCCACTTCCTTCAGAAGTTCTATACACCTTTCCGGACTCTGCTGAATATTGACTCCCAGGGCTTCGAGACAGTCCGCCGTCCCGCATTGGGAAGAGGCGGCACGGTTGCCGTGTTTGGCAACCTTCACACCACCCGCCGCACATACCAGTGCAGAAGCGGTGGAGATATTGAAACTGTGTGCGTTGTCTCCGCCCGTTCCCACAATCTCGAAGAGATCCATTCCTGTCTCTACCTTAATGGCATGATCCCGCATGGAAGCGGCACACCCTGCGATCTCATCTGTTGTCTCTGCCTTCGCACTTTTGGTGGAAAGCGCCGCCAGAAAAGCAGCGTTCTGGGTCGGCGTTGTCTCACCGTCCATAATCTCATTCATTACGGTGTACGCCTCGTCATAGGTGAGGTCTTCCTTATTTACGATTTTTACAATTGCCCCTTTGATCATAATTGTTTTCCTCCTGATTTTATATTTTTCTATAGTTAACGACATGTTCAGCTTAACGTTATAAAATTCCTTAACATCGTCTTCCCATCTGGCGTCATGATCGATTCCGGATGAAACTGTACCCCGTAAACCGGATATCCGGCAGTACCTTGTAGTTACCCGTATCAGCAATCTTCCTGACTTCATCCAGGCCTGGAGATAATTTCATCATCTTTTCCCCTATTTTAAATTTCCTTGTTTCCAATCACAAAAAAGCCCTTGACAGAAATCACTCTCTGTCAAGGACGAATAAAGACTCACATTATCCGCGGTGCCACCTTGAATTCACGGAAAAAACCCGTGCACTTAGCAGAATACTAACATATTCCCGGCAACGACGTATGCCAACACGTTGCAGAATACTTTGCGTAAAACGCATTTGACTGCACCCTCAGCGGTCCATTTGACAACTTGTTTCTCACCCGACTCTCAGCATCACGGGTTCTCTGTACAGGCATCATTGCCGTTATCTCCGCTTCAACGGTTTAGCTTATTAAACTTTCTGTATATTACCACGTTCTGGTATCATTGTCAACTCAATTTATCATTATTACACATTGTCTCATATTTCTTCGTCAATTCCTGGTATTCTTCAAGAGTTTTACACTCTTTCAAATCATTCAGAATTCTGGCTCTTTCAAGTTTCCTTGCTAAGCTTTCAATTGTTTCAGCGCTGTTTGGCATACAATCACCTGCTTTCTATATAGCTATATGATACCGTCAATTTATAATTATTATGTAAAAAGTATAACAAATTGCCTGAAACATGTAAACACCACTGTTTTCTTTTATAGTTAACGACATTAAAAATTTCGTTTTCGGCTCTGCAAAAGCTTCCGTATATGGCTTTGGCAGGAGACGGAAACAGAAATTTGTTATGTCGCTTACTATAGTTGCATAGAATTTGCACATTTTTAAAAAAAATAGAAATAAATCAACATTTAATAAAAATAAGGTGTATAATATAAGAATATTGATGCAGTAACGCATTAATTATCCCACACCATACATAAACACAAAAAATGAAAATTGAAAGGGGTTTTTAAAATGAAAAAAGTAAGAAGATTATTTGTTTTAGTTTTAGCTTGTTCCATGCTGTTCTCTATGACAGCTATGGCAAAGGAAGTAGGCGCTCCTGTAGCGGATTATGAATTAGCTAAACCCGCTGAAATTACGGAATCCTGGTTTTGGGTAGATGCGTATGGTAATATTGTAGGACATGCTTTTGATGTTTACTCTAAGGATCCTGTAACCGTTATGCCTTCTGAAATTGTTAATGCCGCTATCGATGAGGATAAAATGATCGGCGAATATATGAACAATGCTGTTACAGGCATCTGGGCAATGGAAGAAGTAGTTCCTGTTGCACAGGGCGGCGACGTAATTGTAGACGGAAATGCTACCGAATTAACATTTTCTGTTCTGAAGCCGGAACTCTCACGCGTTTATTCTGCAAAAGATTTCGCAGCTTCATTAAACGGAACAGTATTGAACGTTGTTAAGGTTGGCGTTCCTACTAATTTCAGCTTTGACGTTGCTAATGTTAATTTCTATACTCCTGGTATCGTTGCAGGACAGAATGTTAAAGTTTATCAGTATGATGATAATGATACATGGACAGAGTGCAATGTTACAGAAGTAAGAGAAGATCATGTTGTTGTTGATGTTACATCTGCAGGAGTTATTGCTTTCATCGAGGTTACTGCTGAATAAGATCTATAAATATATATTTTATCAGGTGTGGAATATATTAAGTGAAGTGTGTAGGTTTCCTGTAACGGAACCTGCACACTTTTTTAATAATTCTATGCGTCACTGTTTTTTATCTCTGACAATCTCTGTTCGAACCGATCCCTGCGTGTATCAGAAGGAACAGGCGTAGGATAATTTCCATCGAAGCAGGCACTGCAATATCCACAATTTACAGTCAGGGAACCAAGTTCTGATGTCGGCAGATAACCCAGGCTGTCTGCGCCGATGATCCGTGCCGTCTCCTCTATACTATGATGACAGGCGATCAAATGCTCCTCGGAATCAATATCTGTTCCGTAATAGCATGGATGCATGAAGGGAGGAGAAGAAATACGCATATGTATCTCTTTGGCGCCCGCTTCCTTAAGAAGCTTTACGATCCGTCCGCTGGTGGTGCCGCGCACGATAGAATCATCAATCAGAACCACTCTCTTATCCTTTACACTCTCCTCAATCGCACTCAACTTAATCTTCACCTGGTCAAGTCTCGTACTTTGTCCTGGCGAGATAAAAGTCCTTCCAATGTATTTATTTTTGATCAATCCAATCCCATAAGGAATTCCTGACTCCATGCTGAATCCGAGAGCCGCATCCAGCCCGGAATCGGGCACGCCGACCACAATATCAGCCGACACAGGATGTTGTTTCGCAAGAATCCTTCCGGCTTGAATCCTTGCTCCATGAACCGACACTCCATCAATAACGGAATCCGGCCTTGCAAAATAGATATACTCGAAGACACACAATTTCCTTTGTTTCTCACCGCAATGTTCTTTATGGGAAACTATTCCGTCAGGACCAAACACCAGGATTTCTCCCGGTTCAATATCCCGTATGAAATCGGCCCCTATTGCTTTTAATGCACAGCTTTCGGAGGCAACCACATACATTCCGTCCTGTGTCTTTCCGTAACAGAGAGGACGGAAGCCGTAGGGATCTCTGGCACAGATTAACTTCCTTGATGACATCAATACAAGAGAGTAGGCTCCGTCCAGTATATTCATGGCGGCACTGACCGCTTCTTCGATCGATGGTGTCCTCAGACGTTCTCTTGTCACAATATACGCAATCGTTTCCGTATCGCTTGTGGTGTGGAATATAGCGCCTGACAGTTCCAGTTTATTGCGAAGCTCTGCCGCATTGCTTAAGTTTCCGTTATGGGCGAGAGCCATCTTACCTTTCTGATGATTGACCTCGATCGGCTGACAATTATTCCGGTTATTCCCCCTTGTAGTCCCTTAACGGACATGCCCCACCGCCATATTTCCCTGCGGCAGTTTCGACAATGTATCCTGAGAAAAAACTTCACTGACCAATCCCAGGTCTTTATAAGAAGAAAACACACCGTCATCATTGATCACGATACCACAGCTTTCCTGGCCGCGGTGCTGCAGCGCATATAATCCATAATATGCAATGCCTGCCACATCAGCGCTCCTGGGTGCAATCACACCGAATACCCCGCATTCTTCATGCAAACTCATATCTGACCTCCATATATCCCTGTTTATTATTCATACCGATACTCACTAATAAACCTATACTATTGCCAGTAACAGTTCATCCTGATTCATCTTCACTCTTCTTTCCTTGAAATATCATTCAGGCCTGCACGATAAACGTACAGACCTCAGTTCTTGCCCGATAGCCTCCATGATTCCGCTTTGCAGAATCTCAAATTGTTGCGGAGAATGCCCGTTTTTCAGGCATTCTCCAACATGAGAGTATGAGATTTATGACTACTTGGCGAAGCGTCCTATGGCGCAGGCTTTAAAAGTTCTTCTCACACTATTCCACATCCTGCAGTGCCGCCTCATTCTCTTCACCGGTTCTGATCTTCACGACACGGCCGACATCGTATACGAAGATCTTACCGTCTCCAATATGGCCTGTATAAAGTACTTTCTTAGCCGCTTCAATCACATCATCCACAGGAATAGCACTGACAACAACCTCCACTTTTACTTTAGGCAGCAGTGTTGCATCTACCTCAACACCACGGTACTTCTCGCCGGAACCTTTTTCTATCCCGCATCCCATAACCTGTGTTACAGTCATACCAGTTACACCCAGATCGTTCATTGCCTTTCTCAGCTTATCGTAACGGCTCAGCTTCGCAATGATAACAACTTTGGAAATACCGGAAGAAGATATGCCAGGCTGTTTTACAACAGGAACCGCTGCATTCTTCATAGCAGCAGAGGCCGTAACATAGTCATCATTTCCAAGATCAGTATTTTCATTGACAGA
>Ga0137306_102669_pt1 | contig 14497 bp, 13 predicted proteins | sample Inofroosms_March_FD_97187 | JGI IMG/M metagenome (GOLD analysis project Ga0137306, IMG submission 97187) | Mouse cecal microbial communities from Vienna, Austria - N-Acetylneuraminic and N-Acetylglucosamine D2O microcosms_March | ecosystem: Host-associated > Mammals > Digestive system > Large...
TGAGGAGAGAACTTTTAAAGAGATAGGCTGTATGAATGGGATCAAAGAGGATAAGGTAAAAAATATCTATTATTATGCTATTCATAAAATCCGTAAATGGATGGGAGGTGACAGATAGTGGAATTTGAAGAACTTTTATTTAAGGCGCAGCAGGAGGAAAAAATAGCAATGGGGAAGATATTGGCGATATATCGGCCCATGTTGATTAGGAATTCTTTAATAGATGGATACTTTGATGAGGACTTATACCAAGAGCTAGTATTAGAAACTTTAAAGTGTATCCAATATTTTAAGGTAAAGTAAAAGTAGAATAACAGATCTGTAATGCCCTTGTATAAATTTACACAAGGCATTACAGATATTTAACGAATCGCCTTCCTCCCTACTTGATTACCTTTTTCGTACCGGTGCACTATGAATTGATTTTCCTTCTACTGCCTCCAATGCCTCGGATATTCCTTCACAGTAAGTCGGGTGTGGACGCATTCCTTTATTCAGTTGTTCCAGCGTCATACTATTTGCAATTGTCATAGTCCATTCACTGATCAAATCGGTTGCGTGTCCGCACATCATTTGAATTCCCAACAGTTTATTTGTGTCACTGTCAAATACTACTTTAACAAATCCTCTTTCTTGCAGGTCAATAATACTTTTCCCATTGCCGCTCATTAAGTATTTTCCGGTTTTTACGGTGAGTCCTTTTTCTTTCGCTTCATCAGCAGTCATTCCCACACTTGCGATTTCCGGTTGTGTATAGATACAACTTGGTACTAATGTCATATCTGTTACTGGTTCAGGCCTGACCTTCCAGTTCCGCATTATGAGCCAGCTGAATACCACCGATTGCATCCCTAATCGCATATATCCCTGGAACTGTTGTTCTGTAGTTTTCGTCTACCACAAGAAATCCTTTGTTCATCTCCGGAACACAGTTTTCCGCAAACAAGTCGCATGTATTGGGGCGTCTGCCTATAGATAGCAGAACCCCCTCTGCTGTAACCTCCTCTTCTTTGCCTTTCCGGGTAAATCTGCAGGCTAATCCATCCCCCCGATTTTTCTATACTCGAAACCATGGAAGAGCAGAATATCTGTACTCATCTTTTCTTTAAGATCATCGCCAGACTCTGTCCGAATTCTTTATCTAGATTTGCCAATAATCTGTTCAGTGCTTCTACAATCGTTACTTTACATCCGAGCGCAGCATAAAGGGACGCCAATTCTACCCCAATCACACCGCCGCCAATAATAACCTGAAAGTCGGATAATCTATACTCAAATAAACTAAAAATGCCCTGAGAGCCTATATTTAAGCCAAAATCGTATTCCGTACAAAAAACAGGTGTTTTGAGTAATCATAATCCGACTTTAGGGATAATAACTAATGACTTATAATCCTTTGGCGTTCCTTCCAGTATCTCATTGCTCGTAACCACTCCAGGCGCATCAATACCAAGGATTGGCGGACGTGCCGGGTAACTTCCCGATGCGATAAAGACTACCGTTAATAAGCATATGTCGGATATATACTGATGCGTTATTTGTAGCTATCCAGCACCATATATTACTGTTTTTTGTTTGGGGCTTCCAATTCTTTCTGTTTTAATTTGCTGATAATTTCTTGTAACAAAGCCCTGTTATATTCAATATGTTGCGCCATTGCTTTTTCAGCCCGTTGACCGTCCCTGTCATTGATTGCTTCTAAAATTTCTCTATGACCTACAAGCGTTTCCATCCGCAAGCGACTCTCAGTCAGTGAGACAAATAATGTAACAGCATATGTGATAATAGGTATTAGTTTCGGAACTACCAGATTTTGCGTACATTTCGCAATTGCTACATGGAATAGCACATCATTTCGGGAGTGATCCTGTTCATTCAGAATATCCTTTTCCACTATGGCGCAACTTTCCCTCAATTGTTTTATGTTCTTTGCGGTCGCATGTTCCGCAGCCATGCGGGCAACCCATGGCTCTGTCTGACCACGAATTTCTGCTAAATCCAGTGCCAACTGAAATTGATCTGGATAGTACGCAAAGCCCAACGGATCAGGAACTTCACCGGGATTGGGCGCGATATAGGTACCCTTGCCCCTTCTGATTTCCAGCACATTCCTCGCGACCAATAATTTGACACCCTCCCGGATTGTTCCTCGCCCTACATGAAGCTGCTCTGCCAGTTCGAACTCGCTCGGTAGCTTGTCATCACTGGTCAAATGACGTTCCACGATTAATTTGGAAATCTGTTCAGCTGTTCGTTCAGATAGAGAGGACTCTTTTGTCTTTATATTTTCAAAATAAGTTTCTTTCACAATACTTCTCCTACATTAGATGGTTTCAGTGAAATTATAGCGAAAAATCTGCTGAATTTCAAGAGATATGAAAAGAAGTCCGTAGCTGAACAGCAAACGGACTTCTTTCACGGTTATATCAAACCAGTCCAGGCAGGAAACCCTGGAATAGACTTAGGATGCAGGTAAACAGCAGGATTGACACGCCTGCTACAAAGCCTCCAACAGTCCATCCGCGAATTGTGTCGATCTCATTAAAGTGAAAGAAGCGGGAGACGGCCCAGAAACCGGAGTCGTTAGGCAGAGACAATCCGATTCCACCAGCACATACAGCAATTGCACACAGGATAGGTGATACAGCGGATGTGGCGGCAGCAGAGGAAACAATCGCCGCCGTTGTAGTCAGAGCCACAGTAGTGGAGCCGGTAGCGACACGTAATACTTGGGCAATCACAAAGCACATGACCAGAATCGGCATATGGAAGCCTTGGAGTCCGTCAGTGATTACGTTGGCAATGCCACAGGCTTTTAGGACACCGCCATATGCACCACCTGCCCCGGTGATGAGTAGGACAAGACCGATTTTATCTGCGCCGTCATTCATAATTTCTGTAATGGAACGGTTTAGATGGGGGAGTGAGATGAATGCGCCGTAAAGTACTCCGATTGTCATTGCAACGTTTTTATCTCCCAGGAAAGAGAGAATTTTCAGAATGCTGCTGTCCTCTGGCAGTAAAAAAGCGGAGAAAGATCCAAGGAGAATCAGCACAATAGGAACCAATAGAATAGACAGTGCTGTCATAGCTCCCATCTTAGGCTTAAGGGAAGAAGCAGAGGAATTCTCTTCCAATTCGGTATCCAGATCGGAGAAATCCCAAGTTTTTCTAGCCTTTTGATCTAACTGGTTCACAATGCCTCCATAAACGATTCCTCCTATGAACATTCCAATGAAAGCGGAAATGAGGGCGTAGAAAAAGAATACGCCTACGTTGATGCCCATGGCTCCGGCCACTGCCAATGGGGGTGCAGTAGGAAGTACCAATGCAAAAGTACAGGTAGTGGCAATAGCCAGCGCGCCTCCATAAGCGGTCATGGAATAGCCGGTCTTTCGAGAGAGTACCCGGAGCATGGGAGCAAACATGATATCCAGCCATCTGATTTTGACTGGAATGTTATCTTTGAGGAGGTGGAGTGGTTCCACTTCACCGGCATTACTCCAGCTCTGGGCCCCAATGTGGCAGACATCTGCCGGGATGCCTGCAGAGCGGCCAAGGCTCGTGGCATCAAAGTTTCATGTGATCTGAATTACCGCGGCAAGCTCTGGACCCGCGAACAGGCCCAGGAGGCCATGACCGATCTGTGCCAGTATGTGGATGTGTGCATCTCCAATGAGGAAGATGCCAAGGATGTGTTTGGCATTGAGGCCGAGGCCACCAACATCTATGCAGGAGAGATCAATCGGGATGGTTACAAGAGCGTTGCAAAACAGCTTGTGGACAGATTTGGCTTTGAGAAAGTGGCTATTACCCTGCGGAAGAGCCGTTCGGCGTCCGATAATGGATGGAGTGCCATGCTTTACGATGTAAAACGTGGTGATTTCTGTTTTTCAAAGAAATATGATCTTCATATTATTGATCGTGTTGGCGGTGGCGACAGCTTTGGTGGTGGGCTGATCTACTCCCTGCTGACAGGCAAGACTACCCAGGATGCGGTAGAATTCGCTGTGGCGGCATCTGTGTTAAAACACTCTGTTGAAGGAGATTACAACATGGTTACACTGTCCGAAGTGGAAAAGCTGACAGGCGGTGACGGTTCCGGACGTATTCAGAGGTAAACAGCGAAAGGAGGGAGAGCTTTATGGAACATTACAATCCTTTGATCTGGGAACAGGCAGGACAAAAATTCATTACTATTGGTGAAATCATGCTCCGCCTCACACCACCCAATTATGGAAAAATCCGTGTGGCGAACAGTTTTGAAGCTAGTTATGGAGGTAGTGAGGCTAACATCGCTTTAGCATTGGCGAACCTGGGGATAGACAGCACTTTTTTCAGTGTTGTCCCCAATAACTCTCTGGGCAAAAGCGCTGTGCGCATGCTGCGCTCCAATGATGTGCACTGTACGCCAATGATCCTATCCACACGGGATGAGACCCCTACGCATCGACTGGGCACCTACTATCTGGAAACTGGCTACGGCATCCGCCCCAGCAAAGTCACCTATGATCGGCAGCACAGCGCCATTACCGAATATGATTTTTCAAAGGTGGATCTGGATGTGCTGTTGGAGGGCTTTGACTGGCTACACTTGAGCGGCATTACCCCTGCCCTGTCGGAGAGTTGCGCACAGTTTATTCTTGGCTGTCTGGAAAAGGCCAAGGAAAAAGGGCTGACCGTCAGCTTTGATGGCAATTTCCGCAGCAAGCTCTGGAGTTGGGAGAGAGCACGGGATTACTGTACCAAATGCCTGCCTTATGTAGATGTGTTGTTAGGCATTGAGCCTTACCATCTCTGGCGGGACGAAGAGGATTATGGAAAAGGCGATTGGAAGGACGGGTTACCCCTGCAGCCCAGTTATGAGCAGCAGGACGAGGTGTTCCAGCGATTCGTGGAACGCTATCCGAATTTGAAGTGTATTGCTCGCCATGTCCGCTTTGCCCATAGTGGCAGTGAGAACAGCCTTATGGCATATATGTGGTATCAGGGGCACACTTTTGAGAGCAAGCGTTTTACCTTCAATATTCTGGATCGTGTAGGTGGCGGTGATGCCTTCGCCAGCGGTTTGATTTATGCCATGATGAAAAACTATAAGCCAATGGATATGGTAAATTTTGCAGTGGCCAGTAGCGTTATAAAACACACTATCCATGGAGATGGAAACATCACTGATGATGTTGAGAGTATCCGTAATCTTATGGATATGAACTACGACATTAAGAGATAACTATTTATTTAAATTAAAAGCAGAACCGGAGATAATCATTTCATGCGGTTCTGCTTTTTCCAAATGTCCTTAGTATCATTGGGAAAATCCTTAACATGAGATATGTACTATATGAAATGCGTTAAGATACCTGTTTTTGAGTACTATATGACGAGTTTTATGTATAACCTAACAAGGAGAAGCGCAAAATTAATAATAGAAGTATCAAAGGGTATTCGTTATTTTGAAAATTAGAATAATAGACAAAAAGAAGGGGGACGGCATTAAACAAAGTCCCCCATTGTCTGGCAAAAAACTGGTCATTTACAATAACCAATCGTAATTGTGTTCTTTAAATTAATAGATTGATCTCCGTGTCCGGAAGTCTATTTTTGATAACGTTCAAATATTTTTCTTAAAATCAAAGAATTACACCAGCCAGTTAGCGCAATTCCAATAAACAAATAGATAAAAATGCCTACAATCATCACCACAAGATAACGACACATCAGAATTCCAGGAAGAAAAATCACTATAAGGATTAATGCCGTGTGAAACAGATGTGCGATGGACATAAGAGCAGCATTTATAAGAGTCCTTTGCATCGTGTTTTCAAAATAACTCAACACGGGAAACACATAACAGCCAAGCATTATCAAGAATATACCAAGAATTGCCAGTATATTTTGGATAAGTGAACTTGTAAAAGTTGCTATTTGCTGGCAGATATAATAGTCATAGACAAGAAATACACCGGACAGAAGGAGTCCTGTCCAAATGATAGTTGCCTGGCGAAAATTCTGACGAAAAGATCGGAAGAAACTGCGGACAATATAATTATCTTCATTTCTGACACCTTTCAAGGCAACATAATATAGAGCGGTGGTGGATGATCCGATTGTAAATACCGGGATACTGGTGATTAGCCAAAGTATGTTAAGCAGGAGCAAATCTGCAAGGCGGTTTAGGAACAGGAATAGTTTTCCATCCAGTGAAAATATATGTTTCATAGATAAATCCTCCATTCAGAAATATGATAAAATATTATAACATTTTAATTCGATTATACGGTCGGTGAAGGTATTATATGTGGGAATAGGTTTCACGGTATGCGGAAGGAGACATTCCCATTTTCTTTTTAAAGCAGGAACTAAAGTAATACTGATTGGCATATCCTACCCGGCTGCTTATTTCTTTCAAAGATGCGGGCGAAGTACAAAGTTGCTGGCAGGCCGCATCGATGCGTATATTTGTAATGATGTCGGAAATATTTTCTTTTTTTGTTTTTTTAAAAAGGGCACTTAAATATGCTGGACTGACATTGACATGTTCTGCAATGTCATTCAGGCACAGTGATACTTTCTGGTAATGCCCAAGGATATATTCTATAGTTGCTGCGCAAATATACTCATGATGGTTTTTGGCAGAGACATCAAGCTGTCTGGAAATGTCGCAGCATATTTGGTATAGCTGATCAAAGATTTTTACACTGGATGATACATTTTCAATATGGCTATAGAGTTTAATAATCTCCTGCTCTGTCTCTCTAACATCAATATTCATCTCATATGAGAAACGTAACAGCCGGCCTAAAAGAAGGTATACCCGTATGAAAATAAACTGTTTAATGCGGTAGTTTTCCAGTAAAAGCTTTGCAAAATCCTGGATCCAGGCATGTATTGCCGGCAGGTCACGGATACAGATGAGCTGGATCAGTTGTTCTTCTTGATTGTTACCCAAAGAGATTTCAGGAGGAATATGGTTTCCCATTGTGTCTCGGATATCAAAGATATTTTTCTGAGGAAAAAAGAAACTGTATTCCAAGGCTTTTGTGGCATTTTCATAGGAAACAGAGAGATTTTGCAGATGTCTGATAACTGTGCCGATGCCGATATTCAAATTGAATAACTGTTCGCGGTACAATTCCGACAACTGATTAAAAAGCTCTGCTGAGATAGATTGAAACTGCTTTTTGCTTGTATAATCATTGGCAAAAATGACAATCAGCTTGTTAAAATTAGTGATAATATGTACAAAGGTGAATTTCCTATCAAAGATATCTCTGATGGTGTCTGCCAAATTCAGTATACGGACATGGTATTCTTCAAGTCCCAGCTGATCCTTCAGAAACTGGTCATTTTCAACTCGGATAAGCGCTGTCTGAAAAAAAGGATAGTCAAGCTTGAGGTTTAAAAAATCTGGATAATTTTTTAGGATAAGCTGTGTCTCATCGGTAGAAGAATGGATTAATTCGAGAAAGAAATTATCAATCATTACCGGACGGCTGCGCTTTAGGATTTGGAGATTTCTTCGTTCGTGTTCGATAGTATCTAAAGCTTTTTTAATGACCAGAGTAAGGTAGCTGTAATCCAAAGGCTTTTCTACATAGTCAAAAGCTCCGAGCCTTACAGCTTGTTTTGCATATTCAAATTTGTCAAAGGCGCTTATAAGGATTGTCTTAATATTGGGATTGATACGTAAAGCTTTTTCGGCAAGCTCCAGACCGTCAAGCTGTGGCATCTCAATATCGGAAATAATCAGATCTATGGGATCTTTTGTGAGCTGTTCTAATGCAAAGAGGCCATTATAAGCTTTATAAGTGACTTCTGCGTTAAGTGCATCCCAATCAATGCTGTGGCAGATACCGTCTACAGACAGATGATTGTCATCAATGATCATTATACGGTACATACATGTAATCCTCCTTTGTCTTGTCTATTCTTCCAGTATCTGGGGAATCTTAATCTGGACAGTGGTACCTTCAGACAACGTGCTTTCTATGGAAATAGTCCCGAACTCCTGCATTGGAGAGGCAATTCTTGCATTAATATTACTGATTCCGAAGTGGCGGTCATAGCGCACAGTCTTCTGGGTTAAATCCTTCTGCAATGCAGACAACTTGTCCGGAGGTATGCCGATACCATTGTCAGCGATAAGAATCAGTATCATATCATTTTCATAAGATAGATCTATCGCAATATGAAGGTGAGAGTTGTCACTCTTGAGACCATGACGGATACAGTTTTCTAAAATGGGCTGCAAAGTGAATTTACAGATCATAAAGTGTTCGATTCCCTCATCCATATGTATAGACCAGTCAAAGATATAGTTTTTACACAAAGCCTCCATCTTAAGGTATAGTTCTGCTATCTCCAGTTCATCGCGGATTGTCACCCGCTCGTTGGACTTGTGAAGAAGATTTCGGTAAAATCGGGAAAGATCAGTCAGCATCTGATTCGCCTTATTAAGCTCATTCAGAGAAAGAAGCGTCTGTATGGAGGCGAGGATATTATAAAGAAAATGCGGATTGATCTGTGATTGTAATAACTGGTAGTTGAGCCTCTCCTCCTTGACAGAAAGATCCAACACTTCATGGAAACTTTTATCTAGGGCTTTCAGCATATGACGGCAGCTGATAGATATACGGTCAATCTCATCGCCGTCATCGTTGGCGGCAGGCAGTAAAGCGTTCAGATTATCAAGCTTATTTTTTATGGTGTTTTCACGAACTTGTTCCATGGCAGCAGTCAGACAATTTATTTTTTTCGTGAGACTGCCTGATATGTACAGGATACAGATAATCGTAAGTAATATGGTGATGACAAGGGCAACTAAGATGATGCTAACCAGTATATTTGTGCTTTTGCGAATATAGCTTTCTGAAAGTTCTGTGATTAGATACCATTCACCGCCATATACAGGTGTGAAAAGCATTTTCCCGTTTTTCTGGAAAATGGCTGGTTCGTCAGTCCTAGACAAGCAGGCATCAAGAATATCACGGGACACAGTATCCCCTAAATGAGTGTCTGATCCAGCTATAACCGTACCGTTTTTATCAATCAGATAAGAGGTGACAGTCCCTTCATTCTGTGATTCAGAAAAGAAGCCCAAAAGCTCCGAAGAGGGAAGATGGATTCCGAATACATAACAAATAGCGCCTGAACTGTCTGTGCAGGCGCGGTAGCATGTAAGAACCCCGTCCGGTGGATTACCATGGGACACGATATAAGGAAATTTAAGTTGATCCCGATAGAGCCAGCGGGTGTTCACTCCAATGTGTTCCACATCTTCCAGAGATATCTGATAATCTGCCATGGCTTCCAGAGGATTAAAAAGTAATCCCTCTCTGCTCACGATGGAATCTGATTCCATAAATATGCTGATATGATAGATGTCAAAAGCATCTGCCATAGAATTGATATTGTTGCGCAGAGAAGAAATCTGGTTTATGTAGGAAGAAAGTGTTTGTCCGTCATGAGGATACAAGCTATTGTATAGGTAAAAATGTACGGAATCAGCCATGTTTTCTATCTGATTTATCCGCTCACCAATGCTTTTTGCGGCCTGCTTATCCGTAAGTTTTGCACTCTCTATTAGTTTGCTCTCCGCAATCTGAAATGAAGTAACATAAGAAGTAATTCCTATGGCGAGTATAGGAATTATAGCGCATAAGAGGAAGCATAGGGTCAGTTTTAATCGAAAACTTTTTTTTGTTCTTACTATTAGCTTTATCATAAATGTCACCTTCAGACTATCTATTTTGCCTAAAATTATTATAATGTAAAATGGCAAGTGCGACAATGGGAGGATATGAAAACGAAAAATTTTATAAACGATTCAAAAAATAATATATTTAAGATGATAGACAATCCGAGTATGATAATTTTAAAATTAAACGAATCCAAAGGAGGATGGACATGAAAAGAAAAACAATAAGTGTGCTGTTAATGTGCGCAATGACAACAGCGATGCTGGCAGGATGTGTAAAACCTTCTGCAGACAATGGGAACTCAGAAGTAGAACAGAATGAGGACTCGAACAAGATTACGATTATGTCTCAGGATACTACTTACGGAGCTGCTTTTGAAGAGTATATTGCGAAAGCAGAAAAGGCTACCGGACTTGAAATCGAAACAGTTGCGTGTCCTACAAACACAGATGACAGACAGGCAAAGATTACTACAATCCTGTCATCTGGAGATGACAGTGTGGATATTATCACGATTAATGATGAGATGATGAGTGCATTTAAGAATACCGGCTATTTGGAACCGCTGCAGGATACAGTCATGACAGATGAGATTATAGCTCAGTTCCCGGAGAAATATATGAAGGATATGACGATGGTAGGCGAAAATGTATACTCCGTACCTTGTTTTATGGACATCCTTGCATTCTGGGTTGACGAAGAAAAGATGGCAAATGCAAAACTTGAATCTATTAAGACAAAAGAAGATTTTGAGAAGTATGTAAAGGCAAATTCCGGTGACGGGAAATACGGATATGGAGATGCGTGGGAAAAAACATATGTATTCAACTCAATTGGTACATTTGTGAATTTATTCGGTGGAGATTATTACGACTGGACAAATCCAAAAACACAAGAGGCAGTAAAATTTATGTATGACATGATGAAGAATGGAGAAACTCCTCTGGCACAGATGGCTGATCAATATGACCCGATGATGCAGAAATTTTTTGATGGTGATTATGCCTCTATCTTTATGTATGTAGGAGCAATCCAGACTTTTGTAGATTCCGGGAAATTCGGACCAGATAAGCAGCATATAGCTCCAATGCCTACATTTGAGAATAAGACAGCGTATATGTCTACATGGGGCTATGTATTGAACAGTGCGTCAAAAAATAAAGCGGCAGCACAAAAATTTCTTGAATATGCGGCAAGTGAACAAGGCGAGTTAGATTATACAGCAATGAGTTCCAGACTGCCGGCACGTTCAGACGTGCTGAACAGCGAAGAGCTGACAGCTATGAATCTTGCGGGTCTGGATGATATTAAAGAATATGTAAATGAGACAGAACTGCTTGCGCGTCCAATGGCACCGCAGGCTATGGAGTTTATCAGCGAGATGGGATCTCTTTTTCAACAGTACGTATCAGATGAAATGTCATTGGAGGAGTTCTGTGAGAAAGCCCAGAATTCAGTTGATACCTATATTGAGGAATAAAAAGCAGGGGTGTCTTTTATTGGCACCCTTTTTTAAGAACTACAATACTCGAAAAGGAGTAAAAGAATGGAGAAAAAAAGGAAAAAATTGTGGGTGGCATGGATTTTAGTATTCCCAGTATTACTTGTGCGTGGTTTTACTACTATATATCCAATTATAATGACATTTATCAACAGTACTTATGATATGAGTCTGTTAAAAGGGTCTGATTTTCAGTTTGTAGGTTTTTCAAACTATGTTCGCATCTTTTCGGGTCCCAAGCTGGTGACATCAATACAATTTACGGCTATATTTACGATTGTGTCCATGGCGTTTCATCTGGTTCTGGGTATTATGCTTGCGCTTATGCTGAACATGAAGTTTAAGGGAAAGAAATTCCTTAGAACAATCGTCCTGATTCCCTGGGCGATGCCAATGGTTGTTGCGGGCCTTGCGGCAAGATGGGCATTTAATGATACATACGGTTTGATCAATGATCTGATCCGCCGGTTTAACGAAAGCTTTCATTGTGACTGGCTTGTCCAGTCAGGCACGGCAAGAGGGGCAGTCATTGCAGTGGATCTGTGGAAGGATCTTCCTTTTTTTGCAATCCTTGTGCTGGCAGCATTGCAGTTTATATCTGGGGATATCTATGAGGCGGCAAAGATTGACGGCGCTGGGCCAGTGCGTGCATTCTTTTCCATCACACTGCCTAATATTATGAAGACAGTATTAAGTTTGTCTATTTTCTTTACTATGTGGAGACTTACAAGCTTTGATGTTGTTTATGCCATGACATCTGGAGGACCGGGTGATTCAACTACACTGGTCGCATACCGGATTATGCAGGAAGCGTTTACCAATCTGAATTTGGGATATGCATCAGCTATTGCAGTCTGTCTGTTCCTTGTAATGGCAGTGTTAAGCACTCTACAGCTGAAGGCAATCCAAAAGTTTGATTAAGGAGGGAGAATGTGATGAAAGCAAATACAAAAAGGAAGTTGTCATCTATATTTAAGTGGACATTGACAATTGTAGTGGCATTTGTTATTCTGCTTCCTGTATACTGGATATTTATTTCTTCTATTACGCCATCTAATGAATTGTTCAGTTCACCGATAAAATACATACCAGAACATCCAACGCTTGATAATTATATCCGTATTTTTACAAGGATGAATCTGGGTGAAAAGATTATGAATACGGCAATCATTACTTTATTCGCATTGCTTGTATCTACAGTAATCTGTCTGATGGGAGCCTATGCCTTTACGAGATACCGAAGTACCGGGCTGTCCATTGCGTATGGAGCAATCGTAGGTTCCGCTCTGATTCCGGGGATAGTTACAGCGAGACCGCTCTATGACTTGTTTAAGCAGTTTGGGCTTGTGGATACATTTCCTGGGCTGATTATACTTTACACGAGTGCGCTGATTCCTTTCACAATGTTGATTTTAGGGAATTTTCTGGGAGAGATTCCTATATCGCTTGATGAGGCAGCAGAAGTAGACGGGGCTAATATGAGACAGAAACTGTTCATGGTAACGCTGCCTCTTATGCGTCCGGCAATAGCAACTATATTGATAATTAATTTTATCACTTGCTTAAATGACCTATTTACGCCATTGTTTTTCTCACAGAAGATTGAAGTGCTGAGTGTTGCGATTACGACAATTCCAAGAGAAACGTCCTATAGCATGCCGTGGGATTTGATCAGTACAGTAGGATGGGTAATCCTTCTTCCTATCATTATCTTTATATTGATATTTGAAAAGCAGATTATGGAAGGGATTATGGCAGGAGGAGTAAAGCAGTAAAATTTTTTTGAAGGGATTATAACACTTATGAATCGTATTTTCCAAAATTCACTGGCAGGACTTACTTTGCAAAGGAATGCAAAATCACGGGCGGTCAACGCAGAAAACCCGACAGGAGAGAAAGGAAAAGGGGGTATGGCGGCGAGCCATCTGGGACCGTCCAGAAAAGGAACGCCCTGCCTCAGAGATATACAGCCGGGAGAGACGGTAACACTTGCTGAGATAAAAGGACCGGGAATGATCAATCACATATGGATCACGGTAGATAATAAAACTTCTGAAGCTGAATGTTTTGTACTCAGAGATCTGGTGTTCAGGATATACTGGGATGATGAAACAGAGCCTTCCGTAGAAAGTCCTCTTGGAGATTTCTTCTGTTGTGGCTTTGGAAGAGAATGTTCAGTTATATCCATGCCTGTAGCAGTGCTTCCCAATCGCGGTCTTAACTGCTATTTTCAGATGCCTTTTTGGGAAAAGGCAAAGATTGTATTAGAGAACCAGCACAGCAACCCTATTCCGGCATTTTTCTATCAGGTTGATTATTGTCTGTATGATGAACTGCCGGACGACACGGCATATTTTCATGCACAGTGGAGGAGACAGCGTCTGACAGAACTCGGGAAGGATTATGCAATCCTTGACGGTGTACAGGGGAAAGGTCATTATGTGGGGACTTATGTAGCGCTTGCGACATTGGAGCGTTATTGGTGGGGAGAAGGCGAGGTTAAGTTCTATCTTGACGGGGATGAAGAATACCCTACCATATGCGGAACAGGGATGGAAGATTATTTTGGCGGCTCATGGAGTTATGCAAAACAGGTAAATGGCAGGACGATGGAGCAGACTTATAACTCGCCTTATCTGGGATATCCGTATTATTCAAGGCATGATGAACTTGTGCATAATCCCTATCATAATGATGATTGTCCGCCGATGCGCGGGTTTTACCGTTGGCATATTATAGATCCAATCTGTTTTGATGAAGATATTAAAGTGACTTTGCAGCAGATCGGAGTGTATCATGGAGGTTTATTTGAGCGGCAGGATGACCTGGCGAGTGTGGCTTATTGGTATCAAAGAGAGCCTCATAAAGCTTTTGCTCCGCTTCCTGATAAGAAAAGCAGATGGCCTAGATAAAAAAATCCCTTCATCTTTTAGTAGAGATGAAGGGATTTTTTTATCAATGAATGTAATTCAGAGAAAAAGAAGTATTATTTTTAAAATTGTTTTTGGACGAAAAGAAAGGGTGATGAAATGTGTATAAAAATAGGGTAATTCAGGACATGCAAGTTGTTAAGTATAAACAATTAACAATTGATTATAGATATTGTATCGTAAAATTATCTGGAAAAGAAATACAGCTTTGTCCTAAGGAGTTCTGCACTCTGCAATTTTTGGCAAAGTATCCGGGATGGGTGTTTACCAAAAATCAAATTTATAAAGAAGTATATGGGGATATAGCTCCTATTAATGTTGATAATATTATTTATTGTTTGATTTACGGTTTACGAAAGAAATTAGAG
>Ga0137306_102670_pt1 | contig 14496 bp, 11 predicted proteins | sample Inofroosms_March_FD_97187 | JGI IMG/M metagenome (GOLD analysis project Ga0137306, IMG submission 97187) | Mouse cecal microbial communities from Vienna, Austria - N-Acetylneuraminic and N-Acetylglucosamine D2O microcosms_March | ecosystem: Host-associated > Mammals > Digestive system > Large...
TATCCGAAGGAAACGGCTGTTTCTGTATACGAGCTGGACTGGGAGAAACTGGCCAGGCAGTATAAAGGAGTGATTTTTGATATTGATAACACGCTGGTACCTCATGGGGAGCCGGCGGATGAACGTGCCATGCGCCTTTTTAAGCGGCTGCATGAGCTGGGGATGAAGACCATGCTGCTGTCCAATAACAAAGAGGCAAGAGTGAAGCCGTTTGCCTGGCAGCTCCAGACAGACTATGTGCATAAAGCGGGAAAACCGAAAAAAACCGGTTATCAAAGAGCGGTAAAGCGAATGGGTATGACTCCGGAACAGATTGTATTTGCCGGCGATCAGATATTTACGGATATCTGGGGGGCGAACTGCGCAGGCATGATGACGATCCTGACGGAGCCGGTGGATCCGTCTACAGACGAAATTCAGATTGTTGTAAAAAGGCTGTTTGAAAAGCCGTTTCGCAGAAAAAGGAATTAAGAACCGGCAAAATGTAAAAACTTCGTAACAGATATTCAATATATTCCTGCTATAATCATGGGACAACGTTCATAGAATCGCAATGGGGGATATGGTAAAGATATGAGAAAATGGACAGAATATCTGGTAATTATGCTGTTGGGCATCTGTGCAGGCGGGTGCGCAGGAAAAGAGACCGGTTCCGAGCTTTTAACTGGAACGAAAGAGGCGGTGGAGCCTGTGACGGAGGCGGTGGAACCGGCAGTGGAGGAAACTGCGGAAGGAATTGCGCTTCATATATACAGCGGTGATGAAGCAGCGGAGCATATTGTGCAGCAGACAGTCTATGTGGAAGAGGTGACGGAGCAGATTATTATGGAAAAGCTGAAAAGTGCCCTGGACATGGACCGGGAAACAGAGCTTGAGAATCTGTCTTTTGGTATGCATGGCGGAGACCGGGTAGCAATGCTGGACATGAATCAGGCGTTTTCCGATTATCTGAACCGGCTGGGAGCGGCAGGGGAACATATTGTGATGGGTAGCCTTGTAAATACATTTCTGGACTGTTACCAGTGTGACCTTCTGATGATAACCATTGAGGGAAAAGTATTGGAAACAGGCCATGGCGCTTATGAAGAGTATCTGGAGATGTATGATTATACGGAGTCTTCCTACAGGGTGAAAGAGATGGTTCTTTCGGAAGGAGATATAAAGATTTCCTGTCCGCAGATTGAAGGGCTTTCGGATGCTTCGATTCAGGGAAAATGGAACCGTATCTTTCTGGGAAATGAGGAAGAAGCCATGGACGCATGGGATGCAGGCTGCACATACGAAGTTACGTATGAGGTCAAGACCATGACGGCGGATGTTCTTTCCATATTAATGAACGGATATTATAATGGGGAGGATGCGGCACATCCATACAGTTTTAAATATACGTACAACATTGACATGAACACCGGGGACAGCATCCGGCTTTCCGACCATGTGGATGTGGAAAAAGTGGCGGAAAATATGTTTGCAGAAACCGGATACTATGTGGAGGAGAGTCTTGCGCCGCATTTTCACGAACGGCTTATGGCAATTTATGAAAGCCCCGGGGCGCTTGCCCGCTCTCTGGAAGGCTATGATTATACGGAAGAGGGAACAGAACCGTATGGTTATTCCTATATTCAGAACGGGAAAGTATGGCTGTGCATGGAAGTGCCTCATTCGCTGGGCGATTATATAGAGATTGAGCTGGATTCGCAGTGAGGGCAGTTGCGGGCTGAAAGAAAACATAGTATACTATGCTGCAGAAAAGGAGAAAGAGGAACAGAAGGATTATGAAGAAATTATGGAATATGTTTCTGACCTTTGCCCGAATCGGAGGTCTGACTTTTGGCGGCGGTTATGCCATGCTGCCGATGCTGCAGAGAGAAGTTGTGGGAAAGAATCACTGGGCGACGGAGGAGGAACTGGCGGATTATTATGCGATCGGACAGTGTACGCCGGGGATTATTGCGGTAAATACGGCAACCTTTGTCGGTTACCGGCAGGCAGGAATTATCGGAGGGATTTTTGCTACATTGGGAGTGGTGTTTCCATCCATTGTGATTATTACAGTGATTGCCGCCTGTCTGACCAACTTTGCGGATCTCAAAGTGGTTCAGTACGCGTTTGAGGGAATCCGCGTGTGTGTCTGTGTGCTGATATTTAATGCGGTACAGAAACTCTGGAAGAAATCGGTGGTAGATCAGCCGACGACCGTGATCTTTCTTCTGGTATTTCTTGTTTCTGCGGGGCTTGCTGTGGGACAGAGTTTTTATCCGGATTTGTTTTCCGTTTCCCCTATTGTCTATGTGGTGGTTGCCGGCGCCGCCGGGGTTGTGCTTCATGGCGGACAGGGAAAGAAAGAGGTGGGTAAATGATTCTGGTTCAGCTTTTCGGAGAGTTTTTTAAGGCAGGTTTGTTTGCGATTGGCGGCGGACTTGCAACGCTTCCTTTTTTACAGGAGATTGGGCAGTCTACAGGCTGGTTTACACAGCAGGATCTGATGGATCTGATTGCGATTTCAGAGTCGACGCCGGGAGCAATTGGGGTCAATGCGGCAACTTATGCCGGGTTCCATACGTATGGATGCATTGGAGGAATTGTAGCCACTCTTGGCCTGATTGCGCCTTCCATCATAATTATCATTCTGGTATCCAAAGTGCTGGAAACGTTTAAAGAAAGCAGACTGGTACAGGATATCTTTTACGGGCTTCGTCCGGCATCCACAGGTCTGATTGCGGCAGCGGGTTTTTCCGTTGTGCTGGCCACTTTGATTCATGTGACGGATCTTCCGAATGATCCGGCAGAGGCGTTTAACTGGTTTGGGATTGTGCTTGCAGCGGGTATTTACGCTGCGATTAAAAAATGGAATAAACATCCGGTGGTATATATTGCGGCATCCGCGGTGATTGGTATTGCAGCAGGGTATCTGCATATGTTCGGGTAGGAAATGTTTTCCTACCCGTTTATATTTTCCCGTATTTTAATAGAATGCTCTACAAAATTTTCTTCTTTCCCGGGCATGGTTCCGGAAGTCAGATATTCAAAAAGAATATCCAGAGACTGTGAACCCTGTTTGCAGGGCTGCTGGCTGATCGTGGCGGAGATGATCCCCTTTTTCAGCATCTGGAGTGTGGTGGGAACCTCATCAAATGTGATTACTTTCAGGCGGGCATTCGATTCTGATATGAATTCTTCTATGGCACGGCATCCCCCGTGTACTCCTGCAGCAGCATAAAAAAGAGCGTTTATATGGGGCTGTTCCTGCAGAAGCTGCCTGGTCAGCATATAACTTCTGAATTCGTCATCGTGATTTTCCAGAATTCTGCTTATATGAATACGGGGATAGGAATTTTCCAGTGTATGGCGCAGGCCTTTGACGCGTTCCGTGTGGCAGAGAACATTGGAAGAACCGGTAATAACTCCCAGTTCCACATCACCATCCGTCATCAGGGCAAACAGTCCGGCGGCCATACATCCGCCGCGGAAATAATCGCTTCCTACGTACGCCATGCGACGGGAACCTGCAATATCTGTGTTGACTGTTACGACGGGAATCTGTCTCTGGATCAGTTCGTCGATTTTTTCCTGAATCAGGATATGATTATATGGCGCAAGCATCAATCCGTGAATTCCTTCTTTTACCAGTTCCTCAATGGCATTGATCTGTGCTTCTACATCAAATTCCACACGCCGCGTGATCGTAGTGATGCCGTAATCCTGCAATTCGGACGCCTTTGTGCGCACACCTTCCATGACTTCATCAAAAAAAGGATTGTTTTCACTGAAAAGGATGACGCCAATCCTGTATTTTTTCTTCTGGGCCGCCAGAGCGGTTCCGGCTTTGTTGGGACGGTAATCCAGGGCCCGGACGATCTCCATAATCTTCCCCTCTGTCTGCGGGCTTACGGCCCCCCTGCGATTCAGCACCCGGTCTACCGTTCCCCGGGAAACTCCTGCCAGATCTGCGATTTCCTTGATCGTAGCCACAGCATACCTCCTGTATCGTTTTTCTGCTATTGACAATACAGGAAAGAAGAAAAACTGTCAATGATTAAAAATGTGTCCGTGCACGTCTTCCTGGCAAGAAGATGAGAAATGCCTGTAAATAATGAACAAAAAACAGTTGTTATTCGGAAGAAAAATGAAGAAAAAATATACATATTCAACAAAATTTACAAATAATATAAAAATTATGGATCAATCTGTTGAAAAATAAATCTAAAAGGGGTAAGATAAAGAAAAGAACGTGCACGAGCACGTATAAAACATTGCAGAGAAGGAGGAACAACATAGATGCTTTATATAGGAGTAGATCTGGGCACCTCGGCGGTTAAACTGCTTTTGATGGACGGCGGGGGAGCGATCAAAAAGATCGTATCCCGGGAATATCCGATTTATTTTCCGCAGCCGGGCTGGTCGGAGCAGAATCCGGAGGACTGGTTCCGGGAAACCATGGGCGGCCTGAAGGAACTGGTGTCAGACTGTGACAGAAACCAGGTGGCGGGCATCAGCTTCGGCGGACAGATGCATGGGCTTGTGATTCTGGATAAGCAGGACCGGGTAATCCGTCCGGCGCTTTTATGGAATGACGGACGGACGTATGAAGAGTGCGACTATCTGAATCAGGTGATCGGCAAAGACAGGCTTTCAAAATATACGGCGAATATTGCCTTTACCGGTTTTACCGCGCCGAAGATTCTGTGGGTGAAGAAGAATGAGCCGGATAATTTTGCGAAGATCGAAAAGATTATGCTTCCCAAAGATTATATTGCCTACAGACTGTCAGGCGTACACTGTACGGATGTATCGGATGCTTCCGGTATGCTGCTGTTTGATGTGAAAAACCGCTGCTGGTCCAAAGAGATGATGGAGATCTGCGGCGTCCGTAAGGAGCAGCTGGCGAAGGTTTATGAGTCTTATGAGACAGTCGGGACGGTTCTTCCGGAGATCGCGGCAGAACTTGATATTCCTGTTTCGGTAAAAATTGCTGCAGGCGCCGGGGATAATGCGGCGGCGGCAGTGGGAACCGGAACGGTCGGCGACGGCATGTGTAATATTTCTCTTGGAACCAGCGGTACAATTTTTATCTCATCGGGGAAGTTCGGCGTGGACAGACACAATGCGCTGCATGCTTTCGCACATGCGGACGGACATTATCACCTGATGGGCTGCATGCTGAGCGCCGCTTCCTGTAATAAATGGTGGATGGACGGGATTATCGGGACGAAGGATTATGCGGCGGAGCAGAATGCCGTCGGGCGGCTGGGAGAGAATCATGTATACTTTCTGCCATATCTGATGGGAGAGCGTTCTCCTCATAATAATCCGAACGCGCGCGGGACGTTTATCGGTATGACTATGGATACCACGCGTGCGGATATGACGCAGGCTGTACTGGAAGGCGTCGCTTTTGCGTTGCGTGATTCTTTTGAAGTGGCAAAATCTCTTGGCATTCATGCGGAACGGACAAAGATCTGTGGCGGCGGAGCCAGAAGTCCGCTCTGGAGGAAAATTATCGCCAATGTGATGAATATCAAAGTAGATGTGCTTGAAAGCGAAGAAGGCCCGGCCCTTGGAGGGGCCATGCTGGCGGCTGTCGCCTGCGGAGAGTATGAGAATGTGGAAGAAGCGGCTGCACGGCTGGTAAAAGTGGTTGATACCATAGAACCGGATCCGGAGATCGTGGCGAAATACGAGGAGCGCTATCAGCAGTTCAGGGAGATCTATCCGGCGTGCAGACCGCTGTTTGAAATTATAAAATAATATCAGTTAAGGAGGAACAGACATGGAGATGAAAAAAGTTACGGACGCCGCGTTTCGCAGATACGGCAGGGTAGTGAAGGAGATTGATTTTTCACAGCTGGTGGAAGCATTGAATACAAAGACGCCGCTGACGGATGAAGTGGTCTATGAGCCGTCTGTGGCGGAGTTGGAAGCGCTTCCGGTATTTGCAGAACTGCAGACAAAATCTTATGGGGAACTGCCGATCCAGATCGGTTACTGTAACGGCAGGAATTATCTGCTCAACGCATTGGAGTATCATCGTTCTTCAGAGATCAATGTGGCAGGTACGGATGCGATTCTGCTGGTAGGGGCGCAGCAGGATCTCACGGATGATTTTACTTATGATACTTCTCTGGTGGAAGCGTTTCTGCTCCCGAAAGGAACGGCAGTGGAGCTTTATGCGACAACGCTTCATTATGCGCCCTGCAGCGTGGGGGACGGCGGTTTTCGGGTAGCGGTCGTGCTTCCGAAAGATACAAACCTGCCTCTTGAAAAAGGGCATGGAGAGCGGGAAGACAAACTGATGACCGCGAAAAACAAGTGGCTGATCGGACATGCGGAAGGCGGACTTCCGGAAGGTTCTCATATCGGCCTTGTCGGGGAGAACGTGGACTGCCGGAAGTAAAGAACTTTGCAGACGGCGGTTTCAGCACAGGCAGACAGCCTGTCAGATACATTTATATATTTTTATTCATAGCAGGAGGATAAGAGGATGAACAACATTCCAGAAGTAAAAATTGGTATTGTGGCGGTAAGCCGCGACTGTTTCCCGGAGTCTCTGTCCGTGAACAGGAGAAAAGCACTGGTGGCCGCATATGAGGCAAAGTATGAGGCGGCGGATATCTATGAATGTCCGGTTTGTATTGTGGAAAGCGAGATCCATATGGTGCAGGCGCTGGAAGATATAAAGGCGGCAGGCTGCAATGCGCTCGTTGTCTATCTCGGCAATTTCGGACCGGAGATTTCCGAGACTCTGCTGGCAAAACATTTCGAAGGACCGAAGATGTTCGTGGCTGCGGCGGAGGAGTCGGGCGATAATCTGGTGCAGGGCCGGGGAGACGCGTACTGCGGTATGCTCAATGCAAGTTATAACCTGGCGCTTCGCAATATCAAAGCCTATATCCCGGAGTACCCGGTGGGGACCGCAGAAGAGTGCGCGGATATGATCCACGAGTTCATTCCCATCGCGAGAGCGATTATCGGACTTTCTGATCTGAAGATTATCAGTTTCGGCCCGCGTCCGCTTAATTTCCTGGCATGCAATGCACCGATCAAGCAGCTCTTTAATCTGGGCGTGGAGATTGAGGAGAATTCGGAGCTGGATCTGTTTGAGGCATTTAAGAACCATGACAATGATCCCAGAATTCCGGAAGTAGTAAAAGATATGGAAGCAGAGCTTGGAAAAGGCAACATGAAACCGGAGATTCTCCCGAAGCTGGCACAGTATGAGCTGACGCTTCTTGACTGGATCGAGGCACATAAGGGTTACCGGAAATATGTGGCTGTTGCAGGAAAATGCTGGCCGGCATTTCAGACACAGTTTGGCTTTGTGCCCTGTTATGTGAACAGCCGTCTTACCGGGCGCGGCATCCCGGTGTCCTGCGAAGTGGATATCTACGGCTGCTTAAGCGAGTTTATTGGTACCTGTGTCAGCAACGACATTGTGACGCTTCTGGATATTAACAACACTGTACCTTATGATATTTATCATGAAGATATCAAAGGGAAATATGATTACGCCGGCAGTGATGTGTTCATGGGCTTCCACTGCGGCAATACCAATACGAAGAAGCTTTCTTTCTGCCAGATGAAATATCAGCTCATCATGGCGAGGAACCTCCCGGAAGAAGTGACCCAGGGAACGCTCGAAGGAGATATTGCTCCGGGCGATATCACGTTTTTCCGTCTGCAGAGTACGGCAGACTGTAAGCTGCGCGCGTATGTGGCGAACGGGGAGGTGCTCCCGGTGGCAACCCGTTCCTTTGGCGGAATCGGTATTTTCGCGATCCCGGAGATGAAGCGTTTCTACCGTCATGTTCTGATCGAAGGGAATTATCCGCATCACGGCGCGGTGGCATTCGGCCATCATGGAAAAGCATTGTACGAAGTCTTTAAATATATCGGTGTAGATGTAGGGGAGATTGGATATAATCAGCCGGCCGGCGTGCGCTATCCGACGGAGAATCCGTTTGCGTAAACAGTGGTAACAGAGAAAATCGGTTGCTGCAGCATCAGTTATTGGGAGACGAACGGCACCGGAGTGCTGTTCGTCTCTTTTATGCATACAGGCACCTAAGGGCGGTTGTTGGCCGGATATCAGAAAATACGGACCCGGAGGGTTATGAAATGACAGGAAAAAAAATAATTTTGTCTGCTGCCTGTCTGACAGGAGTGTTGGGATCTCTTCTTTTCTTCCGGCAGCAGTTCCTTGAACTGGGCAGGGGAAAGGAAGCCAGCTACGAAACCTATGAACAGCATTATGTAATGATCACAGGGGAAACAGACAGTGATTTCTGGAATCGTATCTATGAAAGTGCGCTTGAGGAAGGGAAAAAGCGCGGTGCTTATGTAGAACATTTTGGGGAAGATCTGTCTGTGGAATATAGCAGAAATGAACTTTTAAGACTGGCCGTGCAGGCATCTGTAGACGGGATTATCGTTCCGGGAGATGAAGACGAAGAGACCAGGGAGCTCTTAAAGGAAGCTGTGGAACAGGGGATTCCGGTGATTAATGTTCTTGAAGACAGTACAGGGAGTATTCGCCAGTGCTTTGTGGGAAATAACGGTTATAATCTGGGACAGGATTACGGACATCAGGTTCTGGAGATCCTCGGGGAGGAGGGATCAAAGGAAACAGATGAAACTGCTGCCGGCACCACCCCTGTAAAAGTGCTGGTTCTGGTAGATGATACGCAGACAGATACGAATCAGAACCTGATTCTTCTCGGAATACGTGGGACGCTGGAAAATGCAGGGAAATCTGCAGATGAAGTGTTGGTACAAACATGCCCTGTGGATAACAGCAGGAGTTTCAGCTCCGAAGAATCGATTCGGGATATTTTTCTGAATTTAGAAAAACTCCCCGACATTCTGATCTGTCTGAGTGCAGTCCATACAAGATGTGCATATCAGGCGGCGGTAGATTATAACAAAGTAGGGAATGTGCAGATACTGGGGTATTATGATTCAGATGTGATTCTGGAAGCAGTGGCAAAGCAGATCCTTTATTCCACCATTGCTCCGGATACAGAACAGATGGGAAGACTGTGTGTGCAGGCGCTGGATGAATATGTAAAAACAGGTTATACGAACAGCTATCTGGCAGTGGATACGCGGCTGATTAAAACAGAAGAGGCGGAAAGGATGGTGGATGGGAGATGAACCGGAAGAAGCTTTTCGGTGATTCTGGAATAATCCTGAAAAGAAAATGGAAATATCTGACACTGCAGCAGAAACTGACCGCGCTTTTTCTTCTGACCGCGGTTATTATTCTGATAGTTAATCTGTATATGTTCGCTTTGATCAATAAGATGACCGGCAAAGTGGAAGAAGTTTATATCAGCAATGTAAGCTTGAATGAACTTTCCAAAGCGCTGGATCAGGTGCAGAACAGTATGGAAGAATACTTGAATACCAAAAGCTCTGACGCTATGGAGGATTACTACCGAAGTGAACAGGTATACCATGAACTGGTGGACAGGCTGAATACGCAGGTGACAGATAACCGGATGCTTCTTACGGAGAAAAATATTCGCGGGTTGTCCGGAAGCTATCTGGAACTGGTAGCACAGGCGATTCAGGCAAAACGCGGAAGAAATGTTGAAAAGTATGGGAAACTGTACGAAGATGCAGATATGCTGTACGAAGAGATTCTTACCTTTATCTATGGATTGAATAATGCGCAGTTTGAAGACAATTCTCAGAATTATCAGGTACTTCTGCGTTCGCTGCGTTATATGGAACTGATCAGTGTCGGTGTGCTTCTTTTTGTCCTTCTGGGAAATATCAGTTTGATTATAATGAGTACTAGAAGCGTGACCCGGCCGCTTCAACAGCTTGCCCGGGCAGCGGATGAAGTGGCGAATGGAAATTTTGAAATAGAGAAGCTTCCGGTCTGGAGTATGGATGAAGTAGGGACAGTGACCAACACCTTTAATGAAATGGTGGAAAATATCAGGAATTATATCGAGCAGCTCCGTGAAACTCTGGAACGGGAAAATCGATTAAAAGAACGGGATCTGATGGTGCAGAGCCATCTCAAGGATGCGCAGCTGAAGTATCTGCAGGCCCAGATCAATCCACATTTTCTGTTTAACACGCTGAATGCCGGAGTACAGCTTGCCATGATGGAAGCTGCAGACCGTACCGGACAGTTTCTGGAAAATGTGGCCGAATTTTTTCGGTACAATGTACAGAAAAATGATGAGGATGCAGCTCTTCGGGAAGAGATTCATCTGGTGGACAACTATGTCTATATTCTGAACGTACGGTTTTCAGGAGAAATTTTGTTTTCAAAGGATGTGGATGAGTCTTTGCTGAATGTACGGGTACCCAGCATGATCCTGCAGCCGCTGGTGGAAAATGCGTTTAATTACGGGATTCGGAATATCAACTGGAAAGGAAGAATTGAACTGTCTGTTTATCAAAAGGACCGCGAAATCTGTATCAGTATTTGGGATAACGGGGCAGGTATGGAAAAAAAGAGAATCGAGCAGGTATTGTCCGGGCATGTCAAAGAACAGGAAACAACGGCAGGCGCGGGCGGAATTGGCATAAAGAATGTCATGCAGCGGCTACAGCTGTATTTTCATAATCAGGCCGGGTTTCGAATTTTAAGCGAAGGAAAGAATGCAGGAACCGAGGTGCTGATTACAGTTCCAGCAGAACAGGAGGAACCGTCATGTATCGTGTAATGCTGGCAGATGATGAAGGAATCGTTCTGGATTCACTGAAAATGATTATAGAGAAACATTTTCCGGACCGGTGTCAGGTGGAGACTGCAAAGACCGGAAGAGATGTGATTGAGCTGGCGGAAACTTTTCGGCCGGATATTGCTTTCATGGATATTCAGATGCCTGGAATCAACGGAATTGAGGCAATCCGGGAAATTAAGAAAAGCAGCCCTTCTGTGGAATTTATTATACTGTCCGCTTACGATAAATTTGATTATGCCAGAGAAGCGATCAATTTGGGCGTATTGGAATATGTGAATAAGCCGTTTGGCGTTAAGAATATTGTGAAAGCACTGGAAAAGGCGTTTAAAACAATTGATTCCCGGCGGAAAAAGCGCAGTGACGACCTTCGAATCCGGGAAAAAATGGAAACGGTTACGCCGATTATCGAAAATGGATTTATTTACGCGATTATGTTTCAGGAGATTTCCATGGAGGACGTGGAGAATTATAAACAACTTCTGGGACTGCAGGCGGATTACGGCTGTATGCTGGCACTGGCTGTCGGTGATGATCAGTATGGAAATCAGATGACCAATATGGTGGGAGCAGGTGTTCGTACACAGCTCAATTATCTTAAAGTGAGAGAGGAACTTAAAGACACATGGGACTGTGTGGTAGGTTCGGTCATTTCAAATAAAATACCGGTTTTTCTGCCCATGAAGAAAAAGAAGATGGACTATGAGGAACGGATCGGCATGATTGATACAGGCAGGGAGCTGGCCCGGAGGTTGAAGCGGGTAACCGACATTACGTTTCGGATTGGCATCGGCTCCATACAAAAATTGAATAAGAGTATGGATTCTTATGAAGAAGCTCTGAAAGCGCTGGTCAGTTCTACCGGGAGCGTGGCTCATGTCGATGACCTTCCGATTCAATGCCGCTATGATGAGGAATACCCTGTTGATCTGGAAAAAGAACTGTTTGACAGTCTTGAGAGCGGCATGGCGGAAGAATGTGAACGGGCGGCAGGCCGCTACTTTGACTGGATGTTGGATAATTATGACGGAAAAAATTTAAGCGTCCGTCTCAAGACGCTGGAATTTGTTCTGTACGCGGAACATGCTGCTTATCTGAACGGCGGCATGACGTATCATTTCAGCGAACGCGAACATTATCTGCCGCTGGTTATGAATGCAGAGCGCAACAGTGATCTGCGTCCGTGGTTTGTAGAACGTTTCAGGGAGAGCTGCAGGAACATGACGACCAGGAAAGAGGAGCATGCAAATAAAGTAGTCGTGCGGGCGCAGGAATATATTCGCAGGAACTATCAGAGGGATCTTTCGCTGGACGAGGTGTCGAGGCAAATGGATATAAGCCCGTACTATTTCAGCAAACTTTTTAAGGAAGAAACCGGATACAATTTTGTAGAATATGTGACAAATCTGCGGATAGGAAAGGCAAAAGAACTGCTTATGCAGGATGAGAGCAGCATGAAGGAGATCTGTGCGTCAGTAGGATACAGTGATCCGAATTATTTCAGCCGGATCTTCAAGAAAAATACCGGATTAACACCTACAGAGTACAGGGAGAGCGGGAAAAAATGAGACAGATAAAACAGGTAATTTTGGGGTTATGTTTTCTATTTTGTCTGTTTTTTCTGACAGGCTGCCAGAGACAGAGGAATTCTCCGGCTGCATCAGAAGAAAATGTGGAAAGGCGAATTCAAATCGGTATTTCTTTTGATTCCTTTATTCTGGAACGGTGGCAGAGGGACCGGGATGTGTTTGTGTCCGCGGCCCGGGAGCTTGGGGCGGAAGTCAATGTACAGAATGCCAACGGCAATATGGAGGAGCAGGTTGAACAGATTGATTATTTCATTCAGAAAAAAGTGGATGTGATTGTAATCGTTATAGTGGCCAGCGGAGAGGACAGCAGCGTACTGACGGAAGCGGTGAGCCGGGCGCAGAGAGCGGGAATTCCGGTGGTGGCTTATGACCGCCTGATCCTGAATGCAGGCGTGGATCTTTATATTTCTTTTGATAATGGTCAGGTTGGGCGTCTGATGGCAGAACATATGCGGGAGCATCTGAAAGATGGGGGAGAACTTCTTCAGATATGTGGTCCCATGGCGGATTACAATGTTCCACAGATTATGGATGGCTTTGAAAAGATTCTTGCGGGAAGCGGCCTGAATGTTATGGAAACAGAGTATGCTGAAGAATGGCTTGGAGAGACCGGTTTTACAGCTGCGGACGATTATCTGAAGAATCATTACAGTGTGGATGGGATTATGTGCGGCAATGACAATCTTGCGGGGAATGCAATCCGTGCTCTTTCAGAACGGCGGATGGCAGGCAAAGTCTGCGTGGTCGGGCAGGATGCAGACCTTGATGCATGTCAGCGTATTGTGGAAGGAACACAGTGCATGACAGTTTACAAACCGGTGGAAAAACTTGCCAGAAGGGCGGCAGAACTGTCGGTTGCTTTGGCGGAGGGGAAACAGATTCTGATCGTGGGAACCGGGGATGCGGCAGTCCCGGGCTGCAGGGATGATATGGAAAAGACGGTGTCATGCATAGAGGTTCAGGAAACAATGAATGACGGGACATACAATGTACCCTGCGAACGGCTGGAACCGATCGCTGTTACAAGAGAGAACATGGATGAGGTCATCACCGGGAAATATCACGAAGAGAGCGATATTTATCTAAATGTCCGGAATTAGCGGATTTCATGGAACTGGATATTTTTGCATTGGACGAATTCCGGGAGATGCAAAAATATCCAGTTTTTATGTGGGAGGAAAGCGTTGTACTATACAAAATGTACAGAAAAAGACAAGTTTCTCCTGTTTGGGATGTGATATATTCATATCATCAAACAGCAAGGGAGGAATTCTCAAAATGAAAAGAAAATTACTTGGCGTTTTACTCGGCGCGGCAATGGCAGCCTCATTGTTAACCGGCTGCAGCGGGGGCGATAATGCTTCTGCACCGGCAGAAGCTCCGGCGGATACAAATGCCCCGACGGATACAGAAGCTTCTGCGGATGATGCGGCGGCTGTGGCGGTGACCGAAGGCGGAAAGATTGGTATCTCCATGCCGACACAGTCTCTGGAACGCTGGAATCGCGACGGTTCCTATCTGGACGAGCAGTTCAAGGCAGCAGGCTATGAGACAATTCTTACTTATTCGGATAATGATTCCGGGAAACAGGTCAATGATATCCAGAATATGCTGGCTGACGGTGTGAATCTTCTGGTAGTTGCAGCGATCGACGGTGAAGCACTGAACACGGCTATGAACGAAGCGGCGGAAGCAAATGTGCCGGTGATCTCCTATGACCGTCTGATTCTGAATGATGCGGTTTCCTATTATGTATCTTTTGATAATTACACCGTTGGAAAACTTCAGGGCGAATTTGTCGAAGCTCAGCTGGATTTGAAAAATGCAGGCGATAAGACCTACAATATGGAGATTACTGCCGGTGATCCGGCAGATAACAATGCACCTTATTTCTATCAGGGAGCCATTGATGTTCTTCAGCCGTATATTGATGCAGGTACTTTGAAAGTCGTATCCGGTCAGACCGATTTTGATACAGTTGCAACCGAGCAGTGGAATACGGACACAGCACTTGAAAGAGCACAGAATATTCTGGGTTCCTTCTATGCGGACGGAACACAGCTGGATGTATGGGTCTGCTCCAATGACTCTACGGCTCTTGGTGTGTCACAGGCCATTACTTCTGATTACAAAGGTTCCAATCAGGTGCTGATTACGGGGCAGGACGGAGATGAGGCGAACCTGAAGAATATCGTAGATGGTATTCA
>Ga0137306_102673_pt1 | contig 14478 bp, 9 predicted proteins | sample Inofroosms_March_FD_97187 | JGI IMG/M metagenome (GOLD analysis project Ga0137306, IMG submission 97187) | Mouse cecal microbial communities from Vienna, Austria - N-Acetylneuraminic and N-Acetylglucosamine D2O microcosms_March | ecosystem: Host-associated > Mammals > Digestive system > Large...
CACAAGCGGTATTCCCCGCAAGCCCGGCATGACCCGTGAGGAACTCATCGGTGTGAACGCAGGAATCGTGAAATCTGTGACCGATCAGGTGCTGGCCCACTCTCCTAATGCTGTGATTGTGTGCGTAAGCAACCCCATGGATACTATGACTTACCTTATCCACAAGACATCCGGTCTGCCCAAAAACCGTATCATCGGCATGGGCGGTGCTCTTGACAGCGCCCGTTTCCAGTATTTCCTCAGCATCGCTCTCGGAGCCAACCCCGCAGAAGTGGAAGGCATCGTTATTGGCGGCCACGGTGACACCACCATGATCCCTCTGACACGCTATGCCGCTCATCGCGGTATTCCCGCTTCGACCCTGCTGCCTGCCGAAACTCTCGCCAAGGTGGCTGCCGACACAATGGTTGGCGGCGCTACCCTGACCGGCCTGCTCGGCACCAGCGCATGGTATGCTCCCGGTGCAGCTGCCGCATCTGTGGTTGATGCCGTGCTGCATGACACCAAGCGCATGATTTCCTGCTCCGCTTATCTTGAAGGTGAGTATGGTGAAAGCGACATCTGCATTGGTGTGCCCTGTATTCTCGGCAAGAACGGCATTGAGAAGGTTGTTGAATTCGAACTCAACGCCGAGGAAAAAGAACTCTTTGCCAAGAGTGCCGCAGCCGTACGCAATACCAACGGCGCCCTGACACTCTGATTAAGAATAGAGAATATCTGAGATTTTAATATTCTATAAAATTGAAGCCCGGTGCCCGAGTCAGAGTGCCGGGCTTTTTATATAAGCCTTATAGCCATGAATATAAAGCCCGTTTTGTTAGGAGCGGCGGCTCTGTTTGCCGGAGCGGCATCGTCACAGACGATGCGTGAGTGGCAGACCCAGCAGGTCAATCAGATCAACCGTCTGCCTATGCACACAGCGTTCTTCCCTTATTCCGATCATATGGCCGCACGTATCGGCAATCCTGCGGCATCCGATAATTATTTAAGCCTTAACGGAATATGGAAATTTAACTGGGTAGCCGATGCCGACTGTCGGCCGACAGATTTTTATTGGACAGACTACAATGACAAAGGGTGGGGCACGATGCCCGTGCCAGGAATCTGGGAATTGCACGGTTACGGTCAGCCGCAATATGTCAACATCGGTTACGGATGGAGGGAAGATTTTAAGTCCAATCCGCCGGAAGTGCCGGTTGAGAAGAATCATGTTGGATCCTATCGCCGCACGATTGATATTCCGGCCGACTGGAAGGGCCGTGATATAATAGCGCATTTCGGCTCGGTGACATCCAATATGTATCTGTGGGTCAACGGCCGCTTTGTGGGATACAGTGAGGACTCCAAACTGGAGCCGGAATTTGACATAACCGGATTTGTGACTCCCGGCAAACCGGCCGTTATTGCCTTTCAGGTGTTTCGCTGGTGCGACGGATCGTATCTGGAGGATCAGGATTTCTGGAGATTATGCGGTGTGGCGCGCGACAGCTATCTGCTATCCCGGCCTAAATCGGCCCAGATTTCCGATCTGAGAGTTACCCCGAATCTGGATGATGAATATACTCACGGTTCTCTTGCCGTTGACCTGACCATCAAAGGCTCCGGAACGGTGAAGCTGGTTCTTGCCAGTCCGGATGGCGCCGAAGTGGCGTCGGCTACGGTGAGCGGCTCAGGGTGCAAGCATGCGGTGATGACGGTTGATGATCCTGAGAAATGGACTGCCGAGACCCCTTCGCTCTATACTCTCACTGCCACTTTGAGCCGTGGAGCGCGGGTGGAGGAAGTGGTGCCTGTGCGTACAGGTTTCCGAAAAGTCGAGATTAAGGACAGGCAGCTCTGTGTCAATGGCAAGCCGATCATAGTGAAGGGTGTGGACCGTCATGAGCTTGATCCTGATGGCGGTTATGTGGTGAGCCGGGAGCGTATGCTGCAGGACCTGCGGATCATGAAGGAGAATAATATCAATGCCGTCCGCACGAGTCATTATCCCAACGACAATCTGTGGTACGACCTGTGTGATTCTGTGGGTATCTATGTGGTGGCCGAAGCCAATCTTGAGAGCCATGGAATGGGCTATGGCGACAAGACTCTGGCTATACGTCCCGAATGGCGGAGTGCGCACATGGAACGCAACATGCGTAATGTCCAGCGCAATTTCAACCATCCGTCTGTGATTGTGTGGTCTATGGGAAATGAAGCGGGCGACGGCGAGAATTTCGCAGAAGTCTACAAATGGATAAAGTCCGAGGATCCGTCGCGTCCGGTGCAGTATGAGCGTGCCGGTCTGAATCCGTGGACCGATATATATTGTCCGATGTACGGTCCGCATGACTGGATCGAGAGCTATTCGGCAAATCCCGGCAGTGACCGTCCGATTATACAGTGTGAATATGCGCATGCCATGGGCAACACCGGCGGCGGTTTCAAGGAATATATGGACATTACCCGCAAATATCCCATTAACCAGGGTGGATTTATCTGGGACTTTGTTGATCAGGGCCTGAGAGGAACCGGCAAAAACGGCAGGATGATATACACCTACGGCGGCGATTACAATCCCTATGACGCTTCCGACAATAATTTCTGTGACAACGGTCTGGTAAGCCCCGACCGTTTGCCGAACCCCCACATGGTGGAAACGGCATATCAATATCAGAGCATCTGGGCCACACCTGTTGATATGACGAAAGGTGAGATTGCCGTCTACAATGAGAACTTCTTTATCGGTCTTGACAACTACACGATGAGATGGACGCTTCTGGCCGACGGCCGCCCTGTGCAGTCGGGTGTGGTCGACAGGCTTGACGTTCCGGCCCAGTCCACGCGTAATATCAAGGTTCCGTACTCGCTCTCCGATGCCGGGACTCGTGAAATGATGCTTAACCTGGAATTCGTGACACGCGAAAGCCGTGACCTTGTTCCTGCGGGACACGTACAGGCGCGTGCACAGCTGCCCGTTTCCGACTATCGTTTCTCGACTCCTGAATTTACGGACTCGCAGATCTACGGCCCTCTTGAAATCGTCGGCAACAACAGTAACCGCCTGCTTGTGACCGGCGATGCCTGCAACATAGAATTTGACCGTCATGACGGGTTGCTGTGCGGCTATCGGGTGAATGGCACATCCATGCTGGCGCCTGATGGCCGGCTTGCACCTAATTTCTGGCGTGCGGGAACGGACAATGAATATGGCGCGGATGTGCCGCGCAAACGGGCCGTATGGCGTGATCCTGCCATGACGCTCACTTCGTTTGACGCGAAAATGCAAGACGGCAAGGCTGTGGTTTCTGCAGTTTATTCGCTACCGGAGGTGAAATCCGCGTTGGCCATGACATATACTATTAATAATGCGGGCCAGATTCTTGTCAGCTCCGTGCTTACTCCGGATGCCGGAGCGGAGGACGTCCCCGAGATGATGCGCTTCGGCATTCAGATGCAGATGCCGGAAAGTATGGATCTGAGCACTTTCTATGGCCGTGGCCCGGTGGAGAACTATATCGACAGGCGCTCGTCGGCATTTCTCGGTGAATATACTCTAACGGCTGCCGAACAGGCTTATCCTTACATACGTCCGCAGGAGACGGGAACAAAGAGCGATATTCGCCGGTGGTGTCAGACCACTCGTGGCGGATGTGGCCTGCTCTTCACTTCTCCCGCGCCATTTTATGCGTCTGCTCTGAATTACTCTATCGAGTCGCTTGATAACGGCGATGGCAAAACACAGCGCCATTTCCCGGAAGTGGATACTGTGGACTATGTGAATCTGCTGATTGATAGTGTCCAGACTGGAGTCGGTGGCATCGACAGCTGGGGCGCTTTGCCGATGCGTCAGCACCGTTTGCCTTTTGGACCGCAGTCGCTGACTGTGATGCTGACTCCTGTGTGTCAGCCGAAGTAATCAGGAGCACTTTGTTAATAAACGGAATGTAGGTAAGAGCTGCTTTTGTTGGAATAATTGGAGAAATACACATAAATATTGTCCATTATGGACGATATGTGTTGCACAACATTAAAAATAATATTTTATATTATTAACAAGTGTGTAAATTTGTAATCATTCAAGTAACAGGACAACCTTTAATATTAACCAAAAATTTTATCACAATGAAGAAAATGTTGATCCTTGCCATGGCATTAGAGGCTGGCATATGTGCAAATGCTCAAGAGAGCTTTGCTCCTGAAAAAGGCGATTTCTCGACTGAAGTCCAGTTTAATCCTTTCAATAGCGGTGACTACACATTTAAACTTGATGCCCTGAAGTTCCGTTATTTCGTTTCTGACAACGACGCTCTGCTCCTTGATTTCGGCATCAATGGCAAAAATCAGAAAAATGTGCCTAACACCGAACACTCCGGCAACTATTCTTCCGGCTACCATGGAGACTTCAAGTTGAATATCGGCTATGAGCGCCATTTCTACAACTATAAGCGCCTTGACCTTTATGCCGGGGCTAAACTCGGTCTGGCCCATAACTTTGCCGGTTCGAAGGAGCATGCCGAGCGTGACAATTATGAGTACACAAACCAGCATTTTGGTAAATATGGTGACTATGTCAAAGCTACCGGTTTCAACTTCGGAATCTTCACCGGATTGGATTTTTATGTCTACAAAGGCCTTTTCGTAGGTGTTGAACTGGGATTCACCATGACCGACATGTTCCCTGGCAATGTGAAGACTGAGGTTACCACAATCACCAATGGCATTAAGGATGTGCAGACCACCGAATCGAAACTCGGCGGCCATGACTTTACTTTCACCACCAGCGTGCAGCCCCTTGTGCGTCTTGGCTGGAAGTTCTGATTCAGACACACCGATTTATCTTTACAAACCGTGGACCGCTCTCTGGCGCGGCCCACGGTTTTTTGATTTTGTATTTCTCCGAAAATATGTAACTTTGCGGTATCCTGACGTTTTGACCGTGTAGCATTGCAGAAACCGATGCCGGATTTGGTAAAGGCGGGCGGGAATGAATACTGAAGTAGAGGCTTCGTAGTAAAGTTTATTTTAGAGCGTTTACACGACGTTTGATTCTTGACTGTCTGGAATCTCGCAAATTCACAATTTCTGTCAGGAATGAAGCAACTGTAGATGCCCATGTATGGGGCACAAAACTGGAGAAGAAAAATGCGCCGTGTGTTGGAACGTTTCCCCGACCTGCGTGACCGTGAGACGTGGGCGTATGGCGATTCTTCAGCCGATGTCCCGTTGCTTGAGTGCGTCACGCATGGCTGTCGGGTATAAATGAAATCAGGATGTATCATTGTGATACATCCTGATTTTTTATTGTGGGTATGGATCGGTTTACTGTTGGAGAAGTTCGTGGATCGTCGCTGTGCCGGCTAGGGTCAGACGCACTGTCTCAGGGTAGATAGAGAGAGAGACATAAGGTGTTGAGATAACGTCTGAGTGAAGCACTTTGCCGTTGGCGTCGAACTGAGCCAGGTAGAGCGGTCCGCCTGCGATCTGGGAGGTTAATACGACGATCTTTTTAGCCGCAGGCACGCGGTCGAACGACATGGAGCCGGCGGTGGTGTATGTGGTGGCCGGGTTGGCGTCGAATGCCAGAAGAGCGCCCTGAGGATCGGAGCAGGCGATGTTGAGACCTATTCGCTCGGCTGATGGCGGATTCACACGGAACGTGCGAACGGACGCCCAGTTTTGTTTTGACGACGGCAGCCGGCGCAGGCGAAGGTAGCGTGAGTCGACGGGCGCGCCGGAATAGCTTACTATGTATGTCTGTTTGAGCGAATCGGTGAGCGCGGTCCATTTTTGGCCGTCGACGGAAGACTCAAGGATCACGTGGTCGAAGTAGTCCACATCGTCCACGGAGTTGCGTCCCTGATGTACGATCACCTCGTCTACTGGACGCACCATGCCGAGATCCACTCCTATCCAGTCGCCTTCCTTCTGTGAGTTGGCCGAGGTGTAGTAGGTGGTGGTGTCGTTGTCGAGCATAAGATTGGCCAGAGTGGTGCGCAGATTGGGGTACGTGCCGGCGCCGTGGTAGATGGTGGGCATGGTGCCGCTGAGCTTTGTGTAGAAGTCCACGAGCATGCCGTCCATGGCGTTCTCATAGAACGGATGCAGTTTCATGGTGCCTGACTTGTGGGCTTCATAGGCCTCGCGGTCGGCTTTGGTCATGAGATTTTCCACGTAGCGGCTCCAGAAAATGGAGTCATTGTCTTGCTCGAATGTTTTGATCAGGTCGAGAGTGCGCAGTCCGCGCTGGCCTATTTTGCCGAATTCCGTGAGCCATGGTTTGAGTTCCGACAGGAGCAGTTTGTTGTCCATGCCGGTGTTCATATCCTCGGGCACGCGTGTGATTCTTGCGAATTCCTCGCGCAGTTTTTCGAATTGTGCCGGGGTGTAGTCGTTGTAGGGGAAGGTGACCGTTTCCCATGATTCGTCGCGGCGGTATCCGGTTTCTGTGTCGGAGGAGTGTATGGCAAATGTGCGGTAGGCGTCAGCCGCGCGGGGAGCGAGTTCGCGCAGTCCGCGTTCCCAATTGTCGATGGGGTTGTAGGCGGAGGTGTTCCAGCAATAGTCGGCCACGCCGTACAGCGCGAGTTTGGACGCTTCGCCATGTTCCATCGGGTTGCTTTCGATGCCCGACACCTGATCGGGGGTGAGTGTGGTGTCCAGACCGTAGACCGGGCCCTGGAGGATTATGTTGCGGCAGTAGTCTGTGACGGGATAGTTCCACCAGAACAGCGCGGGACGTTTGATACGGGAATTGACGAAGTCGAGTGTCTCGGGTGTGAGATCGCTGCATACCACGGCTCCGGTCCAGAATACTTCAGCATCAGGCGTGAGATCGCGTCCATAGATGGCAAGTGGACCTTCGGGACCGGGTTTGGCCCAGAGCTGGGAGTAGTCGGTGGGGCATATCATCATTTTGGTCACGTCGCCTTTGGCATGTACAAAGTCGCGGGTGAGGTCGTTGACCAACGCGGCCTGCCGGGCGGGATCCGTGCCTATTCCTTCGATATCGTCAAAGAAGAGGGCGAACGACCGCACTCCAAGGTCGTACATCATGTCAAGCTTGCTGACCAAAGAGTCATAGTCGGCCTTGTCCCACCGGATGTCTTTGCCAGGATGTATCGCCCAGACGAAGTCAACTCGGTTGCGGCGCGAGGCTTCGACGAGTTCGGATATTTCGCGGGCTTGCTCTGCAGGGTAGGGCTGGCGCCAGTGCGGCGAGGAGTGATAAGGGTCGTCCTTGGGGCCGTAGATATAGTTGTTCATCTTGTGACGGCCGTAGAAGTCGATGAGCGACAGGCGCACCTGATGGCTCCACGGAGTGCCGTAGAAGCCCTCGACCACACCGCGGTTGGGCATATCGGGCCAGTCGGTCACGGTCATTGCCATCAGCGAAGTGTCGTTCTGCTCCAGCAACTGGCGCAGGGTCTGGAGACCGTAGAATGCGCCGCGTTCGTCAAAACCGGTGATTTCCACCCCTTTGTCGGATATGGACAGACTGTATGCACCGGTCACTGGCTTTACGCCTGCCTTCAACGCCTGTTTCTTGCCGAAGTCGATAGTGAGCGGACATGCTTTTTTCCCTTTGGATATGTTGAGGAAGTCCAGATCTCCGGCAAATGCCTTTTTCTTGTCTTTGACTTTGAAGCCGTTGCCGGTATGAACGGTGTTTTTTGTGTCCACGTTCATGGAATGAGGAGTGGGGTTGACAGCCGGAATTCCTTTTCGGTCGATCTTGTGGCCCGGAACTTTGTTGAATTCCTGGATTTCGGAGCGTTGCGACGAAAGGTCGAATTCCTGTGCGGAAACCGTGACGGCGCATGACGCTGCCAGTGCAAGCATTATGTGCTTTAGTGGAATCATAATGAAAAACAGTTGATATTAGATGTTGTTTACATAACAAAAATACACAAAAAAAGAGAAACCTGCAAGATTGTAAGTTTCTCTGATTTGTAGCGAATCCGGGACTCGAACCCGGGTTTCCGCCGTGAGAGGGCGGCGTGCTAGGCCACTACACTAAATCGCCGTCGCATTTATTAACGGTGCAAAGTTAAGGATAAAATTTCATCCATGCAACATTTTGCTGTAATTTTTCAAATTTTGACTACTTTGGCACCCGCATTTTTAAATTGCGGCATGGCCATGCCTACTCCGGCGCCAATAAATGTCGGGTCGCAGACCACATATTTTTTACCGTTGACCGACAGATAGTCGCCCTGCACGGCTGAGTTGAATTTTACGGCCGTGGCCATGTGGTTGGGATACTCCACCAGCACGGCTTCGAGTCCGAGGAGTTTTCTGACAAGATACAGGTAGAGTACCGACCGGTCCTCGCAGTCGCACTGCGGGTAGTAGAATAGTTCCTCTACGAAAAACGGTTTCTCGTAGCCGAACTGGGCATCGTCGGTGGCATAGTCGAACGCATGCTGTACATAGTCAAGCAGTACGGCGGCCGCTTCCAGTTCGCTTTTACCTGCTATTGCCGGACGGAGTGCGCCCAGCAGCCCGGTCTCGAATTCCGGGTCGACTGATGCGGTTGCATAGACGCTGTAGGCACATTGCGGCAGGCGGCTATAGAATCCGATCAGTTCTTTTGGTACCGGAGTCGTGGCCGATAATGCCGCCGACTTGCCGGAACCGGTGCGTGTGTATGTTTTTCCTGTCTTATTGAAAACGGGCATCGAGACCAGGTGCATGTCCACAGTTCTTTTTGCGGAGGGCGACTCTTTTTCGCACATGCGGAAGGCGTAGGGGGATCTGGCGTCCGGATCGTAGTATTTGGTGCCGTTGATGTCGACGAACACCACTCCGTACAGCTCGCAGTTCGGAGCAAAATAAAGGGTAAGACGTTTTTCGGCCGGGATTATGGCCACACGGGATTTATATCCGAGTTGGTTGAGCAGAAACTGGCGCAGCACTTTGCTTTCGTTGGGACCGGCGTATTTTTCCGACAGGTCTTTGATGAAGAGGAATGTGGCCCAGTCGTTGTTCAGCCCGTTGCCGCGCAGGGTCTGCAGTTCGGCAACGAGTGGCTTGTAGTCTGTGGCAAACAATGCTTCATAGGCATCGGCAATGCTTTTTTCGTTGAGCGAGTTTAGTTTTACCGATCCTTTCATGGCGTTGCTTACATGGTATGTGATGCCGCCGAATGTGATGGGACTGCGGCCTGCGCCGGGAGACTGGAGCGGATGTGGCTGACGGGGGGCCGGAACCGGAACCGCCGGTTTTGCTTTCTCCGGGGTTTGTTCTGACGGTATGGTTTCCCGCTGTGGTTGCTGCGGCTGCTGCGGTTTTTGTGGCTCGTCGTTCCGCTGTGGTTGTTGCGGACGGGGTTGAGGTTTCGGTTTAGGAGTTTGTCCGGCCGGTTTGGTTGGCCTGGGCTTTTCCGTAGTGATGGTCTGCTGCGGAGTCTTGCCCCCTTGTGACCTGGCTCCCTGACGGCTCTGGCTGGTGGTCAGGTCCAGAATTTCGTCGATTTCCAGCTGGCGGGGCGTGTCGTCCTGCGGTTGCGACGGGTCTGTCGCCGGAGTGTACAGAGGCTGGGTTTCCGGCTCGGGCATGGTGCGCTGTTCCTGTGGCTCCGTGGCCTGATACTTTTTCCAGGGATTGCGCATGAAGTTGATGAAATCGCGGTTAGCTTCGTCGATAAAGCTGTTGAAGTCCGTCAGGGCATCGCTCATGAAAGAGTCGAAATCGCCCATGTCGTCGGGACGTGAACTTGCAGGAACCGTACACAGTGCGGTGGCGGAGACGAGAAGTGCTAACGTTTTTTTCATCAGTGCGGATTTAAGAGTTGGGTGAAAGAATGGGGCGGATGTGCGGGAAAACACTCCGCCCCATGGTTTTTATTTAGTATTCTTCGGGTTCTACGGGTTCGCCGATGAAATCCTCGGCATGTTCAGACAGGCTGCCGAGCTGTGCCCGTTCCTGGGCTATGCGTCCGGCTTCCTCGCGGGCTTTGCGGGCTTTGACTTCGTCAATGGACATGAACACGTTGAATTCCTTTGCGCCGTTCGAAGTGGTGCGCACCAATGCGAAGTGCTCTTTGACGAGTCCCGATAGTTTTGTGTTGACTGCGGCTTCGTAAGCAGCACCGAATTTTTCGATCTCTTCCGGAGTGGTGGTGTGGGAATCAGCGGCCAGGACGGACTTCATCTTACCCACGATCTGAGCCTTTGCTCGGGTGGCATAGCTTGCTATGCCGGAATGGATGGCGTTTTCACGTCCGATTTTGTTGCTGCGGCCTATTGCAATGCCGGTGATGGGAATGCGGTTTTCTTCATCGGATTCGATATATGTGCGGTATTTGATCATCGCATATTCCATGGTCGATGTGCTTGCCAGTGGTTCCCAACCGGCTTTTTTCAGCTCTTTGCAGCGTTTTTTTGAGTCTTTCTCCTCTGCTTTTGTCTGAGATTTGGAGAGAGTGGCGGTCTGTGCCGCGATATGGCTTTGTACGGGGCAGACTACTGTCGCTGCCAGAAGAGCCAGAATTGTCAGGATTTTTTTCATTACGAGTGTAAGTTGAGATTTTGATTGTTGTTGTGATGTATGTAGAAGAAAAAGTGCTTATTCCCAGTTGCATGAGTAGGGCAACGAGAGCCTGATGCGCTCTACGGCCTGCGTGACGGGGTTAACCACGGTTATCGTGCCGTTGGCTACGTGCAATGTGGATTTGCTTACGGCGGGTACTCGGTATGTGCCTTCGGCCAGCGCGTTGATCTGGATCAGGCCGCGGGTTGAATATATGCCGTCGATATTGTCGAAGATCACGGGAGTGCTGATTCCGGGAATGTTCAGTTCGATGGATTTTAGCCCGAAAGCAGTGGTGCCACGGTTGTTGAGCGTGAGCCTTACGGATATGTTGCCTATGGTCCTGGATGCCGCATCGACGGAGTCTGCCGAAAGGACGATCTGTCCCTGCGGCACCACGGAGAATTTTTCGTTTTGCTGACCGGAGTTTAAGCCGTTGAGTGAGAATCGGCGTGTGAGTTTGCGCGAGTCGATGCGTGCGGTGACTTCGATATAGTTTTCCTCGTCGGGAAGGCAGTCGCTGCTGTCGAAGGTGATCACAGATGCGCCGTCGTCGATGTCGACCTGCAGATCGGACGCGCAGTTTGATTTGACAGTCACCGGAGCGTGGTGGCGGAAGCGTCGGCCTGCGATCGTGAATCCTACATTAAGTTCATTGCCGGATGTGAATGATCCGGTAAGAGCTATGGATTTAGGCAGTTCTTTGTAGCTTGCTGTAAGTCCGCGGACCTTGGCGCTGCGCACATCGTCGAAATAGTATTTCGACAGAGCGTCGAGAGTGGTGAGTGCGTCGCGTATCCCCTCCATACTGTCGACGGTGTCGTAGCCGGATTCGATTTCCTCGAGTTCTCTGTCCTTGCCGGCATCGTATTCCTCGAATTCGGCCACGAGCCGCTGCTGTTCGGCGCGGGAAAACGGATATTTCACGAAATATTCGTAGTAGTCGGTTTTCGTGTCTTTGTCACGGACCTTCACCCAATATACATCTTCGGCTTTCGACAGGGATATGCCTTTGAGAAACGGCAGGTTGGCGCCGCGTATAGCCGTGGAGCTTGAATAGCTGTCGGACGATTCCACTTCGCCGTTCACCACCACCTCGCTGCTGACATTCGAGCGGTTCACGCTTACGTTGCGAGCCACAGACAGTATCATCTGCGAGGTGATCTCCTGCTCGGCAAGCGAACGGGCTTCGGCTATGGCGGGAGCCTGAACGGCCGCTACGATGTAGCCTTCGGTGGCTGAAGCTATCCATTCCGGAGTCTTTTTTGTGCTGCGTTCCAGAACTTTGGTCTCGCCGCGTGCTACTGACGGACAGCAGATTGCGGCTATCGCGGCAATCAGAATGCAGGTGCGTTTGATGATCAGTTCCATTGTACAGGCAGATTGTAGATGGACACGTTGTAGTTGCCGAACACTATTTTCATAAAGGAGAATGAGGAGACAGACGGACTCACATTGTTGACTGTGAACTCGATTTTGACCGGTACCTGCTGCGGGATGTTGATATAGGAAGCATATCGGCCGCGTGTGGAGAGATTGTTTCGCGGGCATTCTTCACCGTTGGAGTCGAAAGCCTGATCAAGTTGCATGTATACCTCCTTGGCGTTGATTTTGAGGTTTTTCATTTCGCCAAGAATTTTAACCTGGTCGCCGTTGCTCAGCCCCAGACACGATATGATCTTGAAATCGAATTCGTCGGGGTCGCTCAGCTTGATGGTAGTCTGCTGTTCCGGTTCTGCCGCGGGGGCAGGGGTGGCGGCAGGTTCCGGTTCTGGCATTGGCTCAGGTTCCGGTGTCGGAGCTGGCGTGGGGACGGGCACAGGTACATGTACGGGGACAGGCACTTCGCGTTCCACATATACGGTGTCGGGGCTCACCGCGGCCGGAGGTGTGTCGGCGGGAGTGCCGGAGAGTTCGGCCAACAGCATCCGGGCCGTTTCGTAGCAGTCCACTTCCGCCGGCACGGAGCCAAGGCATGCCGCGGCTTCGTCGGGGTGTCCGCTGTCGGCAAGCTGCTGAGCGCGCTGCAGGATGGTGGCACAGTTTGTGGCGTAATGGTCAGACACTTTTTCGCGTGATTTGCGTATGAATCGCACATAGACAGGATCTGACGGCTTGATGCCGGTGGCCATGGCTTTCATCGCGCTTTTTTTACCGCCTACGGCACTTCCTGTCAGAGGTATGGTTGACGAGAAAAAGACTGTGCCGTCTATGTGGTTGACAGCCGTAAGCGTCAGTTCTGCCTTGATACGGCCTACTTCCTGCATGAGACCTTCGGATTCGACGGCTTCACCTACAGCCAGTGTCGGAATTACGGCCAGAGCGTTGGACTCGCCGTCGCTCAGGGCCGAAGTGCGGTTGAGAGCCTGACGCAGTTTCCCGTCTATGGCGGTTGCCACTTCCGCTGGGATCTCGTCAGATTCCAGCGGCATGAGGGCGAAACGGATATTGTCGCCGACGCTTTGGGCCATGGCAGGGAGTGCCGTGGCTAAAGTGAGCAGCATGCTTGTGAATAGCTGTTTCATTTGATAGTGGTGTTTGGTCATTCGACGATTACCAGAATTTTCTGGCCCATTGATGTGACTTTGGGCTTGTATTCATCGCCGAGCTGTGTGCGGAGGAATTTACGGAAGTCTCCGCCGAAGTTGGACAGAGTGTAGGACCGGTTCTTCTCTGCGTCCCACAATGGCACGTTGATGCGTATGCTTATATATTTGTCGGTGCTCTGGCTCATGTCGTAGTTGCTCTGATAGGCATTGGCGCGCAGCCATTCATCGAGGGCGTCTTTGAAAAATTCGCCGCTTGCGGGTGAGTCGGAGTCGAAGTCCCAGTCGCTCACAGCTTCCGAAAGGTTCAGTTCCATGTTGACCTCACGACCTTTCTTTATCATATCCTCAAACGAGGAACTGAGCTGGGAAAAGAAGTCGGCGGTGATTTTCTTGACGGCATAGTCCGACAGCATCATGGAGTCGCGCGTGTGGTAGTAGCCGCTGGCAAAGGCCTTGGTGGCAAGCCGTCCGGCTGTCTGTTTCTCCACTGCGCGGAGATTGAGGGTGACCTCGCTCTTTCCGGAAGCGTCGGTGATCATGTCCACATCCACGGTCACGACGATGTCGCCGGGCAGTTGTTGGACAAACATGGTGGCGTTGTCGGTCTGGGCGCCGTCGCGCAGCATGGATGAGTTTTTGGAGTTCTGGAGCTGGCTGATGAAGTCGCGGGTCTTGTATCCGCGTTTCTGGAACTCTTCGGCCACACGGTCGATGGTGTAACGTACCATATCGCTGCTTTCGGCAATGGCGCGCATGGACTCGAAGCTGTAGCCCGTGGTGGCATTGACGTTTGGCACCACTACTATGGTGGGGTTAAGTGACGCTGTGGCGTTGACGGCTTTAGCATCGCTCCATCCGGGATTAAGCGTGAGCTTATTGCGTTCGAGTTCCGATTTCAGGGTCTTGAGATTGACGGATATACGCACATGAGCGATGGTGTTGCCGCGTATTTTTTCTGTTTTTTCAGTTTTGGGCCGTGTCGTCAGATAGTTCAGATAGCGGTTTTCCTGAAAGAAACGGTAGTCATAGTCCTTGGTTTCGCCCGAGATCATGGACACGCCGGATTTCAGACCGTCAATGCCGGAATGAAACAGGGCGTTGAATGCAGAGCGCAGGGCCTGCTCTTCGGCTTCTTTCTTTTTCTGAGCCGATGCCGTGGAGTTGAGTGTCACCACATCGCCGTCTATACTTACAAGTGTCACATTATCGGAATAATTCTGAGCGTCGGCGCCGACACTCAGAATTATTCCGATAAGAAACAACAGTAAATGTTTCCACATGGTAGGATGTTGATTTACAGTCCGGCATCCATTGCCTTTTTGAGTTCTTTGCCGCCTTTTTTCACTTCGGCAAGAGAGATATCGCCGCCTTCTACGGATTTCACTTCAGTTTCGCCGATGACACCGTGCGATGTGCG
>Ga0137306_102674_pt1 | contig 14470 bp, 12 predicted proteins | sample Inofroosms_March_FD_97187 | JGI IMG/M metagenome (GOLD analysis project Ga0137306, IMG submission 97187) | Mouse cecal microbial communities from Vienna, Austria - N-Acetylneuraminic and N-Acetylglucosamine D2O microcosms_March | ecosystem: Host-associated > Mammals > Digestive system > Large...
ATCCCAACTGTAAAATTTATTGATACGTTGTTTCGCTTTTTGGCTCAGAACCTGACGTTCTGCCTGTGATATGGAATCCATTTTATCAATCAGAGCCGCCAGGTTTCCCTGCAGTTTATTCCAGTAAACAGCGCCTTCCATTCCTACCTCACGATTAAATCCCACATCCAGCAACAGATTTAATTCTGTGCTGCTCAATGCTTCAAGAAGACTGGGATTCGTCCCTCCAACTTCATGGCCGTGCAGATATCCATACGCCTGCTCTCTGATCTTTTTCAATAATTCCTGATCATATACTGTTCCAACAAATTTTATCCTCGAATCTCTTTCAAACCCTGTTTTAGCAGCCAGCTGCTGCAGAAAAGATCTACTGACATTGGTGATCAATGCAAAAGATTTTCTGGTATGAGACTGCATAAATTCCCGTATCATTGTCTCATAATTATTTTCCGGCACAAATCTTCCTACTACCAGATAATATTCCCCCGCCTTCAGTTTTTTCTCAGACAGCCAGCTTTGGAACTTCTGATCGTCATCCTCAAGTGCAGACGGAAAAGATTCCGCTCCGTACGAAATATACCGCGTGGCAGGACAATATTTTGAATAGCTCCTCTGAATATATTCTTCTATATTTTTGCTGTCGCAAATTAAAAGATCCGCATGTTTGACCATAAGTCTTTCTGACAATTTCCAGTATTTTCGGACCAGCAGGCTCCATTTGGCTCTCATCCATTCGTGTCCGTCCGGATTTACGTACAGTCTGCCCCCTATAGAATGAATTTTTCTTTTCATGATTCCGGCAAATGGACCAATCCGGCATGCCAGCACATAGATAACCGGCGTTTTTACCCGATGTTTTTTCACATACCGAAGCACCCAGTTCAGAGCTTCCAGATCATAAGCAATTGCCCTGGCGGAACCGATCTTTCTCCATTCGATATTAAAACAATGTGCACCGTGATATTCAAACTCCTCTGGTACAGCTGACGCATCATCTACCGCACACGCCACATGATATACAATATTGGGATTCTTCCGATATTCTGTCAATTTATCTACAAAAGTCTCGTACCCCCCGTATGCCGCCGGGATCCCTTTACTTCCTATTATAAATACATGCATATCTCTTCTCCTTCCTGTCTCTCACTCCCAACATGGAAGTATATCAGAGACCGGAACGTCCTATTTACTATTACTGAATAATTTTTTTACTTTTCTTTGTATTTTTTCTCTCAAAGAATATGAAACTTTTTCTTTGTATTTCCGCTGACAATACTCGAACCCTTTTATTTTAATATCACTCCAGAATTTATCATAGTTGTCAGGTTTTTTCGCGGCTGATGACAGTCGCGGCTGCAAACAGTCCTTTTCACTGATTTCAATAAAATCAATTTTATCTTTTATTTGCTCGAACACATCATGTCCAACTTCAGATTGTATTATAAGTAATGAAACACCCCTTGGATCAAAAAAATCAGGATATTTTTTTTCTACCCCCCAATAATCTCCTATTGTAATATCAGTATTTCTTTCTATTTTTGTATAAGGACATTGAAAACACGATTCACGAATTGAATATCCTCCATAAAACCATCCGGAATATCCTTCAATAGATACTTCCTGTCCTCCAATGTCAGCATATACAGATGGACTCATCCAGCCATTCTTCTTATCTTTAAAAGTAATTTTAGCTATTTTATCTTTACATTTTTTTTCCAAATCAGCAGCGTAATTTTTCCAAAGTCCCGGGCTGGGAGCCCCATGACATATTAAGTCAACAATAATAACTCTGTTTCTTATTTTCTTTTCCATCGCATATGCCTGAAAACCCGCTGCCTGACAACCTGTTCCTACAAACAAAAGTTTCTTTTCTGGATTCGATTTCAACCAGTTAAACCCAGTCTGGAATATGTCTCCCATCGTTGCCTGTATATATTTAGAGCCTCTTGCTGCATCTCTTGAATGAGTGTCCATATACAGCTGAAATCCAACTTCATGCAGTTTTATATTATAAACAGCACTTATAACTGCACCTTTCTCAGATAAAATCCAATCAGATAGAATTGTAAACATTCCTCCCGACGAACTTTCATTAAGAATATCTGTATTTTTACTTTTCGCACCATATAATATAATCTGTCGATCTGGCTCTAACTTATCCTTCGATTCTTTTTTATAGGAACAGACCTTTACACAGCTCATACAGCCAATACATTCTTTTTCATCAATTACAGGATATAAAAAGCCTTTATCATCCGTTTGAAAAGTAATTGCTTTTTGGGGACAAGCTGCAAAACATGCAGAACACCCACAGCAATCTTCACGATTATTCCATAGCGTCGGAACACTCTTCTTCATATTAATCAAATACTCTTCTTTCTGTTAATTATTTCTTTTAGCATGTTCAATATATAATTAAAACTAATATTCTTTGTAATAAAAGATAAGAAAATGTAAATAAAAATCCCAGTTATAACCTGTATCATAATAGCAATTATTTTATATGTCGAAATAATTGTGCCAATACACCAGACAATTATACCCATTATCATTGCAATTCCTGAATTTAATAAAAAATCTGCACATACTTCCTTCCCTGAATAGTCAATAATTTTTTTTGCCATAGAAGAATATAAAATGGTCCCGACAATTGTAGTAATTATTTCTGACAAAGCAAAATAAAGTACGCCAAAACGAACGGATATAACTAATACAATTAACGCAAATATCCGTATTGGAAAATCAACCTTTAATACACTATCACTTCTTCCAACTGCCTTAAGTCCCTGTAAAATAGCAGTCTGTGGAGCTCTGAAGAGCAGAATAGCACAGCATATTCTTAAATAAGGAACGCAGGGAAGCCACTTATCTGTTAAAAGAATACTGATAAAAGGCTCTGCAACCGCCATAAAACCCACTAAAACAGGACTCATAATATATGAAGTAACTTGTGTAGTTCTTCTGGCCATATTTTTCACATGTTCATGCGACTCCTGCACATGAGCCATTGCCGGAAATAATGCAGTGTTAATTGCAGTATCTATATTAGCACTGATCAAATCCGGAAATTGGTTTCCCTTCGTATAATACGCGAGATCCGATGTCGTATAAACCTTTCCGATAATCAAACTTCTAAGACTCGAATAAATTTGGAGTACCAGCCCCTGTACCAACAATTTCCATCCATAATCAAATAATTGTCCTAGTCTTTTTAAAGAAAAAGCTTTAATCGGTTTCCAGTCAATTGATAGTTGCAGTATAACAGTATCAATAATATTATTCGTCAATGTCTGCGCAACCAGAGCCCATACACCGAAACCAGAATACGCCATTGCAATTCCCACTATACCTGAAGTCAGAGTTCCAACTAATGTAGCATAAAAAAATTTTTTAAATATCATTTTTCTTGAAACATATGCCTGCTGTACAGAATTAATACCCATGACAGGTATACTGACTGCAAGCACTCTCAACACTGGTCTCAAGACAGGCATTCCATAGAAGTCTGCTACCGGTACTGCAATAAAAAATAAAACAATATATATTAATGCTGTAAAAATTAACGAGAAAAACAATACAGTCGAAAAATCTGTGTTGTCAGCCTCCTTTTTCTGGACTAATGCTGCTCCAAACCCACTTGTTACAAATACATTTGCAATTGTTATAAATACAGTAACCAGTGAAATAGTTCCATATTCAGCTGGAGAAAGTAATCTGGCTAAGATTATAGAGACAATCAGTGACACTAATTGCGCAGCAACCCTTTCAGAAAACTTCCAAAACACTCCATTAAGCACCTGACTTCTTTCACTACTCATATATTCTCTTTACACGCTTCCTTTAAAAAATCCAATGAACGTTTTTTTTCTGCTTCCAGTATCTTATCAATCTTTTGATAATCCCACGAATATTTCAGCATACTCTTTACATCATCTCGATTTTTAAATACATCATATAGCTCAGTCTGCCTAAGAAATGCTTCTGTTTTTGCAAGTATGAAATCTGTTTTACAAAAGGCGATTTTCTTTTTAAATACCAGTCCAAATGTCAAACCATGAAATGTACTTGTAGCAATAATCTTTGCCTTTTTGAAATAGCCAATCCATAAATATGGGTTCAGCTGATTTTGTTTAATCAACTCATCGCACCAGGTATACTGATCATTATTACAGTCTAATGCAATTATTTTTAATTCATTTTCTTTTGCATAGTCAATTAAATTTTTAATATATTTATCGGTAAAATCCTGTCCGTAAACAAGAATATAATCTTCTTTCTCGGGCTCCTGAATGTTTTTATCACAATTAAAATTCCACAGCCATACAGGGTCTAACACAACTGGAGGTCTCTGTCCTTTGATTTTTTGAACTATATCCGCTGATTTTTTATCCCGGACCGATATATTTTTCATCTTTTTAATATTTCTTACTACATAATCCGGCAGTATTTGGTTTCTCTCAACCATTCCGAAACTGGCTGCATACGCATTTATTTCCGTAGCATTGAAAAAACCTCCAAATAGCATTTCGTCATGGTTAAACGGTTCTTCAATAAAGTCCCAAATAATATCACTGCCTAAAAATATCTTGTCAAAACATATCTCGTCTACATTTTTCCGATCTATAGCTACAGTGTGTGGTATTGTATCATATGCCTCCTGAAAAATATTTTTTTTATCTTCTATATCTCTTTTATTTTTCAAAAAAAAACTCTTCCAAAAATTTTTTTTCCAAATACTATGTTTTCTATAATACGATTTTAAGTCAAAATAAAAATCATAATGATACGGATCCAGATGTGCAATCTGCCTGACATCCTTCCCCACGCAAACTGATTGAATAGTTTTCTGCAACGCATATGCCTGCGCAAATGTTCCGTAATTAGGCACATTCCAAAACGTCAAAATTCCTATATTATAGTTTATCATATTATTTGCTCTTTTCGATTTCTGATTTTAATTTTATCAGATATTTATACGCAGCATAATCCACACTCGTACACTTCATTTCATGTTCTAAAAAATATGCCTCATCATGGGGATTAATTTTAAAATAAACGTCACCCTTCGCACATTTCATGGCATATTCTTTATATGACTTTGTAAAATAATGGTTTATCTGAATAGGGAAATCCATTACGTGTGCAATATTTCTGGACCCAATACAAATTTTATCGAAGATATTAACGGGAGGAATATCCTTCCCACCCCAACTGGCCCAAAATCTATGATGAAGTCCACTGCTGTAACCAGACTCACAATTAAATCCAAAAGCAGTGTTATAAAAACATTTCCCAATATCACAGTATTTTGGCCAGCATATTGTAAAGTCTTCTGTCACCAACCCGGTTAGATCTCTATCTGTCAATCCCGAAGTTCCGTATAATTTCCAATAAATATTAACAGATCCTCTGTTCTTTTCAAATGGTTTTAAAAAGTCATATATGTTATCCGTCGATTTTGGAACTATAAACTCATCTATATCAATAAATCCCAGCCACTTAGTTTCTGACGAAAAGTTCTTTATTCCATCCATATATGCTTCCATCTGCATCTGATTATGCGGCCATTCTACAAGTGTAACCCAATTATTTTCTATATAAGGCTGCAAAATTTTCATAAAGTTATCTTCAGAATTATTGTTATACAAATAGAAATGATCTACGCCGACAATATGATGAAATTCTATCCACTCTTTAAGATATGATGCCTCATTTTTAAATATTGCGCAGATAGAAACGTTATATTTTTTAGCTTTGATTTCCGGAGTGGCAAATTCCATTTTCAGCTTGTATTTCAATGCCAAAAATTCATATAATATATGTTTTACTGTATTTTTTACTCCACTTGACTCGGCTTTGTCCAGAATAAAATATTTATTTTCTTTTTTAGTCATTTTTAACAGCATGTTTCCTTATTATTTTTTTCATAACTCGTTCTATAAAAACTGCAATTACTTTTCTGTTAAGTTTATTCCTGGAATAAAATATTCCAAACATATCATCCAGTCCGCTAAGGTCATATGAACAGTAGCGATGTCTAATGCAATAGTCAAAATATAATTCAGCAATAAACTGCAGATTTTTGTCCGCTACATACCTATATGTTTCACTGCTGATACTCTTGTCTCTAAGTAAGTCGGAAATAATACCAGGATACTCTACACCAAATGCAAAAAACAAATTATAATTCCCCTTGGGTTTTTTCCCTTGACTTATCTCGTTAAAAATAACCGTATTATCTATCACGTATTTTCTTCTGTTTCTCTCATGAAACAGCACGGTCGTATGGGGAAACAGCTCATTAAAATATGATATTTCTTCCGGCAATCTCTCAAAATCCTCTTTCCAAAATGCCATGCCGGTGGACCAGGATGACCAGTAAGAAAGAGTTCTCACAAACAAATCAAAACTGTTGCATTCAAATTGTCTCTCTTTGAGGTTCAAAACTCCATTACTAAAATATACAACCGGCTTCTCATTTACATTATCTTTGGAAAAATCGATAAGCTTCTGAAGAGTTCCTTTTGTTAACATTGTCCTGTGATTTACAAATTTAATCAGCTCCCCGCTTGCTCTTTTATATGATTCAATTTCATTTAAAAACGGTAACGAATTCGTTTCTGTGTAAATAATATTGGGATGCTGCATCAAATAAGATTTGATTTTCTTCTTGAAATCTTTGTTATTCCCATTATCTGTAATAATAACTTCGAATAGTTCACATTCTATACCTTGTTCAAAAATACTGTCCAGCACTGGAAATACCCACTCAACAACCCCATTTGTCGGCATACATAAAGATACAACCGGTTTATTCATCTTTTACTCCTAACTGAAAACTATATTGTATGAATTTCTGAAACTTTTCGTATAGAATATTGAATACCATTGCAATTATCAAAGAAATCAATAATGCAAACACAACTTTAATTAATATAATTATCGTCAAGTTAACAGAAGACATAAATTCAAGTTTATTGAATACAGGTTCCAGCCACTCCAAAACAAGTTTATGACATAAATATACAATAAAAGAATTTTTTGCAAGGAAAAATGTTGAAAATTTGACAGACAGCAAACTGAATCCGATAAACAGTAATAATGAGCCTGCTATAACAAGCGGTGCCGCATATAAACCAAACAATTGATTATAATAACTGTCGCCATGTTGGACCCGTACATAAAGTACATAATAATCTATAAGTAAAATAATGGAAGACATGATGACACATATAATTCCCGCATAGTTATTTTTCCTTTTTATGCGTTGTTTAATCGCATCTCCTACAAATACATATCCAATAAACGTAAGCGAATTTCCAATTGTCCAACTTGCTGCATTGGACTCAAAATGTCGGCTTAACATGGCCCAAACGAAATACAGTATAACAAATTTTTCATATGAATGTCTGCTCACCTGAGATTTTACAAGTGAAGCAACAGGAAGTATTGCATAAATTCCCACCAGCATAAACACGTACCAGTGTGCATATATATCTGCAAAACCTGTTTTCAGACCCTCTAATGCTTCAAAAACACTGTTTATTTTTCCCAATCTAAAGTCATGAATCCAGTAAATAACCATAAAAATCAATGTTGGAACCATAAGCTTGTTAAAAGCTCTTAAATAAAATTGTTTCGGTTTAACATTAGCTGTCTTATCAATTAAAAATGCTCCTGTCAGCATCAAAAATACAGGGACTGCGCAATGACTAAGCCCTTCACATAAAAACACTTCTTCACATGTATAATTTGTTTTAATCAGATAATAATCAGAAACATGATTAAGAATAACCATAAGCATTGCATACACCCTTAACAAATCATAGTTATTCTGTCGCCCTCTTTCAAGTATATTTTTCTTAAGTAACATAATCTCCCTCGTTTTAAAACTTTTCTTTTATGAACTTCTTGTCACAATATCAAGATATTCACCATAATTTCTTATATATTCTTTTCCATCATAATGAGTACTGGACAGTACGAGCAATACTGAGTCTGAAGAAAAATCATACATATCTTTCCAAATCATTTTAGGAATGTACACTCCTGTCATAGGCTTATTGAGCTCCACTATAATTTCTTCTTTTCCATCAGTGATACGGACCTTGCTTTGCCCTGCTACATTGATCAAAACAAATTCAGACTCCCGATTAGCATGTTGTCCCCGAACAACTGTAGAATCGGACCCATAAATATAAAAAACTCTTTTTATCGCAAATGGAATATTTCTCTCACTTTCAATCACCACAAGTTTTCCTCTTTCATCTCCCAAGTCAGCAAATTGTAGTACCGGGCACTGTTCCTTTAATGTCATATAATCACCTCATTTCAGTTCTTTTCTGATATTCCACATATCTGTGTCTGCAGATTCATCACCCAATCTAAATCCGATTCTTTAGTCAAAGGTTGGTATAAAAGATCCATATGCCTTCTTATTATTTTGTCATTCAACTTTGAAAAATCAATTTTTTCCATTTTTCCCCTTATCTCCGGTTCAAAACGATATTTTAATATCTTAGCCGGAACTCCCCCCACAATCGCATAGGGAGGAACATCTTTTGTTACAACTGCCCCGGCAGCCACTACTGCCCCCTGCCCAATATGCACTCCGGACATAACAGTTGCTCTGTATCCAATCCATACATCATCATCAACAATAATGTCACCTTTTGAAAAGCCTTCCAGATTCTCTCCCAGTACCTTTACTTTAAACGGAAAAGTAGACAAAGTGTCTACCCTGTGATCAGCGTTTAATATAAAGGTTACCTCCTGTGCAATCGAACAAAAAGAACCTATTTTCAAGTATTCTTTTTTATTGTAATTAATTACTCTGATTCCGCCATATGTGTACCTGCCAACACTTACCTCATCCATATCATACTCATTCAATGCGATGGTTGTATTATGACGATTGTTCTGTCTCCATTTTCTGCGAAAAAACCAAAGCCTGATTTTTCCCTTGACTGCTTCTATCATAACGAGCCTCCACATAAGCAAAATACATAAACAGCAGCATGCTTGTCGGATTGAAAAAACTGGTCTCCGCCATCGAAGAAATCAGCATATAGCCCAAAATCATAAGCATGATAAATCCGCTTTTTTTATCGTTTCTGAATATCTTAATGATTTTTTTGGCAAACACTACAAGAACGGTCAAAAACAAAATTGTGCCTATAAACCCAAACTGCCCTATAATACACGGCCAGAAACTGTCGCTCAAAAACATATTCTCTTCGCGCGCCATGCCCCAATATTCTCCATATCCCAGCTGATCATACAAAGGCGAATAATAGCTGGCCGCAACGGAGGACGCAAAGGATGCGAATCCGGTTCCAATCGGAAAATACATTTTCATGAGTTTTACGGAATCCAGCAAGAGAACTTTCCGCGGTGAAAAACGAGTCGCATCCAGAAAATATGTTTCTATCAAATCAAAGCCGAAAAGCAATGCCGTAACTCCGGCTCCAAAGTATATAAAGCCTCTTCTTTTCGTATGCATCACAAATATAAATATATAAACAAACCAAAACGCGCCTAAAAAACCTATTCCTTTGGCCCTGAGTGCTATAGTAATAAGAAAGGACGCCATCAGCATATATTTCAGATATTTTCCTGAAATCAAATGTTCATATGCGAAGAGTAACAGCAATGTCGCCGCTGCATGCGTCAAATATGTGGGATGAGCAAACAATAACTGCTGACTGTCCATAATATATCTGAAGTCAGCCGTCTGAAACCATGGAGAAAAGAACAAATCGTGCAGGCTGGATAAAAATAACAAAACCGTGATCGCTTTTGCTATACAAATTACTCCATTTATCCCGTCTTTTTTTGTTCTCAAAAAATAAGCATATGCTGCCAGATATCCAATTATAAATTTACTGCATGTTGTCAGCAAATCCTGCAAAACCGGTACGATTCCCTGCCCTCGCCAAATCATTGTCCCCAGCAAACCGATCAGTATGAAAAGCAGCCACAGAGAAATCAGCTGTTTATTCTTTTTAATCCCTGCCGTTTTGCAGTGCAAAAACAGATAGCACAGACAGACCAGCGTCATTATTTCATCAAAATACGAAAAAACTTTTGTAACGGCTTCCGGACCTGCCTCCGCCCTGTTAAAAAGCAGAACCGCGAATAAAAGACCCCAGATAAATTTTATATGCAAACCTTTTATTCTCATAAGCACCACCTGTTATTTTTTGGTCAGAACTTCCTGCAACGCATCAATATAACCATGTCCAAACTTCAGATCCGGCTCCATATAAGCGCCTTCCCCCCATTCATTCCATGCATTCAAAAAGATAAGACGATGGTCGTAATCTCTTTGTTCTACACAGCGAACCGCATTCTCCGCCGCAGTTTTAAACAGCTCCGGCGTGCTGCCGTAGTAGATCATGGCCTTCCTTCCGGAACGCGGCGAACGGTCCCGTCTCGGAATAAGCTGCGGATATATTCTCTTTTCATAGTCTTCCGGGGTTGTAAAATATTTCACCAGATCTGCATAGTTATACTTATCAAGCACCAGTCCGCCGAAAAATTTACGCATTACGGAATGAATCGCTTTATGAATCACACCTGTAGCTTTAAATTCCGCATATTTCAGAGTAATCGAATTTACTCCGTCATATCCCTGTCCAAGCAAATCATCATATGATGATTTTATCAGTTTATCCATTCCCCGCAGATTAGAAAGGTTCATAGAGGGAAGCGCATCACAACGTCCTACGAAGTAAACCCCTCGCAGTCCGTTTTCCACTGCCAGCCTGTTCCAGAGTTTCATAAAACGGGTGGCATCCGGAAATGTTGTGGGATCAAAAATAACAAATAACGGCTTGTCTTCCACTGTAATGTAGCGATGGTCCTTAAATGCCGGAAGCACCTCATAAAAATGCGCTGTATAGTCTTCCTCGCCCGGATATAACTGTTCGAAAATCATCGTTTCCGAAGTAAAGCTTTTTCCTTTTTCCCATGTTTTGGTCGTCCAGTCATGATTCGCCCATCCCAGGCAGAAAGGATAATCCGGTTCTTTGCTGCGCAGCACCTCCCGAAATGGCATATCCAAAACCTTTCTTCCATTGCCGAACCAGTAATGCCAGTAACAAAATCCCTCAATTCCTGCTTCTTTCGCCAACTCCGCCTGTGCTATCCTCACTTCCGGAAGGCGAAGGTCATAAAATCCCAGATCTGCCGGAATCTGTGGCTGATAATGCCCCCTGAATAAAGGCTTCGCTTTCGCAACATTCGTCCATTCAGTAAATCCTTTTCCCCAAAACCTGTCATTTTCCGGAACAGGATGATATTGAGGCAGATAATATGCTATAACTCTCGCTCTCATTTATACTTTCTCACTTTAAATTGCCAGAATATACAATTCTGGCCTTTAAAAATCTCTTCTATATTATATAACTCCCACATTTTAGCATGTTTCCATGCTCAAGTCAATCAAAGTGGTAAATTTATAGCAGAGCGAAAAATGAACTTTAAAGAAGTTTGCTTTTTTTATCAAATTCTGCTATACTTTCATAAAACCAATATTCATAAAAAGAAGGAATGATAATTCATGTGCTTGGGAAAAATAAGTCATAAAAAAGAATTTTCAGAAAAACACTGTCTTCCAACTCCAAACCAATTGTTGATAACATCTGCTGACGCTGGAGATATCGAAAATCGTTTTAACTCAACAACTTTTAAGAAAACAATGGTCAACACTTTTATTGGTGCCCTATTAATACCATTTTGCAAATACATATGCGACAAATTAGCGAAGATTATCCCCGATTATACGGGCCTTAACAATTTTATTTTTATTATAGTGCTTTTTATTCTCGTATACTTTTATGCCCAATATTGTCAAAAACATTTACCGGGGCTTAAGCAGATAATTATTGATACAGCCCTTGCAAATGCGGATCATACTGGTGTATTCCTTGTTACCAGAAAATGCGAAACAAATTACGCAGGCTTAGAATGTGATACAGAATTGCTTGTCGAAAATGATAGAAACAAATATATTCCGTATCTGGATCTGAAAAAAGATGGATGTTGCCATGAAAACGAAGAGCTTAACAAACCCAGAATCAAGGAAGCTCTAGCAACCATGTTAAATCTGGGAAAGTCAAGCGATATCATTCACATTAATGAGTTGCACTCTGAGGATTCCATAAAATCTTCACGTAAAAAACATAATAATGAAGTCAAGTTAATGCGATATCGTTTTATAAGCGTAGTATTTTCAGAAAATGTAGAAAACACAATTCAAGCTCAAAAATATACTTGGAAAAAACTGAGTGAACTTGAAAAAGATCCTAATGCCTGGATGTTCAATCAAGATGTAATTACATATATTAAAGAATTATTTTCCCAAAAAAAACTGCCTGAAAACTCTTTTCCTTCACAGCAACGAGTCAAATTCATATGGAATATTGCTGATACAAAAAAATGCTCTTATCAATGTCCTATGTGTGCAACAAATACTGAAAACAGTGAATCTGTTTTGAGCAGGGAACAAAAAGCTCTTGTTCTATGCCGTATTCTTGCCCACAAACACTTAATTAAGGAGATTGACTTTTCTGGCGGTGATCCTCTTCTGGAAGATGAAGACCGAAAAATTATTCTGGATGCTATATCAATCTTGGGAAACGAACAGGTTTGTGTAACAACAACAGGGAAGGGGATAGCGTGCGCTAAAAATGAAGTAAAAGATCCTGAAAAACTTCAAAAATTGCTCTACCAATGTGAAATATCTTTGGATATTGATGATCTTACTCAATCTGGACGTAAGTCATATAACGAGTTACACCAAAATTTGCTTGCCGAAGAATACGGCCTGGTTAATCAATATGTCAAAAACCTGATAATAAACGTTCCCATTATTGGAACAGACATATCAGAAAAGCAAATCCAAAAATTGCTCGATAACATCCACTCATTTCCTACTAAAAATAAAACGGTCAATTTACTCCGTCTGATGGAGGTTGGAAAGCAGGAAAAGATGGAAGATGCAGATTTGGAATTATATAATGATAGCCTGGAAAAAACAGTAAAGATTTTTCATGATTATGCAAAGGAACTGGACATAACGGTACAATTTCACTGTGCTTTAAGAGGGTTGATAGATCCTGGATATACATGCAATTTACGCGATGAAAAAATCGGTATCGATTCCGCCGGAAATGTCTTCTCGTGTGCATGGGGCGGATATTTAAAAGATAAAAGTAAAGAAGAAAACCCCTTTTATCTTGGTAATCTCCTTGATGATGATTTGGATACTATACTCATTAAATCAACTAATTCTGTCGAAAAAACAATTCCTGCAATAAAAAACAGGCCACCCAAATCCTGTTGCATTTATTCATACCTGCATTCCGAAAACAATTCCCCGTATGCTGGTGCTGATCCTTTATTTTTAAATATGAATGACGATACAGGAGGAATCTGATGAATTCAGATGTGATCATTCAAGAAAAGTTATACGAAGCAGAATTTTACCGAAAAGAACACGATTATAATACAGCTTTAATAAAATATCAAAATTTATACAGACTTATAAAAAATAACATTCAAGACTACGAAAAATACGGAATAACTATTTTAAAAAAAATATGTTTTTGTTATCGCAAAACAGGAAATATGCAAGCTGCACTGTCAACAATAAATGAAGCTCTCCATTTGGCACATAAAAATAGTTTATGCAGTAAAAATAATAATGATTTTCTATTAGAACTTGCAATATGTTATATGAACAAAGGAACAATTTATGATGCTTCAGAAGACTTTAAACATGCCATTGAAAATTATCTCTTGGGCCTGAAAATTCTTAAAGATTTAGTCAAACAGGATACTTCCTATACTCATATAGTTATAAATGGTCTGTTAAACCTCGGAACCGCTTACTATAATGAAAACTGTTTTGATTTATCTTTGCAGACATTCGAAGAATTATGTTCTCTTTTGGGCAATAATAAAAATACAGATCAGCGTGGTATTTATGCTAAAAAATACATGCAAAAAATAAAAAAGGAAAAGGAATAATATTATGATACTGGTCAAACCCGAAATTAAGATTATTGATATGCCTGACTACTCAGATATTTTAAAAAAGATTGAAAAAGCAGGCCGAGTCTGTTATAAAAGTGAAGATAAAATAACTAACAATTCCGCCGAAAAATTTATTATGGGACTCCTTAAGAGGGGACATGAATCTGTCATCGAGCATCAAAGCATTACTGTAAAAGTTATATGTGATCGTGGTATATCCCACGAAATTGTTCGTCATAGAATTGCAAGCTATAGCCAGGAAAGTACTCGCTATTGTAACTACTCCAATAAAAAATATCAAAGCCAAATATCTATTATAGATATTTCAACTGGTTTTTCATATAATATGGAAAACCAAAACGATCGTCATAAATACAACATATGGTATGAAGCTATGGAAACAGCTGAAAAATATTATTTTAAAATGCTG
>Ga0137306_102675_pt1 | contig 14469 bp, 16 predicted proteins | sample Inofroosms_March_FD_97187 | JGI IMG/M metagenome (GOLD analysis project Ga0137306, IMG submission 97187) | Mouse cecal microbial communities from Vienna, Austria - N-Acetylneuraminic and N-Acetylglucosamine D2O microcosms_March | ecosystem: Host-associated > Mammals > Digestive system > Large...
GCTGTAAGTGGAGATAAGCGGATGCTTCCGGTGAAGATTCCAGGAGGTACGGTAATTCAGGGAACGGACGGAAGTTCAATCGTCTCCCGGAGTCCGATCCAGCTAGAAGGTGACAATGTCCGCTTTCAGGATATTGAACTGAATTTTAATTCCACTGATGCGATGGGAAGCGTTCCGCACCGGGAGATTTTTCTTGGGGGTTACAGCCTGACCCTGGATAATGTCAGTACTTATCTGGAAGGAGGAGGCGGTGCTTCGGGAGGGCTTTTAGGGTCTGAAAAGGAACTGCTTCCAACAGTGTATGCCGGAGGTTTTACTGGATCAGCGGTTGGCAGCGGCGCGTCTTTGACGGTAACAAATTCTAATGACAAGACGATGTTCAAGGGAATTTATATGGGGCATAATGCAGGGAGTGACAACAATGTTCCATATACCGGGAATGCTGTGCTCAAGCTGGATGCGAAAGCGGTAGTCCGTGAGGAAGTAGATACAAGCCTGAACAATCAGGCTGAGATAAATATTACCGGTACAAAAGACCAAACAGCCAGAGTAAAGCAAATTTACGGAAATGAAGATACTGCGTTAGTGATCAGCAGCGTTTCCGCAGAAAATGTGCTGATTGATAATATAGGAAATATTACGTTAAAGGACAAAGCATGTCTGGCGCCTACGACAGATACTTTACATAATATCACACTGCAGAACGGAGCATGTCTGGATTTTAATGGCGTGACGAATGCAGTGGTATCTGGTGATTTTGTCGGTGAAAGCAGCCCGGATAAAGAACGGGGAATACTTGTGCTGAATGCGAAGGGTACCGTGAGCATTCATGGAGAAGTCAGAGGTACTACGCAGTTTCAGACGGGATCCCGTGCCGTTCCGGGAACACTTTATGCGGATCAAACTTATATCTATGCAAAGGCAGGAGGTGGATCTGAACCTGATTTTGTGCTGCCGCAGAGCAGTATAGATAATGGATTCAAATTAAAATATACTTCTGATGGGTGGATGGTGTACAAAGGAACTGCGGATTTGTGGGCAGTCGAAGAAATAAGAGTTCTTACAGCGCCGCAAAAAGTTGATTTGGAAAAAATCTCACAGAAAGAGGAAGGGACGATTCCCGACCAAAACACGTATTTTGATGTTAAGTGGTATAACGGAAACGGTACGGCGTTAAGTTATGATGATATCATTGATAGTTATTATTATTATGACGAGCCTTATGTAATTCCAATCCGTACTGATTACTGGGAAAGCAATGATGCGGATATTCAAGGCAGAACGGATTGGCGTCAGGCTGTGTCGCTTATGGCATCAAAGGCTCACCCGGACAGATACTTTCTGCAGGCGCAGGCAGGAGCGCAGACGGGAAACTATACGTTTTTATTCTGCTCCGACAATTTAGATGAGGATGAGATTGGATCTCCGACGGTGGCAGATGTAAAGAAATTAAAAAGTGAGGGTAAGGTAAAGGCGGAAAAGCGTGTGGCGTTCTATGACCAGAATCATGAGCATATATATGACAGCGCTGAGACAAAAAAAGCGACCTGTACAGAACCGGGAATTAGGACATTTACCTGTAATCTTTGCGCGGATACCTATACTGAGGAGATAGCGGCATCAGGCCATACCGTGGTGATCGATCCGGCAGTAGAGCCGACCGAGACGACGGAAGGAAAGACCGAAGGAAGTCATTGCGGTGTATGTGATGAGGTATTGGTAGCGCAGGAAATTATCCCCGCCACCGGAAAGCCGGTAGAGCCGGAAGAACCGGACAAGCCGACAAATCCGGAAGAGCCGGACAAGCCGACAGAGCCAGATAAGCCGACAGAACCGGAAGAGCCGGACAAGCCGACAGAGCCAGAGCAGCCGGACAAACCGACAGAGCCAGACAAGCCGACAGAGCCGGAGCAGCCGGACGGCCACATCCACACCTACCAGTCTGCCGTCACAAAAGCTTCGACCTGCACAACCACGGGAATCAGAACCTACACCTGTGAATGCGGCGATACTTATACCGAAGAGCTACCGGTGTCAGCTCATCAGTATACCGAAAAGCGCATTCCCGCCACAGTTAACAGCGCCGGCAAGGTACAGCAGATATGCAGCATATGTTCAGCAGTAAAGGATGTGGCTGTTATCGACGGCCTCCAGGGCATTACGCTAAGCAGGACAGATTATGTGTATGACGGAAAGGCGAAGAAGCCTTCGGTAATCGTGAAAGACAGCGAAGGCAGACGCCTGGCGCAGGGAACAGATTATCAGGTCAGCTACTCCAAAGGAAGGGTCAGCCCGGGCGTTTATACCGTGACGGTGAAGCTTAGCGGTAATTATACCGGCCGTATGACAGCAGCCTTTACCATAAGGCCCAAAAAGACTGTTCTGAAAAGGGTGACGCCAAAGTCCAGAGGCATGCAGGTGACATGGAAAAAGATTCTGTCAAAAACAGACGGCTATCAGATCCAGTACAGTACGGAAAAGAGCTTTAAAGCTCCGGCAGCAAAGCTTACTACAGCGAAAAAATATGCTGTAGGCAAGAAGATCTCAAAGCTTAAAGGGAAAAAGAAGTATTACGTAAGGGTCCGGACGTATCGGTCAGTACGGGTGAACGGAAAAGTTAAAAAGCTGTATTCTGACTGGTCTGACGTAAAGACCGTTCGGACAAAAAAATAAAAATAATAAAGATTAAGAATATCTGATAGATAACCTGTGCAGTCTGGTCTATATGATTGGCTGCACAGGTTATTTTGCATGCGCAAATTTTTCAAAAAGAGAAAAAAGTTTGTAATAAAATCCAGTTAAAGTACTCTTAATTATATAAAGAAAAATCAGGAAGGATTCCTGCCGGCAGAGACTAAAAAAAGGGGAGGTGTGCGGATGGACGGATTTGAAGAGGTTTATGGCAAATACATGAAGACGGTATACAATTTTATCATGAAGCTGTCCGATGATTCTCACGTCGCAGAGGAGATCACCCAGCAGACCTTTGTGATCGCGCTGGAGAAGCTGGATGACTTCCGGGGAGAATGCAAGATGTCAGTCTGGCTGTGCCAGATTGCGAAACACGAGTATTTTGCATGGGAGAAGAAGATGAAGCGGCGGAGGGCACATAATGCCAGCCAGAGCGCAGGATTAAAGCAGCAGGAGGAAAAGGACAGAGACGGGCTGGTCAATGCAATGATCGACCGCGAGGATTACGAACGGATCATGGCGGTGTGGCATCAGCTTCCAGAGCCCTACAAAGAGGTGTTCATGCTGCACACGATGGCGGAGATGCCTTATGAGGATATTGGAAGGCTGTTTCAAAAAAGCGCCAATTGGAGCAGGGTGGTATACTACCGTGCAAAGAAGATGATTATAGAAAAGCTTGGAGGTGTATAGGATGAAGTGCAAAATTATCTGCGATTTACTGCCTTTATATATTGACGATGTATGCAGCGATGAGACAAAAAAACTGGTGGAGGGGCATTTGGAAATATGCCCTGCCTGCCGCAGCGAATACGAGAAGATGAAGGCGGATATTTCCCTGCATGAGGCGGAGGATCTTGACGAGAAGGAGATGATGAAAAAGGGGGAAGAGGCCATGACAGAATATGTCAAAGAGAAGCTGTACCGGAAGCTGATCCTGGGAGACACACTGCTCAATTTCCTGCTGGCAGCCTGGGGAATTGTGCATGGGCTGTCCGGAATCATGAACAAAGAAGACTACTATTACTATGCGGAGTTGTTCGTTGTGCTGGGCCCGATGGGGATCTTCTGGATCTCGGATATTATCTATTGGGTCAGATACATGACGAAACAAAGACAGGGCGCGATTATCGATACGATATGCAAGATGTCGGCCTGGATGAAAATCGTCCTGATGGTCTGCGCAGTGGCGATGGCTGCGGCGGTAGGATTTTACGCGATGGCAAACGAGTGGTATTATTAAGGGCTTTTCAGAAAAAGGATGGATTAGGTACGGGGAGGCGAAGATATGCTGAATAAATTTTTCCTGAAAATATTGTGGAGCCGCCGGAGGGATTATCTTCTGGTGGTGCTGAGCGGGATTTTTATCATTTCGATGGTGTTTTTTTCTACGGCTGTGGGAAGCTTTATGAGCTTTATCGATACAGGCGAGCCGGCAGCCATGACGCCGCTGATCGGGGATGTGGAAAAGGTCTATCTGCTGCCTTATATCCTGCTGCTTTTTCTAATGCTGCTCATCCTGCTTTCCTATATCCGCAAGCGCTCCGGCGACTACGCTATGCTGTCCGTGCTGGGGATTCAGACAAAGCACCGGTACCGGTTCGTGGGGATGGAATATCTTGGGATCATCCTGCTGTCCGTATGCGGAGGGACAGTGCTCGGATTCCTTGAGGCAGAGGCGGTGCGGCGGATTCTGGAAGGCATCTTTAAGGATGTTACGGATCATATTCCTCTTGGATGGCAGCCCTTTAAGCTTACGCTGATCATAAGCCTGATCATATTCGGCCTTGGCTTCATCATCTGCGACCAGATGATCTGCTGTCTCGGGGTTGACGCGGTGGCGGCAGGCGGAAGGAAGGGCGGGAAAGCATTAAGGAAGTCACCGGTACTTTTGCTGGCCGGGATACTGACGGAGCTTGTGGCATTCGCAGCGGCGGTGACTTACTGGGGAAGAATCGGAAGCCATGTCCCGCAGGCGCTGGCAGCGGGCGGACTGTTCCTGCTTATGCTCTCTGGCGGGGGATATTATCTTTCACAGCTGCGGGAGCATAAACGGGCCTACTACCGGAAGCTTTTATGGCTGGACGACTGGTACCACAGATATTACTATCACATGAATATGTCCTATATCGTGGCGGCATTTCTATTTGTGATCATATTCAGCTTCATGCTTCCGTTTTTTGACAGCCTTCCCGTCACTCAGCCGGAAAATTATCCTCACGACCTGGTATGGCAGGCGAATGAAGGGGATGAGGAGTTCCTTAGATCATTGCAGGACAGGTATGGGGTGCAGGCTGAGACGAAGCGAAGCCTCAGGGTGGCGACGGCGGATTTCGGGGAGCATACGGGGATATCGGCCTCGGAATATGAGGCGTGGACGGGGGAGCAGATTGAACTGTCCGATAAGGAGATCTATGTCGTGTACCAGCGGGACAGGGAAGATATGGGAAGTATCGGGCTTGATTTTGGAAATGAGCGGCCGCGGATGTATATCGGGAACTCGGATTATGACCTGTGGATATTTGAGGGATTCAGGATTCAGCCGGGGAACCAGCTAGTCCGGGAATATAAGATCAAAGGAACAAAGAACCGTATCCTGACAGGGAATTTTAAGACCCGGTCGCTGAATATGGTCTGTGATGTGTTTGAGGATATCATCGTATTTTCCGACAGGGAGTTTGAACGGATACGGGCTGGCGCAAGGGGAGCTGACCTTATGGTGATCATGGATATACCGGAGCATTACGATGAGGTGGCAAAAGAGGTGTATGCCTATGCGAAGGAGCATTCTCAGGTGAATTTCTACGACTGGCGGGCGGGGAACCTGATCTACGAAGGGCGCCGGCAGGGCATCGAGAGCCGGCGGCAGAAGCTTTACGGGGCAAGCCCTATGCTGATCAATATTATCACGCTGTTTATGTGCGTGCTGTTCGTGCTGATCGAGAAAGTGGAGAGCGATTATGAAGACATCGCGTGGAAATACCAGTTCTACTGCCGCTCTGGCATGACGCAGAAAAAGCGGAAGAAGAATCTGGGAAAGGAAGTACTGATGGCCGCAAAGGTCTCCTTGTGCTGCGGCCTGTCTCTGGCATATTTTATGGCGGGTGAAAAGATCTTCGACAAGCATATGCCGGGAGAATGGAACCTTATTTATCTTGCCTGGGCTGCAGTGTTTGGCTGCGGGGCGGCCGGGATCATTTATCTGGTGATGAAGCTGGCGGCCCGGAATACGTGTTCAAAAATAGAGAGGGGGAACAGAAATGGGCGGAAAAGGTGATGAGAATATACTGGATATAGAAGAGCTGGAGCGCAGTTATTATGCGGATTCGGCGGATGGGAAGCAGATTACGTATTCTGTCTTAAAGGGACTGTCTTTTCAGGTTAAGGCGGGGGAATTCATCGGGATCATGGGAACCTCCGGCTGCGGGAAGACGACGCTTCTGAAGACGCTGGGAATGCTGGATCTGCCAACCGGCGGGAACGTGCGCTATAAGGGCGTTCCTGCCAACCGGATCCTGGGGGACAGGCTGGCGAAGATCCGGAGGACGGAGCTTGCGTTTGTGTTCCAGGATTTTTATCTGATGGACAGCCTGACGGTGAAGGAGAATATCATGATGCCCCTGATCCTGAATGAGGACAATCCGGAAAAAAGTGAACAGACCGCTGTCCGTATGGCAAAGCAGTTCGGGATCGGGCCGCTGCTGAACAAAAAGCCTTACGAGCTGTCGGGCGGCGAGAAGCAGAGAACAGCCATCTGCCGGGCTATGGCAGCAGATCCGGAGCTGATCCTGGCGGATGAGCCGACCGGGAATCTGGATTCCAACTCCTCTATGCTGGTGATAAAAACATTAAGCCATATTAATAAAAAGATGGGTAAGACGATCGTGCTGGTGACTCACGACCCGAAGGTGGCAAGCTATTGTGATAAGATCATCCTGCTGAAAGACGGGATGATACTGAACACACTGGAAAGTAATGGGGAGAAGAAAGAGTTTTACCAGAAGATCCTGCGGCAGATGGTGAAGCTGTAAGAGAGGTTACTGTTCACGGGTCAGGAATGCGCACTGGCTGCGCATTCCGTAAGAACATGATACAGGGGTGAGGGGCGGCTTTTGCGCAGCAAAACTTGGAATGCCGCCACGAATCGTTGCTATGAACGGCCCCTGGGCCGTGAATAGTAACAGAGAGTCCGGATGAGAAGCGTTACTTGACATTTCCGGTATGATTTGACAAAATGAAAGCAGAATGATGGGGATGCGCTTGCTTTGAATATGAAGAAATAGCGGTAGTTTGAAGTCTGAAAGGAGTTGATGAGTGTAAAGATGGAACTGCAGACACGATTTGATAATCATGATGAACGGATAAGGTATTATGAGCTTCTGCTGGAACGTGATCTGGACGACATTCCTCAGTTTGCGCTTCCGGCAGGGTACCGGTTTGTCTTTTTCCGGCGGGAGGATCGTGATACATGGATTGATATTGAAAAGTCCGCGAAGGAATTTGCAAGTGATGAAGAGGGGCTTGATGCGTGGAACAAGTATTATGCCGGCAGCGAAGATGCTCTGACGGAGCGGATGGTTTTTGTTCAGAATGAGAATGGGGAAAAGGTGGCGACTGCGACGGCATATATTGATATTACCGGCCGTGACAGATCCGGAGCGGGATGGCTTCACTGGGTGGCGGTCCGCAGGGAGTATCAGGGGCGGGGATTGTCCAAGCCTCTGATCACCTATGTGCTCCGGGTTATGCGCGGGCTTGGCTATCAGCACGCCAAAATACCGACGCAGACAACAACCTGGCTTGCATGTAAAGTATACCTTGACCTGGGCTTTGTCCCTATCCCGCAGAATGCGGTCAACAGCAGGGAAGGCTGGAGGATCATTAAGGCGCTCACGGATCATGAAGCCCTTCAGCTGGTTGAGCCTGCTTCGGCGGATGAAATTGAGATAGCTGACGCCAATCAGGTGAGCAGCCAGTTTAAGGAAGCGGAGGATGACGATGGAAGTTTATGCATTAAAAGGAAATATTTGTTACAGTCTTGATAAGGATGAACTTAGTATTCATGAGAACAGCTATGTTATCTGTGAAAATGGGGTCTGTGCCGGTGTGTATCCGGATCTGCCGGAGGATTACCGGGGTATAGCATGTACGGATTATGGCAGCAGACTGATCATCCCAGGGTTTACTGACCTGCATGTCCATGCGCCGCAGTATGCCTTCCGCGGTCTGGGGATGGATCTGGAGCTGTTAGAATGGCTGGAAGGACATGCATTTGTGGAGGAGCAGAGATACTCGGATCTTAACTATGCCAAAAGAGCATATGAGATATTTACGGAGGATCTGGTGAAAAGCGCTACTACCAGGGCGTGTATCTTCGGTACGGTCCATACAGAGGCGACGCTTCTGCTGATGGAATTGCTTGAAAAGGCCGGATTTAAAGCCTGCGTGGGGCGGGTGAATATGGACCGGAACTGCCCGGAGGGGCTTTGTGAGACGGATGCGCTTAAGGCGGCGCAGGATACCGAGAGATGGATCGCCAGGTGCCAGGAGTTTCAGCAGGTAAAGCCGATACTGACGCCCCGGTTTATCCCGGCGTGTTCAGATGAACTGATGCGCCGTCTTTCGGAGCTGCAGAAGAGATACGGCCTTCCGGTACAGTCACATCTATCGGAAAACCAAGCGGAGATCGCGTGGGTTATGGAGCTTTGCCCTGAGACTGCGTGCTACGGGGCAGCGTATGACGGATACGGGATGTTCGGAAAGGGGAGCCCGGTCATCATGGCGCACTGCGTCCACAGCGGGGAGGAAGAGATCGGGCTGATGAAGGGGAGGAAGCTGTTCGTCGCGCACTGTCCTGAGTCCAATGCCAACCTCTCTTCCGGTATCGCGCCTGTGCGTACGTTTTTGGACGAGGGCATAAAGGTGGGGCTTGGAAGCGATATTGCGGCCGGCTCGGGACTGTCGGTCTTCCGCGCGATGGCGCTGGCCGTGCAGTGCTCGAAGCTGAAGTGGAGGATAGAGGATGGGAATCTAAAGCCTTTGAAGTTCTCAGAAGTATTTTACATGGCCACAAGAGGAGGCGGGGAATTCTTCGGAAATGTAGGATGCTTTGAGAAGGGCTATGAATTTGACGCGCTGGTGATCGATGATACAGACCTTCGGTCACCGGGAGAGCTGACGGTGAGAAAGAGGCTGGAGCGGCTGATGTATCTGGCCGAGGATAAGCATATCGCCGCAAAATACATCTGTGGAAGAAAGATATTTTAAAGGAGCATCTGCGCACGGTTGTGCAGCATTCCGCAAGAACATGATACAGGAGTGAGGGGCGGCTTTTGCGAAGCAAAACTTGGAATGCCGCCACGAATCGTTGCTATGAGCGGCCCCTGGGCCGTGAATAGCAACATCTTAGCTGCCGATACCTGCAGGTTGGTATGGCAGCTATTGTTTTTTTTCGGAAAGTTTTCTATCATTTGCTTATGAGATATCTCTGAAAGAGGAATTGTGGCCGCCGGCCACGGAGCAGCAGAGGGTCATGGTTTGGATATAAAGGAAGGGGAGATGCGGCGGTGGAGATTTTGATCCATGAAGACAAGAGGCTTTCTGACAGCAGGATCGAGATTTACTGTCCAGAGGTCAGTGAGGAGATTCTGGATATGGCAGCGAGGATCAGGGTGTATGACAAAAAGATCACGGGGATGAAGGACGGGGGAACTTATATTGTGGAAGTTCCGAAAATCCTGTATCTGGATACGGTAGATAAGAAGACGTTTTTCTATACGAAGGAGGCGGTCTATGAGACGCCGCTTAAGCTGTACGAATTGGAGGAACGCCTGGGAAGGAGTGATTTCTTCCGGGCATCTAAGTCCGCGATCATTAATTTTAACCAGATACAGTCGCTGCGGCCGGACTTTGGCGGGAGGATGCTTGTGCAGATGAGAAATGGCGAGAAGCTTTATGTGTCGCGGCAGTATGTGCCGGTGCTTAAGAAAAAACTTGGTTTGTAGGAGGTGTTTTGAGATGAAGAGATTTTTAGAAGGTGTTATTGCGTGGAAGACGTATGCGTGCATGATGTTTACCGGAAGTGTGATGGTGTTCTGGGCGGCAGCGTATTTTCTGGGACGGGACGGGATTCCCCTGGGGGCTCTTTTGCAGCTTTTGCTTCTTTCGGTCATCGGTTCACTTTTGCAGGGGATCATGTTTACCGAGTGGCTGATCAAATCTATGGCATATCCTGCGCGGCTGCTGATCTTTGCGGTAGTATTCTTAGCAGTGCTGTCAGTGTTCGCGTGGAAGGGGAAATGGTTTCCGGCGGGAGAATTTGGCAGCTGGCTTGTGTTCGCAGGAATCTTTTTGGGCATTTTTGCCGCTATGACGGCGGGGTATGAAATCTATTTCCGATTGGCCGGGAAGAGATATGACGGGCTTTTGGGCGAACGGCAGAAACGGAGTTAAAGAGAAATTGTCCTGTATCATGTTCTTACGGAATGCGCAGCCAGTGCGCATTCCTGACTCATGAACAGTAATAAATTGTTCCCAGCAGCATGGTGACACGCAGGGCATCCTCTTTCGCGGGGATGCCTGTTATGATTGAAAAGTTTGACGATATGCGTTATATTAAAAAAATGATAAAATGTGACAGCTATATGTCGCATTAGATGTGTTATGATTTATTTGTGATATAAGGAGTGGCGGCGATGCAGGTAGAGCGTCTGGTTCAGATGGTTTTTTATATTGTCAGTCATGGGCATGTTGCGGCAAAAGAATTAGCAAGTTATTTTCATGTATCAACAAGAACAATATACCGGGATACCGGTAGTATCTGCAAGAGGAACCGGCGGAGGGATATCCCTGACAGACGGATATACCATTGACAGGTCCCTGCTGTCCGCAAAGGAATGTCAGTGCGTCTTTTGGGAAGTACGTTGAGCTTATTGAGCCGGAAGCAGCCCGTTTTATGCTCAAAGAGAGGGCGCTTGATATTGTGAAGCTCTACACCTGACTTCTGGCCGCTCCTCCGTGTATCATCAAAGGACAGGATATTTGCTGGCTTCATCATCCATTATTATATCAGGAGGTAAGCATATGGAAAAATGGTTATATGTAATGACGATAAAGAAAGGGAAATCATATAACAAAGTTACGAAAGCTGTAATTACAAGACAGGTGGCTGACAAGGATAATAACTATCTGTTGTAGCAAAGAAGGAAGAGAATGGCGATGGAATATGGCAAAGAACAGACTATTAATTATCGAAGATGATGCAGATCTGAGAGAGGGCCTGGAGTTTTCGTTTCAGGGCGACGGTTATGAGGTCGTCTGTGCGGGGACAAAGGAGGAGGGCTTGCGGGAGATAAAGAGGGGGAGAGCGGATCTGGTCCTTCTGGACTGCAATCTTCCAGACGGAACAGGCTTCGAACTGTGCCGGGAGATGCGGCGGTTCTGCAATGTACCGGTGGTCATGCTGACAGCCCGGGACACGGAGATGGACGAGATCAAGGCGCTGGAGCTTGGGGTGGATGATTATCTATCCAAGCCATTTTCTCTGGGAGTCTTAAGGGCACGGATGAAGCGCCTGATAAACGGCAGGGCAGAGGTAAATGAGCTGGTTTCCGGCGGCCTCATTATAGATAAGAGCACCTGCAGGGTCACCCGTGACGGCACGGAGATCATACTAAGCAAGCTGGAGTACGGGCTGCTTTGCTTCCTGATTGAAAATAAGAACCATGTGCTCTCTAAGGAACAGATCCTTAACCGGCTCTGGGACAGTGAGGGGAAATATGTGGATAACAATACCGTTTCCGTAAATATCAGCAGGCTGCGCAAGAAACTTAAGACAGACACAGACTGCCCGGACCTTATCCGGACGATCCAGGGAATCGGGTATATATGGAAGGAAGAATGAGATGGATTATTTTTTGCTTTTGGCGGCGATGGGCTTTGGCTTCCTGCTTGGCATCCGCAAAAGGAGAAGGATGTACCAGGAGATAGACCGGCTGTTGGACTGCGTGCTGGATCGGGAGGAGATCTGCTATTCAGAGGTTCAGGAAGGGGATTTCTCTGCGCTGGTCAGTAAGCTTGGAAGGATCCGGCAGATGATGGACCGCCAGGTGGAGCGCGCCGAGGAGGAAAAGGAGCAGGTAAAGAGCCTGGTGTCTAACCTGTCCCATCAGCTTAAGACTCCGCTGGCGAATCTGTCCCTCTATGCGGATATTCTGGAAGGCCAGGAGCTTGATGACGGGAAAAGGCGGGAAGTGACAGGGAAGGTGAAACGGCAGGTGGAAAAGCTGGACTGGATCATCGGCTCTCTCGGGAAGATGGTAAAACTTGAGCAGGATGTGATTACCTTCGAGGCGGGGGAGCTGCCCATCCGGCAGACCATTCTGGAGGCGATCGACGCGGTGTACGGCAAGATAGAGAAAAAGAACCTTCGCATTAATTCGGAGCCGTATGAGGATGTGCGTCTGTTCCATAACCGGAAGTGGACGGCGGAGGTATTCGTAAACATACTTGAAAATGCGGTGAAGTATACAAAACCTGGCGGAACGATCCGGATAGCCGTCCATTCTTTTGAACTATATACAGAGATTCTGTTTGCAGACAGCGGCTGCGGGATACGGAAGGAGGAGATTCCTTGCATTTTCGGGCGGTTCTACCGGGGAAAGGATGCGAAAGGCGTGGAAGGCTCCGGTATCGGGCTGTATCTGTCGAACTTGATTCTTGAGAAGGAGAAAGGGTATATGACAGTGAGATCGGTATATGGGGAAGGGAGCTGCTTTTCGGTGTTTTTGAAAAATGGCGGAAGATAAGGGAGAAAAGGAGAAACGATAACAGATGGAAAAGGCATCAGAATGGAAAGAAGAGCCACGGACGAGGGAGGATATGAGTCTTATCCAGGACAGATTTATCGGATACTTGCCGGAAAACGCCCTGATCTTAGTTGCAGGCTGCGGCAGCGGGCGGGATTCTTTACGCCTCTTTTAAATACGGCGGTGGGGAAGAGGAGCGGCTGAGGGGGTCTTTAACGATTAACGGCTTGAGGAACTGGAGGATGCGTTTTTGCGGACGGGATTGTTTGAGTTGGCAGGGAGCTTCGAGTCGGAGGATGCGCGGCCGGATTATAAGGATAAGCCCTGGGTGAATATTATCGTCAGGAAAAAGTAGGCCGGATACGCTGTGTCCTTACAAAACTGTAAGACGGGTCATCCTTATTTGCAACAGATTTGCAAGAAAGTGAAGTTATACTGACTTTAAGATGATGCCGGGAAGCATGCTGTCTCTGACATGGCAGGATGTACTGGCAGCAAAGGAGTGATGACAGATGAATATTTTACAGTTTTGCCACATTGAGAAGATCTATGGCACGAAAGATAATCAGGTAAGAGCGCTTCATGATATCAACCTGTGCGTAAAGGAGGGGGAATTTGCCGCGATCGTAGGAACTTCCGGATCAGGAAAATCTACGCTTCTTAATCTGGCAGGCGGGCTTGATACCCCGACTAAGGGAAAGATTTTTGTAAAAGGCAAGGAGATCGAAGCTCTGACAAGAAAGGAACTAACGATCTTCAGGCGCAGGAATATCGGGTTTGTGTTTCAGAATTACAGCCTGATGCCGGTTTTAAATGTATATGACAATGTCGCGCTGCCGGTGACATTTGACAGGGGGCGCCAGGTGAACCATAAGTATATCGAGGAGCTGTTAAGAGAGCTTGGCATCTGGGAAAAACGGAAAAAATATCCCGGCGAGCTGTCCGGCGGGCAGCAGCAGAGAGTCGCCATCGCAAGAGCGCTGGCCAACAAGCCTGCGCTCCTTCTGGCTGATGAGCCTACAGGAAATCTGGACTCTGCTACGACGGTAGAGGTGATCGGACTATTAAAAGAAAGCTGCCGCAGGTACAGCCAGACTATCCTTATGGTGACCCACAATGAGGCCATCGCCCAGACCTGTGACCGGATCATCCATATCGAGGACGGGCAGGTGATGGAGCGGGGGCTGCGGAATCAGGCTTCATCTTACCTTTCTGAGGAAGGCGGTGACGGGGCATGCTAAAGCTGGCATATCAGTACATGAGGTATTACAAAAGCCAGACATTTGCCATTTTCGCCAGTATCGTCCTGACTGCCGCGCTGCTGTCCGGGATCGGTTCCCTGATGTACAGCAGCTGGATCAATGATGTGGAAAACAGCCGGATGATATACGGAGACTGGCATTACTGCGTAGAGTCAGAAGCGGGTATGGAAGCAGCTCTGGCAGAATCTGGGACAAAAGATGATGCAGGATTCCGGCTTGAGCAGTATGCGAAGGCAAAAGTTATGGGTGAGTTGTCAGCGCCTTATCAGATCCAGTTTCTCCATGTGGATGATGCTTACCGTAAGATGCTTTGGCGCGGGATTACCGAGGGCCGGGAACCGGAGACGGCAGACGAGATTGCCGCGGACAGCTATACTCTGGTGAACTTAGGATTTGAGGGCGGCGTAGGAGATACGCTGAATCTTGGCGGTAAAAACTACATCCTCACAGGAATCGTAAAAAGCAAATGGTCGTCCGGAGCGGATGAGATGGAGATCTTCGTGGGGAAGGAATTTGAAGGGAAAGGAAACGGTACAGAAAAGAGCTTATTATATCTGAAATTTGATGAAGGTGAAAAGCTCTATAAGCAGCTTGAGGCATTTCAGGAGAGATTCCGTATTCCAGGCGGCGCAGCAGAGGCAAATGACGGACTTACGATGTATCTTGGCGGCGAAAGGCCGGACAGCATTTATCATATCATAAAATTTGCGCTG